>Ga0116134_1001841_pt1 | contig 10583 bp, 10 predicted proteins | sample June2015DPH_19_5_FD_89737 | JGI IMG/M metagenome (GOLD analysis project Ga0116134, IMG submission 89737) | Peatland microbial communities from SPRUCE experiment site at the Marcell Experimental Forest, Minnesota, USA - June2015DPH_19_40 | ecosystem: Environmental > Terrestrial > Soil > Wetlands...
CGACCGGCTCCTTGTCTACGGCAAGGGCGGCGTCGCCTTCGCGCAGGACCGGAGCAGCTTCACCGACGTGTTCGGCAACGGCGCGAACTCGAACTTGTTGCGGACCGGCTGGACCGTCGGCGCCGGTCTTGAATATGGGCTGAGCAAGAACTGGTCGGCCAAGATCGAATACGATTATCTCGGCTTCGGTTCGCAAGCGCTCAATTTCGCGACGCCGACGACGCCGTCCTACAGCTCGAACGCCAGTTTGGGCCTGCAGGAAGTCAAGGCGGGACTGAACTTCCGTTTCGGCCCTTGAGCGGCGTCTGATCTCAATGCGGCGGTTCGACGCTCTGCGCCTATCAAGCTGGCCACTGCGGTCGCGCGGTCATTGACAAGTGCGGCGCGCCGGTCATGATCGCGGCCGACCATTGCCGAACGGTTCGCCGCGCGCCCCCGCGTGCCAGTCTCAACTCCAGAATGATGTGGCCGCGCCATGGGCCTTGCCATCGAAATCGTCGGCCTCATTGTCTTTCTCGGGCCGCATGTTTTCGTCAGCCTGCGCGGCCGGCGCGAGGCGTTGATCGCCGCCATCGGGACCGGCCCGTACAAAGGTCTGTTCTCGCTCGTCGCGATCATCGGTCTCGTGCTGATCGGCTATGGCTTCGCCCGCTACCGTGCCGAGGGCCTCATCGCGCTGTGGTACCCGCCGGCCTGGACGCGCCAAATCGTCGTCGCGCTGATGTGGCCGGCGAGCATCGCGGTCGTCGCCGCCTATGTGCCGGGCGACATCAAGCGTGTCCTCAAGCATCCGCTCTTGGTCGGCGTCAAATTATGGGCGTTCGCGCACCTCTGCGCCAACGGCGATCTCGGCGGCATCATTCTGTTCGGCGCGGTGCTGGCGTGGGCGGTGTATGATCGCATTTCGCTCAAGCGCCGCGGCGATGCCGGCGCCTCGCCAATTCCGGTCGGCGGCCGGCGCAACGACATCATCGCGATCGTCGTCGGCACCATCCTCTATCTCGCGCTCGGCTTCGTGTTCCATCCGCTCGTGATCGGGCTACCGGCATTCGGAACGCCGGCGCTCGGTTCGTAGCGATGTCGGTACACGAGGAAATTCGCCGGCTGACCGCGCCGGACATCCGCGTCCGCAAGGGCGGCGAGCCGATCGTGTGCCTGACGTCGTATCATGCACACACGGCGCGCATCCTCGACGGCTATTGCGACGTCATCCTGGTCGGCGACTCGCTCGGCATGGTGATGCACGGGCTCGAAACCACCGTGCCGGTGACGCTCGACATGATGATCCTGCAGGGGCTCGCGGTGATGCGCGGGTCGAGGCGCGCGCTGGTGGTCGTCGATCTGCCGTTCGGCTCGTACGAGGCGTCGCGGGAGCAGGCCTTTGCGGCGGCGGCGCGGGTCTTGAAGGAGACCGGCTGCGGCGCCATCAAGCTCGAAGGCGGACGCCGGATGGCGGAAACGATCGCGTTCCTGGTCGAACGCGGCGTGCCGGTGATGGGGCATGTCGGCCTCACGCCGCAGGCCATCAACACAATCGGATCGTTCCGCGCGCAAGGCCGCGACGAAAGCGACTGGGCGCCGATCGAAGCCGACGCCCGCGCGGTCGCCGATGCCGGCGCTTTCGCCGTGGTGCTGGAAGCGATCGCCGAGCCGCTCGGCCGCCGTATCACCGCCGAGGTCGCGATCCCGACCATCGGCATCGGCGCCAGCGTCGCCTGCGACGGTCAAATCCTGGTGCTGGAGGACATGCTCGGCCTGTCGCCGCGCGTGCCGAAGTTCGTCAAGCGCTTCGGCGACTTGGGCCCGTCGATCGAGCGGGCCGTCAAAGGCTATGCCGAGGCGGTGCGTGCGCGCAGCTTCCCGGGACCCGAGAACGTCTACCCGATGCGCAAGAAGCCGGGTTAAGGGGCTGGCGGCTTCTCGGGCCCCGAATGCCCCCGTTTGGTCGACAAGGTTAACGGCTGCACCACCTGCAGGTTGCGACCCCAGGTGCTTTGCCTTGCTGACGCCACACCACTAAGTTAGCCGCAGTTTTGGGGCGTGCCCCACCGGGTTTTTTTGGGGTTGGAGTGGCCGGTGTCCGATATCTTCCAGGAAGTCGATGAGGAAGTCCGTCGCGAACAGCTCAAGAAGCTGTGGGACCGTTACGGCACCTATCTCATCGCTGCGTGCGTTCTCTTTGTCGTCGGGGTGGGCGCCTGGCGCGGCTATGAGTGGTGGCAAGCAAAGCGCGCGGGGGAATCCGGCGCGGCGTTCGAGCAGGCGGTCAGCCTCGCCGAAGCCGGCAAGACCCAGGATGCGGAAGCGGCGTTCGCCAAGCTCGCTGCCGACGGCACCGCCGGCTACCGCGTGCTGGCGCGTCTGCGCGAAGCGTCGGCGCTGGCGGCGACCGACCGGACGGCCGCGATCAAGGACTATGACGAGATCGCGGGCGACCGCAGCGCCGGCAGGGTCATTGCCGACCTGGCCGCCTTGCGGGCCGGGTTCTTGCTGGTCGACCACGCACCTTACAGCGAGTTGCGGGCGCGGCTCGAGCCTTTGACCGGGGCGGATCGCGCGTTCCGCCACAGCGCCCGCGAGCTCTTGGCGCTCTCGGCCTGGAAGGCCGGGGACATCGCGGCGGCGCGGCAATGGACGGACATGATCGTCACCGACCCGCAGACGCCGGCCGGTGCGCGCAGCCGCGCCGAGGTGCTGAGCGGGCTTATCGCGGCGAGCGGCAAGGGCTGAGCGCATGTCGATGCAGTTGACTTCGCCCATGGTCCGTGTCGTTTCCGCGTTGGCGTTCGTGCTGGTGATCGCCGCTTGTACGCCAGGCGGCAATTTCGACCCGACCGAATGGGTCAACCTTGACACCAAAAAGAAAATTCCGGGCGACCGTGAGCCGTTGTTCCCCAACGGCGTGCCGGGTGCCGAGACCGGGGTCCCCCCGGATCTGGTGAAGGGTTACCAGCCGCCGCCGGAGGCGCCAGCCGTTGCCGACGCTGCTCCGCCCGCGGCGGTTGCCGCGGCCGCGGGCGCGGTCGATCCTGCCGCCAAACCGAAGGCGAAACCGAAACCCAAGCCGAAGCCCAAGGTCGCGAACGCGCCTCCCGCCGGGCAGAACGATCCGGCCTGGGGCGCCAAGCCGGCGCCGGCGGCGCAGACGAATTGGCCGGCGCCGAACCAGCAAGCCGCGCCACAGGCCCAGACGAAATGGCCGGCGCCGCCGGCCCAGCAGCAAGCCGCGCCGCAAGCTCAAACGAACTGGCCAAGCCCGCCGCCGCCCGGCACGTATTCACGTTAGCTAGCTTCGGATAGAACTGCCGGACCACGACGAGCCTCGCGCTGCGCGGAGCGGGCTCGGCTGTTCGACTCAAGCCCGCAACATTGCGCCAGGTTTTGTACGGGCATGTCTTCTCTCGCAACGCCTTTCACGGTCGCCATTGTCGGTCGGCCCAATGTCGGCAAATCGACGCTGTTCAATCGCCTGGTGGGGGCGCGGCGCGCCTTGGTCGACGATCAGCCGGGCGTGACGCGCGATCGCCGCGAGGGCGCGGGCAAGCTCGGCGATCTGTCGTTCACGGTCATCGACACCGCGGGGCTTGAAGACGCGGAGCGCGACAGCCTGTCCGCGCGCATGCAGGCGCAGACGGCGGCGGCCATCGCGCAGGCCGACGCCGTGCTTTTTTTGATCGATGCCCGCGCCGGCGCCAACGCGACCGATCGTACCTTCGCCGATCTGGTGCGGCGGTCGGGCAAGCCCGCGATCCTGATCGCCAACAAGGCCGAGGGGCGCGCCGCCGCAGGCGGCGTGCTCGAGGGCTACGAACTGGGGCTCGGCGATCCGGTCGCGATCAGCGCGGAGCATGGCGAGGGGCTGAGCGATCTCTACGACGCGCTGCGTGCGGCGCTGCCCGAGGCGACCGCCGAGCGGGAAGAAGAAGACGAAGAGGAGCTACCCGTCGCCGCGGAAGCGGCCCCCATTCGCATCGCCGTCGTCGGCCGTCCGAACACCGGCAAATCGACCCTGATCAATCGCCTGATCGGGGAGGAGCGCTTGTTGACCGGGCCGGAAGCCGGCATCACGCGCGACGCCATCGCGGTCGACTTCATTTGGCGCGGCCGCCCCATGCGCATCCACGACACTGCGGGACTGCGGCGCCGTGCGCGCATCGAGGAGAAGCTCGAAAAGCTGTCGGTCGCGGATACGCTCAACGCCATCCGGTTCGCCGAAGTGGTCATCGTTCTCGTCGATGCGCAGGCGCCGTTCGAAGAGCAGGACACCAGGATCGCCGACCTCGTCGAGCGCGAAGGACGCGCGGTCGTGATCGCCTTCAACAAGGTCGACACGGTCGAGCGCGCCCCCGGTGCCCGAACGCGGTTGCGCGACCAAACCGACCGCGTGCTGCCGCAGATCAAGGGCGTTCCGGTCGTTGCTTTATCGGCGCGGACCGGCGAGGGGATCGAGGCGCTGATGACGGCGGTGATGGAGGCTTACGCCGTCTGGAACCGCCGCGTGCCGACGGCCGCGCTCAACCGTTTCCTGCAGCACGCGATCTCCGCACATCCGCCGCCGGCGGCCCACGGCCGCGCGTTTCGGCTCGGCTACATCACGCAGCCCAAAGCGCGGCCGCCGACCTTCGTGCTGTTTTCGGCGCGCGCCTGGTAACTGCCCGAGACCTACCGGCGCTATTTGATCAACGGCCTGCGCGAGAGCTTCAAGCTGCCCGGTACGCCGATCAGACTGACACTGCGCGCCAAAGCCAATCCCTATGCGGGCCGGAAGCGTCGCTGATGGCCGCGCCGCGCCGGGAGCCGAACGCGGCGGCCGGCGCCGGTCGAAGACGGGCCGCGTTCGCCTTCATCTTCGCGACCGTCTTGCAGGGCGCCTTGTCCGACCGCTTCGGCCGGCGCGCGATGGTCCTGATGTCCAACTTCGGCGACTTTTCACGCAAGCGTTCGCCTATGCCGTCGGCGCCGGCGCGGCGTGGCATCTGCCCCGGTTTGCCGTTCCTGATTGCGACGCTGTTGCTGGCGCTCGCGGCCATGCCGGCGTGGCGGGTGACGCGAGCTGCTGCAGGCCTTAAACAGGCGACGTGAATTTCAGGAGCTTGCCGACACAGGCGTCGTAGAGCATGCCGGTTTGCGTCAAGCTCGGCAGGCAAAGGTCGAGCAGTTTGGCCGCGACCTCGTCCGGCGTCGGCAACGTCAGCGGGTCTTCGCCCGGCATCGCCATGGCGCGCATGCGGGTGCGCGTCGGGCCGGGATTGAACAGACTGACGCGCACCGGCGTCGCCGAAGTCTCTTCGGCGTAAGTCCGCGCCAAAACGTCGAGCGCGGCCTTCGATACCGAATACGGCGCCCAGTAGGCACGCGCGCTGCTGGCGACGCCGGACGTGACGAACACGGCGCGGCCGGCGGTGGCGCGCTTGAGCAGTGGGTCCATGGCGCGGATGAGATGCCAATTGGCGGTGACGTTGACGGCGAGCGCCTCGTCCCAGATCTTCGGCTCGATGTGGCCGAGCGGCGACGGCACGCTCGCGACCGCGGCGTTGCCGACGAGCACGTCCAGCCGGCCGTGCCGTTCGTTGAGCGCGGCGGCAAGACGATAAAGGCCGTCGTAATCGCGTAGATCGAGCGGGACCAGCGTCGCCGAACTGCCGGTCGCGCGCACCGCGTCGTCGAGCTCTTCCAGGCCGCCGACCGTGCGTGCTGTCGCCACTACGTGCGCGCCAGCGCGTGCGAGCACGAGCGCAGCCGCATAGCCGAGTCCCCGCGAAGCGCCGGTGACGAGCGCTATACGATCCAGAAGCGGTTGGGACATCTCTCAGCTCGCCTCGGCGAGCAGCGAAAGTTGGCGCGGCTGGGCTTCCGGCGCCGTGCGGTCGGTGAGCGCCGTCGGATATTCGCCGGTGAAACAATGATCGGTGAATTGCGGCCGCAGCGGATCGCGGCCTTTCTCGCCCATGGCGCGGTAGATGCCTTCGACCGACAGGAAGGCGAGCGAATCCGCGCCGATGAATTGCCGCATGCCTTCGAGGTCGTGGGTCGCCGCGAGAAGCTTGTCCCGCTCCGGCGTATCGATGCCGTAATAGTCGGGGTGCGTGATCGGCGGCGAGGCGATGCGGAAGTGTACTTCGCGGGCACCCGCGTCGCGCATCATCTGCACGATCTTGACCGACGTCGTGCCGCGCACGATCGAGTCGTCGATCAGCACGATGCTCTTGCCCGCGACCACGGCGCGATTGGCGCTGTGCTTGAGGCGCACGCCGAGCTGGCGGATCTGCTGGGTCGGCTCGATGAAGGTGCGTCCGACATAATGATTGCGAATGATCCCGAGTTCGTACGGCAGGCCGGATTGCTGCGCGAACCCGATCGCCGCCGGCACGCCGGAATCGGGCACCGGGATCACGACATCGGCGGCGGCAGGCGCCTCGCGGGCGAGTTCGGCGCCGGAGGCCTTGCGCACGTCGTAGACGCTGCGGCCGCCGATGATCGAGTCGGGCCGCGCGAAATAGATGTACTCGAAAATGCACGGCCGCGCCGGCATCGGCGGGAACGGCTTGCGCGAATGCGCGCCATCCTCGTCGAAGATGAGGACTTCGCCGTTCTCGACGTCGCGGACGTATTGCGCGCCGATGATGTCGAGGGCGCAGGTCTCCGACGCGAGGATCGGGCAACCGTCGAGCTTGCCGAGCACGAGCGGCCTTATGCCGAGCGGATCGCGGGCGCCGACCAGCTTCTTGTTGGTGAGGCCGACGAAGGCGTAGGAGCCCTCGAGCAGACGCAAGCCTTCGACGAACCGGTCGACGAAGCGATTGCGGTGCGAGCGCGCCACGAGGTGAAGGATCACCTCGGTGTCCGTCGTCGACTGCATCATGGCGCCTTCGCTGACGAGGTGGCGGCGCAGCGTGAGGCCGTTTGTGAGGTTGCCATTGTGACCGATGGCGAAACCGCCGGCGTTGAGTTCCGCGAACAGCGGCTGCACGTTGCGCAGGATGGTTTCGCCGGTGGTCGAATAGCGCACGTGTCCGACCGCTGCGTTGCCCGGCAGGCGGTCGATCACCTCGCGTCCCGAAAATGCGTCGCCGACCAATCCGAGGCGCCGTTCGGAGTGGAACCGCTTGCCGTCGAACGAGACGATGCCGGCCGCTTCCTGGCCGCGGTGCTGCAGCGCGTGCAGGCCGAGCGCGGTGATCGCCGCGGCGTCGGGATGGCCGAAAATGCCGAAGACGCCACATTCCTCGCGCAGCCGGTCTGCGTCGGGATCGAACAGGGCGGTTTCTGTCATGTCATTGCCTCGGCGCCTCAGCGCGCCATTCCCTTGACCTCGAGCAACTGCCGCATCCCGGCGCGGCTGGAACGATCGTATCCCGAGTCGGCCGCGCGATTTTCGGCGGGACGATCGATTTCACCGTGCTGATCCGGCGCACTATCCGGCGTCTCGGTATCCTCCGGACGCGGCCGCTTCAGCTTCTTCAAAATGGTGGCTTCGGGGTCCTCCGGCAACAGCGATATCAGCCATTGTCCGGTTCCGGCGAGGACGACGCGCGATTTCGCGCTTCGCACCCATTGCGGCTGGCTGCGGTCGGGCACCAGCCAAGTGAAGAACACGAAGGCCACGACCACGATGATGAGGCCGCGGCCCAGACCGAACAGAAATCCGAGCGTCCGGTCGAGCGCTCCGACGCGGCTGTCGAGCACCATGTCGGAGATGCGCACCGTCACGACCGAGATGACCAAGAGCGTCACCAGGAACACGCCGCCGACGACGGCGGCCGCGGCGACGATGTCGTTATTGAAGTACTGTTTCGCGAACGGCAGCAGCTTGGCGTAGGCCCATACCGTCGCTCCGGCGGCCAGCGCCCAGGCGGCGATCGAGAGCACCTCCCGCATGAACCCGCGCACCATCGCGAGCAGGCCCGAGACAAGCATGACGACGATCAGTACGACGTCGAGCAACGTGATCGGCATGTTTCGCCGGTTCCCCTCGCTGGTCCCCATTTAACCGCGTGCGCAGCCGAATCGGAAGGAGGTCATGGCCGCCATGAGACGTTTTGCCCCCGCTTGAACGCAAGTCGCCGCACAACCGAGACGCCGGCCGCGTGTATAGCCGGGCGGGGCACCGCCGTCACCCGGCTTCTCGCGTCCACGATCATTGCGGGTCGGTCGCGTAAACGCCGCGTTAATCCTCACGGCGCTCCCGCCGTTGCGGCGGTTTGCCCTCGCGGGCGATGTCGGCGACGAGGCTTGCGAGCGCACCGACGCTCGAGAGCGAAAAGCCGTCGGGGGCTTCGGTCCGCTCCGGCACGATCGCTCGGGCGAAGCCGAGTTTCTGCGCCTCCTTGAGCCGCGCCGCGCTTTGCGGCACCGGCCGCACCGTGCCCGACAGTGAGACTTCGCCGAAATAGACGGCGTCGGCAGGCAACGGCGCGCGCGACAGCGACGACACCAAAGCCGCAGCGGCGGCAAGGTCGGCCGCCGGCTCCTGGATGCGCAGTCCGCCCGCGACGTTGAGATAGACATCGTAGCCGGAGAAACGCACGCCGCAATGGGCTTCGAGCACCGCGAGCACCATTGAGAGCCGGCTCTGGTCCCAGCCGACCACGGCGCGGCGCGGCGTGCCGAGGGTCGAAGGCGCGACCAGGGCCTGAATCTCGACCAGAAGCGGCCGGGTGCCCTCGATGCCGGCGAACACGGCGGTGCCGGGGCTGCCGAGTTCGCGTTCCGACAGGAACAGCGCCGACGGGTTCGCGACTTCGCTTAAGCCCGCGCCGGTCATTTCGAACACGCCGATTTCTCCGGTGGCGCCGAAACGATTCTTCGAGGCGCGCAACATCCGAAAGTGGTGCGCGCCGTCCCCCTCGAAGGACAGCACCGCGTCGACCATGTGCTCGACGACGCGCGGCCCGGCGATCTGGCCGTCTTTCGTCACGTGGCCGACGAGCACGATGGCTGCGCCGCTCCTTTTGGCATAGCGGATCAACTCGGCGGCCGCGCCGCGCACCTGCGTCACCGTGCCGGGCGCCGAATCGACCGTTTGCGTCCACATGGTCTGAATCGAATCGATGACCAGGAGGCGCGGCGGCGGACCCTGCGACAGCGTCGCGACGATGTCCTCGACCGAGGTCTCGGCGGCAAGCTCGACCGGCTCCTCGCTCAGGCCGAGCCGCTCGGCGCGCAGCCGCACTTGCGCGACCGCCTCCTCGCCGGAAATGTAGACGGCGCGATGCTTATTGCGCGCGAACGCGGCGGCGACCTCGATCAGCAGGGTCGATTTGCCGATACCGGGATCGCCGCCGAGCAGGAGCACCGAGCCGCGTACCAGACCGCCGCCGGCGACGCGGTCGAACTCGGCGATGCCGGAGGCTACCCGCGGGGCGTCATGCGAATCGCCTTTCAGCGTTTCGATAACGAACAACCGGCCCTTGCGCGAAAAGCGCGCCGGCGCGCCGGCACCGCCTGCGCCTTCCTCGATCAGCGAGTTCCACGCCCCGCACGCCTCGCAGCGGCCGGCCCAGCGCGCGTAGGCGGCGCCGCAGCTCTGGCAGAGAAAGTTTTGTGCCCGCGCGACCATTGCCATTCGCCTTGATGGCTCAGCCGCCGCGATAGATGCGCTGCCGATTGCGACCGAGCCGGGTCAGAATCTCATAGCCGATTGTGCCGGCCGATGCCGCGAATTCGTCGATCGGGATATCGGGGCCGATGACGGTCGCGAGGTCGCGCCGGCGCGCGGCGCCATCGGGAAGGTCGGTGATATCGATACAGACCAGATCCATGGAGATGCGTCCGGCGAACGGGCACCGCCTGCCGGCAATGATGGCCGCGCCGCCGGCATGGCGGTCGCCGGCACTGGCGGCGCGCAGGACCCCGTCGGCGTAGCCGAGCCCGACCACCGCGAGGCGCGACGCCCGCTTCGCCGTCCATGTCGCGCCGTAGCCTACGGTTTCGCCCGGCTCGATATTGCGGATCTGCAGAATTGGCCCGGTCAGTTCGACGACGCCCTGCATAGGGTTCTTGTGTCCGGGCGTCGGATTGATGCCGTAGAGCGCCGCGCCCGGCCGCGCGAGATCAAAATGCGCCGCCTCGCCGAGGAAGATGCCGGAAGAGTTGGCGAGCGAGGCGGGCACGCCGCGGTAAAGCCGGTGCAGATCGCGAAAGCGATTGATTTGCGCGGCATTGAGCGGATGATCAGGGACCTCGGCGCACGCGAGGTGGCTCATCAACAGCATGATGCCGTGATTCTCATGCTCGAGCCGTGGCGCGAGCGCGGCCACTTCCACTTCCGTCATGCCGAGCCGGTTCATTCCGGTGTCGACGTGGAACGCCGCGCCGCCTCGCCATTTGCTGGCGCCGACAAAAGCGTCCCATTCCGCGAGCTCCGCGATGCTGTTGATGACCGGCCGCGCATTGATCTCGACGAACGCCGCCGCAGCGTCGTGTGCAAAGCCGTCGAGCACATAGATCGTGGCCTCCCGTGCGCGGGCGCGCACGCGGCGCGCCTCGGCGACATCGGCGACGAAAAAGGTCTTGCAGCCCGCGGCCGCGAGCTTGGCGGTGACGGCATCGATACCGAGCCCGTAGGCGTTGGCCTTGACCAC
>Ga0116134_1001842_pt1 | contig 10582 bp, 9 predicted proteins | sample June2015DPH_19_5_FD_89737 | JGI IMG/M metagenome (GOLD analysis project Ga0116134, IMG submission 89737) | Peatland microbial communities from SPRUCE experiment site at the Marcell Experimental Forest, Minnesota, USA - June2015DPH_19_40 | ecosystem: Environmental > Terrestrial > Soil > Wetlands >...
CCGGTCGAAGGACGCGTCGGCGAACGGCATGGCCCGGGCGTCGCCGGCCACGGCCGCGCTGGCCGCCGTGGCGGGTGCCTGCCCCTCGGCGCGCATGGCCCCGCACATGCCGGTCACATCCCGCAGTTCTCCGTGGTCCATGTCGAAGGCCACCACGTCCGCGCCGCGCCGGTACGCCTCGAACGCGTGTCGTCCGGCACCGCAGCCCACGTCAAGGACGCGGTCCCCCCGGCCGAGCCGGAGCCGGCTGTAATCGACGGTCAGCACAGTTCGTTCCTCCCGGCACTGTGGGTCGTGACGCTGTGTTTCAACGCTCCCGGGCGTCAGTGCTCCCGGGCGCGGTGGGCGACGATGGCGCGCGCGTAGCACCCGGCGGTGGCCAGCGCCACGGCGGGCCAGGCGAACTGCGCCTGCACGCGCTGCCAGGCCAGCGCGGATAGCCGGTCACGCTCGCGGGGCGAGTCGTGCAGCCGCCGCAGCGCCGCGGCCAGTTCCTCCACGTCGCCCGGTGTGACCAGCTCCGCGGCGTCCCCGGTGACCTCGGGCAGCGCGCCCGCGCGGGTGGCCACCAGGGGAGTCCCCGAGGCCATGTGCTCGACCGCCGGGAGGGAGAAGCCCTCGTACAGCGACGGCACGACCGCGATTTCCGCGCTCGCGAGCAGCGCGGCGAGCTCGGCTTCGGGCAGGCCCGGGGTGAAGCGCACCCGGTCGCGCAGCGACAGGTCGGTCACCAGCCGTTCGGTCTCGCCGCGCTCGGCCGCCTTGCCCACCACGGTGAGCTGCACGTCCCGCTCGGTGGCGAGCTTGGCGACCGCCCGCAGCAGCACGGCCACGCCCTTGAGCGGAGAGTCGGCGCTGGCCACGGTGACGATCCGGCCGGGCACGCGCGGGGCCCCGCGCGGATGGAAGACACGCGTGTCGACGCCGAGCGGGATGATGTCCACGCTGCCCGGGCGCAGCCGGAAGTCACGGTAGATGTCGCGGCGCGATGATTCGGACACGGTGATGACCGGCCCGGCCCCGGCCATCCGGCGCGCGACTCTGGCCTGCATCCGCACGAAGCCGTACCAGCGGCGCCGGGACAGCTTGGTCAGCCCGCGGCTGGCCGCCAGCTCGATCCGCCGGTCCACGCTGATCGGGTGGTGGATGCTGGTGACCAGGGGCAGCCCGAGCCGGTGCACCCCGAGCAGCCCGTAGCCGAGTCCCTGGTTGTCGTGCACCACATCGAAGTCGCCGCGGCGCGCACGCAGCTCGCGCAGGGCGCGGAGGCTGAAGGTGAGCGGCTCCGGGAAGGTCCCCGTCCACATGGACACGGTCTCGAGCACGTCGATCCAGTCCCGGTATTCATGCCGGGCCGGGGTGCGGAACGGGTCCTCGTCCCGGTACAGGTCCAGGCTGGGCACCTTCCGCAGCACGGGCCCGGGCTCCAGCTCCGGGTACGGCTGGCCGGACAGAACCTCGACGCTGTGACCGAGCGCGGCGAGTTCCCGGCTCAGGTGGCGGACGTACACGCCCTGGCCGCCGCAGTGCGGCTTGCTCCGGTAGGACAGCAGCGCTACCCGGAGCGGGCGGCTCATGATGGTCACGCGGTTCACCATCCTCGTCCGCTCTGCCTGCGCACTGGGCTCCCTAGGCTGCGAACCTTACCATCGAGTAGTGGTAACGCGGATGCGGAAGCTGGGGCTGGTGATCTATCGCCGGTACGGGACGGCGTCGGCCTTCCTGGGCATCTTCGTAGCGGTCACGGTGGCCGACGTCTGGCTGCCCGCCCGCGACCAGTCGGCGGTGGCGGCGTGGGCGAGCACGAGCGTGGCCAACCTGGAGCATCACCCGGTCGGGTGCCTGCTGCTGTCGGCCTTCATCGCCGGGGGCGCCGTCTCCGCGTGGCCGGTGCTGATCGCGCTGGCCCTGTTCGGCGCCAACCGGGCGGTGGGCAACCTGCGGCTGGCGGTGGTCTGCCTGGCCGGTCAGGTGATCGGGACGCTCGTCAGCGAGGGGATCGTCGCCTACCGGGTCGACGCCGGGCTGCTCCCGGTGTCCTCCCGGCATCTGCTCGACGTGGGCCCGTCCTACGTGGTGGTGTCCGCGATCGTGGTGGCGCTGGCGTTCGGCTCCTGGCCGGCCCGGCTGGCGGCGGCCGCCGATCTGGCGGTGCTGGTCTTCGGCGGGCACATCTTCGCCGGCCTGACCAGCCTCGACGTGGCCGCGGTCGGCCACGTCACCGCGCTCGCGGTCGCGGCCGTCCTGCTGATCTGGGTGCGCCGGGCCCGGTACGGGAGACCGCACGGGACGCGCGGCGCGGGGGAGCTTGGGCGCTCCGCTCAGGAACGGCGGGCCGGTCGGCCATCCTGAGGCCTGGCATGAATCCATGCGGGAACTTACGATGTGAATGAATCTGTCCCCGTCGGGTCAGCGAGCGAGGGACCATGGAGCGCCGCGGCGGCGAAGGGGTTCCCGGCGGCGCGCTGCTCACGCTTCTCGGCGGGCGCCGCCTGTCTCCCGCGCAACGGCGTATCGCCCAGTATCTCCTCGACCACATGCCGGACTCCGCCTTCCTGTCCAGCGTCGCGCTCGCCCAGCGCGCGGGCGTCAGCCAGCCGACGGTCACCCGGTTCGCGGCCGCCCTGGGTTTTTCCGGCTATCCCGCGCTCCGGGAGGCGCTGCGGATCATCGCGCTGGAGCCCGTGGGGAACGCCGGACCGTGGCTGCCGCACCAGGAGGGGGCGGCGGCCGGCCCGCCCGGCGCATCCGGGCCGGGCGGCCCCCCGGCCGCTGGTGCTCACGGCAACGAGATGCAGGCGGCGGTGGCGGCGGAGATTACTCATCTGCACGCGCTGCACGGCTTGCTGGCGGATACCCGGGCGGTCACCGAACTGGGCCGGGACCTGGCCGCCTCGCTGCCGCTGGCCGTGCTCGGCCACCGCATCTCGGCGCCGCTGGCCCAGTACTTCGCCTACGCCGCGCGCCGTATCCACCCGGACGTGCGCTGTCTCACCTTCGGCGGCAGCGTCGTGTTCGACGCGCTGCTGCACGTGAGCGAGGCTGGCGGCCGCTGGCTGCTCGCCATCGCCCTGCCCAGGTACCCGGCCGAGACCGTCCAGGCGCTCCGGTTCGCGCGGCGCCTGGGTATGCGCACCGCCGTCATCACCGATGTGCAGTTCGTCCCGTTCGCCGGGGACGCCGACGTCCTGCTGACCGCCGGCGTCGGCACCGGGCTGGTCTTCGACTCGCACGCGGCGCCGGCCGTGCTGGCCGCCGTCATCGTCCAGGCCATGGCGGACGCGGAGCCCGCGCGGGCGCGCGCCCGGCTGCACCAGTACGAGCAGGTGTCGGTCGGCCAGGGCGTCTTCCTCGAGCGCTGACGTAACGGCGCTGACGTAACAGCGCCGCCAGCGCCGGGAGCAGGGCCTCGGCCGCGTCGATGTCGGCGTCCAGCGGCCGGTCCGCCGTTCGCGGGTCGAGCATGGCCGTGGCCAGATCGTAGGCGTCCCGCAGCGGGCCGGCGGCAGGCACTACGCGGCGCAGGCGGAGCCCGCGCACCGCCGCCACCAGCTCACACGCCGTCACAATGCGGTACGAGGCGACGGTTTCGGTCGTCGCGCGCGCCGCCTGGGTGGAGAAGTTCGCGTGCTCCTCCAGCCCGCGCGACAGGACCGCGGTCCCGAGCGCGGCCGGCGAAGCGAGCCGCCGGACGTCGGCCAGGGCGGAGTGCGCGACGTACTCCAGGCTCAGCACGCCGGAGCTCGCGGGTGCGCTGCTGGCCAGGAACGGCCGCAGCCCGGTCATCGCGGGCTCGACCAGCGTGCCGAGCCGCGCCGCGGACAGCGCCGCGGTCTGGAACAGCGCCATCCGCGCCGCGTCCAGCGCCAGGCCGAGGGAGGCGGTGTAGAAGTTCCCGTTGTGGACGATCTCGCCCGATGCGACGTCGACCAGGGGATTTTCCGCCGCGGCGTTCATCTCGACGGCGAGCGTGCCGCGCAGGGCCCGGACCGCCTCCAGGGCCGGCCCGTGCACCTGGGGCAGGGCGCGGTAGCCGTAGGGATCCTGGACGCGGACCGGCTGAACCTCCTGGCCGGCCAGCAGCACGCGCATGCGGGCCGCGACCGCCGCCTGGCCGGCGTGCGGGCGGGCGCGCTGGGCGGCGGCCGCGTACGGTTCCGGCGAGCCCCTGACCACGAGGAAGGACAGCGCGGCGATGACCGGCGTCGCGGCGACCAGTTCGTCCAGGTCGGCGCAGCCGATCGCGGCCTCGCCGATGGTGGCGGCGTTACTGCTCATGAAGGCCAGGGCGTCCGCGGGATCGAACCGGAACGGCGGCATCGTGCCGCCCAGCCACGGCCGCTCGCCCAGCAGGCACAGGGCGGCCGAGGCCAGCGCGCCCAGGTCGCCCGTCCCGATCGCCCCGACGGTGCGGACCGGGGGCACGAGACCCCGGTTCAGCGCCTCCGCGAGCACCGGGAGCAGCGCCGGGTCGGCGCCCGACCCGCCGGCCGCGAGCTGGTTGAGCCGGACCACCAGCATGGCCCGGGCCAGCGGCGCGCTGAGCAGGGGCCCCGCGCCGCCGGCGTGGCTGCGCAGCAGGCGCAGGCCGTGCCCGCCATCGGTCACCCGGACGGAGCGATTCGCGCCGACGCCCGTGGTCCGCCCGTACACCGGCCGGGACGCGACGGCCCGCTGCACGACGGCGCGGGCCTGGCGCGCGCGGCGCAGCCCGGCCTGGCCGACCGCGACGGGCCGCCCCTCGCGCGCGACATCGCGGACCTTCTCGCAGGTCAAGCCGTTTCCGTCGAGGACGAGGACGGCTCCGGCCCGGGCCCGTTCGGGTGACATGACGGTTCCTCCCCACGTAACAAGTTCGCATACACCACCGGCTGTCGTCTTGACACCCCCTTCGGGGATCAAGAGCATGAAGAGAACTATTCAGGTCGCTATTTATGTGAATCCTTCCGCTGAGAGGGCAGTGGACGGGCAGATCACCGGAGACGACCAGCCGACGACGAGCGGGGCCACGCTTTGATCACCTTCGAGAGCGTGACGAAGCGTTATCCAGGGGGAACGGTAGCGGTCGACGCGCTGGACCTGGAGGTCCCGGACGGCCAGACCATGGTTCTGGTCGGGCCGAGCGGCTGCGGCAAGACGACCTCGCTGCGCATGATCAACCGGCTGATCGAGCCGTCCGAGGGCCGGATCCTGCTTGACGGCCGCGACATCTCGCAGACCGAAGCCTCCGAGCTGCGCCGGGGGATCGGCTACGTCATCCAGCAGACCGGCCTGTTCCCGCACCGCACGATCGTGGACAACATCGCCACGGTGCCGTTGCTGAAAGGGTGGCCCAAGGCCAGGGCGCGGGACCGGGCCCGGGAGCTGATGGACCTGGTCGGCCTGGATCCGGCGATGGCCCGCCGGTACCCGTACCAGCTGTCCGGCGGCCAGCAGCAGCGGGTCGGGGTCGCCCGGGCGCTCGCCGCCGACCCGCCCGTGCTGCTCATGGACGAGCCGTTCAGCGCGGTCGACCCGATTGTCCGGGCCACCCTGCAGGATGAGCTCATCCGGCTGCAGGCCGAGCTGCACAAGACGGTGGTGCTGGTCACGCACGACGTGGAAGAGGCGATCAAGGTGGGGGACCAGGTCGCGGTCTTCTACCCGCATGGGAAGATCGCCCAGATCGACACGCCGCAGCGGCTGCTCGGCGCCCCGGCCGACGACTACGTGGAGAACTTCCTCGGCTTCGACCGCGGGATCCGGCGGCTGGCCTTCTTCCCCGCGGACGGCCTCGACCTGCAGGCCGGGATGGTGCTCGGCGACGGCACTACGGTCGAGCAGGCCCGGCGGGCCGCCAAGCAGGCCGGTGAGTCGTGGGTCCTGGTCACCGGCGCCGGACGGCTGCCGCGCGGCTGGGCCGCCCTGCCCGACCTCGAATCCCGCGACGGCCAGGAGACGCTGGCGCGGCTGCCCCTGGCCCCCTACGGGCACACGTTCCGGGTGGGGGAGGATTCGCTGCGCGCGGCGCTGGACGCCACCGTCCTGTCGCGCACCGGGCTCGCGGTCGGCGTGGACGACGAGGGCCGGGTCGTGGGGGTCACCTCCTACGAGCGGCTCCGCGCCGCGATCCAGGCGGCCGAGGAGGCCGCCGACTCTGCGGCGGGCCCCAGCGGCGAAGGCGCCCGGCCGTCATGAGCTGGGCCTGGGACAACCGCGCCCTGCTCGGGCACTATCTGGGCCAGCATCTGTACCTGGCCTTGATGCCGATCCTGTTCGGCATCATCGTGGCCGTCCCGGTCGGCGTCCTCTGCGTGCGCTTCCGCTGGACATGGCCGCCCATCCTCAGCCTGACCAGCGTTTTCTACGCGATGCCGTCGCTGGCGCTCTATCTCGTGCTGATCGACTACACCGGCCTGACCGACTGGACGGTGATCATCCCGCTGACGCTGTTCTCGCTGTCGGTGCTGATCCCGAACGTGGTGGACGGCCTGAGGTCGGTGCCCCAACCGGTGCGCCAGGCCGCGACCGCGATGGGCTTCGGGACGCTGCGCCAGGTCGTCCAGGTCGAGCTGCCGCTGGCCGTCCCGGTCGTCATCGCGGGCCTGCGGGTCGCCACCGTCTCCAGCATCAGCCTGGTCAGCGTGGGCCAGCTGATCGGCATCGGCGGCCTCGGCTACTTTTTCACCGACGGAGAGCAGCGCGACTTCCCGACCGAGATCTACGTCGCGCTGATCCTCATCGTCATCCTGGCCTTCCTCGCCGACGGTCTCCTGGTGCTGCTGCGCCGATGGCTGACGCCGTGGGAGAGAGCCCGCAGCACCCGCGGTACCCGCCGCGCCCTCTCCGCCACCGTGCGCGGTTCCCGGGCCGAGGGGGTCTCGTGAGTTGTCATGCCGGAGGCGCGCTATGAGTTGTCGTGCCGGAGGCGCGCTGTGAGTTACTTCAGCATCGCCTGGCAATGGCTCACCTCGGCCCAGCAGTGGCACGGCGGCGACGGCATACCCGTGCGGCTCGCCCAGCACCTGCAGTACACGGGCATCGCGCTGGGCATCGCCATGGTCATCGCGCTGCCCGCCGGGCTGGCCATGGGCCACCTGCGGCGCGGCGGCTTCGCCGTGGTCACGCTGGCCAACTTCGGCCGCGCGCTGCCCACCCTCGGCCTGCTGGTGCTGATCTTCGTGCTGACCTCCGGGTCCGCGGCGTCGTGGCTCATCCCGCTGGTGTTCCTGGCCATCCCGCCCATCCTGGTCAACACCTACGAGGCCGTGCTCGGGGTGGACGCGGATCTGACCGACGCGGCCCGCGGCATGGGCATGACCGAATGGCAGATCCTGCGCAAGGTCGAGATACCGGTCGCGCTGCCGCTCATCCTGCTGGGCCTGCGCGTCTCCGCCATCCAGGTGGTCGCGACCGCCACGATCGCGGCCTACATCGGTCTTGGCGGCCTCGGCCGGTACATCATCCGCGGCCTGGCCGCGAACGAATACAACGTGGTGGCGGGGGGAGCCGCCGTCATCGTCCTGCTCGCGCTCGCCATCCAGGGGTTGTTCACGCTGCTCAGATGGCTGATTGTCCCGGTGGGCCTGCGTCGCCAGGCGCAGGTCTCCTGATAACGTCTTTTCCGGCCTGAATTGAAGGGAAGACCCTTATGCGCAATAACTCATCGCGGCGTGCGGCAGCACCGGCGCCGAAGAGGACCACGATAAGAACCGCCGCCATCGGCGTCGCGGCCCTGGCCTGCCTGACCGCCGCCGCCTGCAGCAGCAGTGGTAGTGGCAGCGCGAAGTCCAGCTCCTCGTCCAACCCGCTGGCCCCCTCGTCCACCGGCTCCGTCGTCGTCGGCTCGGCGAACTTCCCCGAGGATGAGCTGCTCGCCCAGATCTACGTCGACGCCCTCCAGGGCAAGGGGGTCAAGGTTACGTCCCAGTTCAACATCGGCGCCCGCGAGGTCTACTACCCCGAGATCGAAAAGGGTGCGATCACAATCATCCCCGAGTACAACGGGGCCCTGCTGACCACGTCGGTGGACACGACGAGCACCGCCGCGAGCACGGCCCAGGTCAACGCGGCGCTGACGGCCAAGCTCCCGAGTTCGCTGGAGATCCTCAACTCCTCGTCGGCGCAGGACAAGGACTCGATCACGGTCACCCAGGCGACCGCGACCAAGGACCACCTGACGTCCATCTCCGATCTGGCCCCGTACGCGAAGGACCTCGTCATCGGCGGCCCGCCGGAATACCCGACGCGGGCGGACGGCATCCCCGGCCTGAAGAAGATCTACGGGCTGACCTTCAAGTCCTTCTCGCCGCTGGACGAGTCCGGGCCCATCACGATCGCGGCGCTGCAGAGCGGCAAGGTGCAGGTCGCCGACATCTTCACCACCGCGCCGCAGATCGTCACCGACCACTTCGTCTCACTGGCCGACCCGAAGAACCTGTTCGCCGCGCAGAACGTCACGCCGCTCGTGTACAAGAAGGGCGTCAACTCGACCATCGTCAGCACGCTCAACGCGGTGTCCGCGGCGCTGACCACCGACGCCCTGCTGCAGATGGACAAGGCCCTGACCATCGACCACGCCAGCTACACGTCGGTGGCCAGCGGCTTCCTCTCCCAGGAGGGCCTGAAGTAACGCGCCCGGGCGCAAACCAGATACGCGCGTAACGGTACGCTCCTGGCCCGGACGGGCAATGATGGATCATGCACAGTGAATCGACTGGGCCGGGAGCGGGCCCGCGCCCGGTCCGCGCCCCGCGCGGGACGGCGCTCACCTGCCAGGGGTGGCCGCAGGAAGCCGCCATGCGGATGCTGATGAACAACCTCGATCCTGAGGTCGCCGAGCATCCGGACCAGCTCATCGTCTACGGCGGCTCCGGGCGGGCGGCGCGCAGCTGGTCCGCCTACGACGCGATCGTGGCGTCCCTGCAGGGCCTGGCCGGTGATGAGACCCTGCTCGTTCAGTCCGGCAAGCCGGTCGGGATCGTGCGCACGCACGAATGGGCGCCCCGGGTGCTGATCGCCAACTCGCTGCTGGTGCCCGAGTGGGCCAACTGGCCGGAGTTCCGCCGCCTGGAAGCCCTCGGGCTGACCATGTACGGGCAGATGACCGCGGGTTCGTGGATCTACATCGGCACGCAGGGCATCCTGCAGGGCACCTATGAGACCTTCGCGGCGGTCGCGGCGAAGCGGTTCGGCGGGACCCTCGCCGGGACGATCACCCTCACCGCCGGCCTGGGCGGGATGGGCGGCGCGCAGCCGCTCGCCGTGACCATGAACGGCGGCGTGGCCATCTGCGTGGACTGCGACCCGACGCGGATCAGCCGCCGGATCGAGCAGGGCTACCTCGACGAGGCCGCGGACGGTCTCGACGACGCGGTGCGCCGCGCGATCGCGGCGCGGGACGCGGGACGGCCGCTATCCATCGGCCTGCTCGGCAACGCGGCGGACGTCCTGCCGGAACTGCTGGAGATGAGCTTCCCCGCCGACGTCGTGACCGACCAGACCTCGGCGCACGACCCGCTGACCTACCTGCCACGCGGAGTCGCCTTCGAGGATATGGAGGCGCTGCGCGCGGAGGACCCGGCCGGGTTCACCCGGCGCGCCCAGGAGTCGATGGCCGTGCACGTGGCGGCCATGGTCGGCTTCATGGATGCCGGCGCCGAGGTCTTCGACTACGGCAACTCCATCCGCGGCGAAGCGCAGACCGCGGGCTACACCCGGGCCTTCGACTTTCCCGGCTTCGTGCCGGCCTACATCCGGCCGCTGTTCTGCGAGGGCAAGGGGCCGTTCCGGTGGGCCGCCCTGTCCGGCGATCCGCAGGACATCGCGGCCACGGACGCCGCGGTCCTCGAGCTGTTCCCGGACAACGAGCCGCTCGCCCGGTGGATCCGGATGGCCCAGGAGAAGGTCCACTTCCAGGGACTGCCGGCCCGGATCTGCTGGCTCGGTTACGGCGAACGGAACCTGGCCGGCGTCCGCTTCAACGAACTGGTCCGGCGGGGGGACGTCAGCGCGCCGATCGTGCTCGGCCGCGATCATCTGGACTGCGGGTCGGTCGCCTCGCCGTACCGGGAGACCGAAGCCATGGCGGACGGGTCGGACGCGATCGCGGACTGGCCGATCCTGAACGCCCTCGTCAACACCGCGTCCGGCGCGTCGTGGGTCAGCGTCCACCACGGCGGCGGCGTCGGCATCGGCCGGTCCATCCACGCCGGCCAGGTATGCGTGGCCGACGGCACGGATCTGGCTGCGGCCAAGCTGGAACGGGTCCTGACCAACGACCCGGGGATGGGCGTGATGAGGCACGCCGACGCGGGCTACGAGGCGGCGGAGAAGGTCGCGGCCAGCCGCGGCGTGCAGATCCCGATGGCGCCGGCCGCACCCGCGCGATGAAGGGACCCGGGCGTGCCGGGCACGCTCCCCGCGGCCCCGCCGCGGCCGGTCCGGGCCGGTCCGGGCACGCGCCGCCCGCGCCGGGCGCGGACTGGCCCGCCGCCGCGCCTGACCCCGGACGGCTGGGCGACGGCGGTCCGGACGACGCGGGCGGGACACGCCGCTGGCACGCGGAGCTCGCCTGGCTGCCCGGTAGCGGGGTACAGCGTGA
>Ga0116134_1001847_pt1 | contig 10572 bp, 7 predicted proteins | sample June2015DPH_19_5_FD_89737 | JGI IMG/M metagenome (GOLD analysis project Ga0116134, IMG submission 89737) | Peatland microbial communities from SPRUCE experiment site at the Marcell Experimental Forest, Minnesota, USA - June2015DPH_19_40 | ecosystem: Environmental > Terrestrial > Soil > Wetlands >...
CGCCGATTTCTACTTTGGGCGATTTGATTCCGGTGCTGGCGGGCGTGGCGCTCGGGGCGCGGCTGCAGGGGAAACAGATTGCGGTCATGACATATATTGGCGACGGCGGGCAATCCACGGGCGTAACTTACGAAGGGCTGAATTTCGCGGCGGTGCAGAATCTGGGGCTGGTGCTGATTGTCGAAAATAATCTTTGGGGATATTCGACGCCGGCCGACATGCAGTTTCGCGTCAAGGATCTGGCGGAACGTGCGATTGCCTATGGAATCCCCGGCGTGATCGTCGATGGCACCGACGCTTGCCAGGTCTATGACGCCTGTCACGAAGCTTGCGAACGGGCACGGCGAGGCGAGGGGCCGACTTTGATCGAAGCTAAGATGATGCGCATGAAAGGGCATGCTATTCACGATGCGGCGGAGTATGTTCCAAAGCCATTGTTCGAATATTGGAAGCGGCGCGATCCGATTGAGCGGCTGGGAGATTATCTGGTATCGACAAAAAAGTGGCTGACGCCCGCGGAAAACGAAGAGCTGATTGCGGGCGTGGAGCGGCAGTTGGAAGCCGACCGGGAAATTGCGGTGAATTCCCCGATGCCGACGCCGGAATCGGCCGCGGGCGGCGTGTATTGCGAAGCGGGATGCCACGAGATCAAGCCTAAATACGCGATGCCTGACTCTCGAACCATTGCGCGCGGGAGAAAGCCCGCCGGTCCGAAGCGCTCGGAGGCGGCAGTGCATCTGAAGTGAGACAGAGATTCTGTGGCGATGGCCAGTTCCCCTATTCACCCTTCCCCACGCCCTATCCACAAACATTTTTGAAATACGTTCTACGCAAAGTCAGTACCTCAGTAACTTGAGGTAACCGCTTGGCCGCCGCATGATGCCTCCAGGGAAGAAACGGGAGGAGGTCTACACTCCCGCGCTTGAGAGGTGTGTTGTGAGGCGTTTATCGGTTGCGGTGTTGCTGGCGGGATTGATCGGTCTTCTTACCTTTGGTCTTTCGGGATGCGGCGGCAGTTCGGCTGCGCCCATCGGCGTAGGTTTAACCGCAAGCGTCTCGGGCATCGATCAAGCACAAACGGTTGCGATCACAGCATCGGTCGGGAACGACTCGAAAAGCGCTGGTGTGACCTGGAGCGTTTTGGGGACTAACGGCTCGCAGGGCACGTTGAGCGCCCAAACCACTACCTCGGTCACCTACAACGCACCAGCTTCTGTGACCACCGCGTTCACGGCAACGGTGACGGCGACTTCGATCAGCGATGCGACGAAATCGGCCGCCGTGCAGATTCAGGTCAACCCCTTGCCCAGTGTCTCGACAACGTCGCTTCCAGTCGCGACTGCGGGTGTTGCCTACAGCGCGACATTGACCGAGTCCGGCGGAACAGGTCCGTTCAAGTGGACGGTTAGCTCCGGGACGCTACCGGTGGGATTGACTTTGACTCCCGCAGGTACGATCGCGGGTACACCGACCGGCGCGAGCAGTGCATCGCTGACCTTTCAGGTGAACGATGCAGCGGGCAATTCTTCCGGCCATGCCATCCAGTTCACCGTGAATGCACCTCCGCTATTGACCATCACAACCGGGTCGTTGCCGGGAGCAGCGCTGACTGTGGCGTACAGCCAAACGCTCGAGGCCACGGGTGGAGTCCCATCCTACAGTTGGAGCCTTACGGCGGGCAGCTTGCCTGCCGGTTTGAACTTGAGCAGCACGGGCGTGATCTCAGGCATGCCGAATGGAACCACGGGCAGTTCGACTTTCACCGTCACCGTCACCGACTCGCAGACGCCGACGCCCGCGACCAAGAGTGCCCAACTGAGCATCGTGGTCAGCCAGGCGCCGTTGAGCGTCACCACCACATCGCTGGCCAGCGGAGTCATCGGCGACGGGTACAGTCAGACTTTGCAGGCCAGTGGCGGCACTCCGTCCTACAGCTGGAGCATCAGCGCCGGAACCTTGCCGGCAGGCTTGACCTTAAACCCGAGCACCGGATCTATCAGCGGCACGCCCAGCGCGACGGGGACCTCCGACTTCACGGTGAAGGTAACCGATTCGACTGCGGAGACGGCGACGGCCAGCCTGAGCATTGCGGTCAACGCTAAGCTGGCTATCACTTCGACGTCACTGCCTGGCGGCAGCGTCGGCGCGGCGTACAGCGCAACCGTACAGGCGAGCGGCGGCTTGCAGCCTTACACTTGGAGTATCACCAGCGGCAGCCTGCCAACTGGGCTCTCTATTAATTCTAGCGGGACCATCTCGGGAACGCCGAGCGCGACTGGCTCCTCAACCTTTACGGTTACGGTGAAAGACTCGGAAAATCCTCAGGCTAGTGTCAGCGCCAGCCTGAGCATCTCGATTGCCGCCGAGAACTGTACGAATGATGCCAGCCTCAAAGGAAATTATGCCTTTGTGAGTAGCGGCTGGAGCAGTGTAACGACGGCGACCTCCCTGGTGGGCAGTTTCTTAGCCGATGGCAACGGTCACATTACCACTGGACTTCTCGACGTGGCCGATCAGGGAAGCTCACCACTACTCCAAAGCGGTACGTTCACGGGGTCGTACTGTGTGGGCTCGAACAATCTTGCCACGATTAACTTGAGCTATGGCGGCGGACTGAGCGGCAACAACACCTTTATCGCCGCGCTGGACTCGAGCGACGCCAATGGCCACATCATCTCCTACGACAGCAGCGATCGTAAGGTCTCCGGGCTGCTGCGCCAGCAGGATACCTCGGCATTTTCGACCAGCAAGATCGACGGCAACTACGCCTTTGGAGTAGCGGGAATCGATCTGGCGGGCAACCGGGTGGCGATGGCTGGCGAATTCAACGCCGACGGCAGCCGCACGCTTTCTGGCGAACATGACAGTGACGACGGCGGAGTGCTTCAGACTGCTCAAACTTTTGGTTCCAGCGATTTCACCGTGGCGTCCACTGGCCGCGGGACTGCAACGATAACCTTCAGCAGCGGGAACACAAACTTTGTTTTCTACGTGGTCAGCTCTTCCGAGATGCTGATGATGGCATTCGACAACGCGGAGACTCCGCCGGTGATACTAGCCGGGCAAGTGCTCAAACAAAGCGGCACTTTCACGGATGCTTCGCTCGACGGCGTCAGCGTAATCGAGCTGCAATCGCTCGGCATAAGCGGAACCGCACCTACGGTCACGGCGGGGCTCCTCACCACGACTGGCAACTCCGCGACGTACACCCTCAGTGCCGACCAGAACCAAGGCGGCACGATGAGCACGGAGAGCGATTCGGGCGGCTATAGCGTGTCGTCGAACGGTCGCGTGACATTGACCCCGAGCGGAGGAGGAAGCGTAACGGTCCTCTACCTGGTTGCCCAGAACCAGGCTTTCGCGATTGGCACGGACGTCGGCGTGGACTTTGGTGTGATCGAGCCGCAGACCGGGAGCAACTTCGCGAACGCCTCGTTCTCAGGGAACTATCTGGGTGGAAGTCAACCGCCGCAGACCGCGAACGTGGGCGAGGAGGCCGACTACCTGAACAGCAATGGTACTGTCGCTGTCACCGGAACCACGGACACGAACGGCAGCGCGGGACCGCAGTCGGGGGCCATCTCGGCGACGTATTCAGTTTCGTCCAACGGACGAGTGGTGGTGAGCCAGAGCGGAAACCCGGTCGTCTATATGTATATAATTTCTGCCTCGCAGGCCGTCGCCCTGCCGGTGAGCTCATCCCAAAACCCGGATGCCGACCCGAAGCTGATTGATTTTCACCAGTGACGTAGCGGCAACACAAATCGCGGACCGGTGGCCTCGCGGCGCCGGTCCGCTTCGTTTTGCGTTGAGAATCGATTCGCGGGTTCCGTTGCGGCCGCACAGGGACTCACTGCATACTAGGAACAATGGGAACAGAGAATCTGACGCTCGTTGGCAAGCACGTTCGTCTCGAATCGCTTGACCACCGCCATGTTGACGGCTTGGTCGCCGCTGCGGCAGGTGATGGCACGCTCTATCAGTGGAGTCCCGTTCCGCGGGACAAGGTCGAAGCCGTCCGCTACGTTGACACCGCGCTAGCTTGGCGAGACGCCGGCACGGCGGTGCCGTTTGCTACTGTCTCTGTGGAGGACGGTGTGGTCATTGGGTCGACACGATTTTTCCACCTGGAGCGATGGGCTTGGCCCTTGGGCCATGCGCGACACGGGCGGGACGTTGCCGATGCCTGTGAGATCGGCTACACGTGGCTGACGCGATCGGCGATCCGGACGGCGGCTAACACCGAGGCCAAGCTGCTGATGCTGACGCATGCTTTTGAAAGTTGGCAGATGCTCCGGGTCTGCTTTCATGCGGACGCGCGCAACCAGCGTTCGCGGGCGGCGATCGAACGCATCGGCGGACGGTTTGAAGGCATACTCCGCTCGCATCGGATGGCGGCTGACTTCATCGCACGCGACTCGGCGCGCTTTTCGATCGTGGCGGCGGAGTGGCCGGATGTTAAGAGACGGTTGAGCCGGTTGCTGGATCGGGCGTGACCTCCGCGGAGTCTATTAGGAGGTAAGAAAGCTATACTTGTGTGGCGCAGAAATGCGCACGGGGGTCATACAGTGAACTGCAGACTCCGAATCGTTGTCGTGGCTCTCGTCGTACTCTCTTCTTTTTCCGCAGACCTTCTCGCGCAGACGACAGCGAGCGACGAACTGAAGCTGGGCGTTCAGGCCTACAAACATTCTAGGTTCGAGGAAGCGATTCAACATTTTGAGAAGTGCGTGGCACTCGATCCTCAGAATGGGAAAGCGCGCCTCTACCTGGCCACGGCGTATGCCCAGCAATATATTCCCGGGGTCGACACTCCCGACAACAAACACTACGCTGAACAGGCCATCGAACAATATCAGCGCGTGCTCGACGACAACCCCGACCTAGGTGACCCCGTGCACTCGGACAAGACCAGCAGCGTGAAAGGTATCGCTTACCTGTATTTGCAAATGAAGAAATTCGATGACTCCAAGAAATATTACCTCATGGCGGCGGACTTGGACCCCGACGATCCCGAGCCCTACTATTCCGTAGGCGTGATCGACTGGACGCTTTGCTACCAACCGCGCGCGGAAGAGCGCGCCAAACTTGGCATGGAGCTTGATGATTCCCTGCCCGCCAAAGATAAGAAGGTTTGTGCCGAGATGAAAGAGAAGAACAGCGCCAACATCGAGGAAGGCATCCTTAACCTGCACAAGGCGCTCAAGCTTCGTCCCGATTATGACGATGCAATGGCGTATATGAACTTGATGTACCGGGAACGCGCCGAGATCCAGTGCGATGACCCGGCAGCCCGTGACGCCGACCTAGAGACCGCCGACGCGTGGGTCGACAGGACCATGGCTGCCAAGAAAGCCAAGGCGAAAGAGGCCGAGCCGAGCCCCGAACCCGCGGCAACGAATCCGCAGTGAAGGACTGACACCGCCGCATGTTTCCGGCGAACTGATAAAATCAAGCTTCGTCATGGCTGCATCTTCCCAGCTCATTCAGATTGACCTTGGCCCCAAGGTCCACAGTCCGAAGCCCGCGTGGCTCAAGGCCAAGGCCCCGGTGGGAGAGAATTTTCACAACCTGAAAAAGTTGGCGCGCGGACTCGGGCTGCATACGGTTTGCGAGTCGGCGCAGTGTCCGAATATTGGAGAATGCTGGCACCATCACACCGCAACCTTCATGCTGCTGGGCGATATCTGCACCCGGCGCTGCGGATTTTGCGCGGTGCCTAAGGGGCGTCCGGAGGCGATTGACTGGGACGAGCCGCGGCGCGTGGCTGAAGCCGTCGCTACGCTTGGACTGCGTCATGCAGTGGTGACCAGCGTGAATCGCGACGATGATAACGTCGGCGGCGCTAAGATTTTTGCCGAGACGATCCGGCAGATTCGTGCGTTGGTGCCGGACTGCCGGGTTGAGGTGCTGATCCCCGACTTCCAGGGTCTGGAAGAACCGCTGCGCATCGTGCTCGACGCGAAGCCCAACGTGCTTAATCACAATACCGAGACTGTGCCGCGGCTATATCGTGCGGTACGCTCTGGCGCTCGCTATAAGAGGACGCTCGATCTGCTGGCGAATGCCAAGCAGTGGGATCCGGCTACGGTTACCAAGAGCGGCGTGATGGTTGGCATTGGCGAAGAGACTGGCGAACTGATCGAAGTCTTCCGCGATCTGGGCGAGCGTGGGGTGGATATTCTGACGATTGGGCAGTATCTGCGTCCGTCGAAAGATCATCTTCCTATGACTCGCTACTACACGCCGGCGGAGTTTGTCTCGCTTAAAGAAGAAGCGCTGAAGTTTGGATTCAAGCACGTTGAGTCGGGACCGCTGGTGCGGTCGAGTTATCACGCGCATGAGCAGGCGGAAGTAGCCGGTCGCTAGTCGTTGGTCGTTGGTCGTTGGCGCCCGTCTCGCTGCGCACAGCGGTGACTCTCCCTGCGTCCCTGGGGAATTATCACAATTTTCATGTTCGACGGTCATAGCTCGCCTGGGAGCCGAGAGTTACCTTGTGCTCGGAGGTGGCGCGATGACCACCAATTCGTCATTTCAGGACTTGCGGATCTGGCAGGAAGCAATGGACCTCACAATGGAGATTTACCGTGCCACAAATGGTTTTCCAAGATGTGAGATTTATGGCCTGACATCACAGATGCGGCGCGCCGCGGTTTCGGTACCGAGCAATATCGCCGAAGGAAAGGGACATCGTTCGGATCCTGAATTCGTGCGCTTTCTTTTTCACGCCAGGGGATCTCTTTTGGAGCTCCAGACCCAGGTTTTGATAGCTCGGCGTCTACATTACCTGTCAGAGGAGAAGGCGGACGAGCTTTGTCGCAGCGGCGACGGTATCGCGCGCGGATTGAACGCTCTCATCAACAGATTCCGCCCAAACGCCGCCTAACCACCAGCGACCGCTTTCCTAACGACCAACGACCAGCGACCAACGACCGCCTTCCCTACCACACCCTGCACGCGTTCTGATTCACCATGGGTGCGGTTGCCGGGCAATGGTAGGCTTCACGGAATTCCGGCATATTGGAAAGCGGTCCGTTCACACGGTACTTCGACGGGGAATGCGGATCGATGGTGACCCGCATACGCGTCAGGGCATCGGTCTGGTTCTGGCACCACGCATTGGCCCATCCCAGAAAGAAGCGCTGCTCGGCGGAGAGGCCGTCGATGGGCGCCGGTTCCTTGCCGGCAAATTTGTTCAGGAGGGCCATGTAGGCGATGCGCAGGCCGCCATTATCGGCCGTGTTCTCGCCCAGGGTGAGTTTGCCGTTCAGCTTGAGGTCGCCGACGGCAACAAAGTTAGCGTATTGGTCCCTGATGCAACCGGTGCGTTCTTCGAATTGCTTCTTGTCGTTCGCGGTCCACCAGTCGCGAAGATTGCCGTCGGCGTCGAACTGGCTGCCCTCGTCGTCGAAGCCGTGGGTCAGTTCGTGACCGATGACGGCACCGATTCCGCCGAAGTTCATCGCGTCGTCAGCATGGTTGTCATAGAACGGTGGCTGCAGAATTCCGGCGGGGAAGGTGATGTTATTCTGCGTCGGGTCGTAGTTCGCGTTCACCGTCATGGGCGGATACTCCCAGTCCCTTTTATCGAGCGGCGTGCCAATCTTGCTTAACCTGCGCCGCATGTCATTTTGATTTGCGCGTTGCGAGTTGCCGACGGCGTCCCCGCGCACGATCTGGAGTGCGGAGTAGTCTCGCCACTTATCGGTGTAGCCGATGCGGTTGGTGATGGCCTGCAATTTCACCAGCGCCTGCGCCTTCGTGTCCGCGCCCATCCAGGGCGAACTCTTGATGTCTTCGCCCAGCGCTTTTTCGAGAGCGCCGACCATGGCCAGTGTGCGCTCCTTACCTTCCGCGCCGAAAGTCTGCTGGACATAAACCTGGCCGACTAAATCGCCGAGGTCACCATTCGTGTAGCTCACGCAACGTTTCCAGCGTGGACGCAATTCCTTCGCCCCGGTCATCGTCCTGTTGAAGAAATCGAAATTCTCGTTCACGAACGCCGCCGGCAAGATGCGCGCGTTGGCGTGCACCGTGTGCCAGCGCAGGTATGTCTTCCAATCGTCCAGCGCGTGCGCGCTTAACACTTCCTGCATGTTCTTGACGAAGTCGGGCTCCGACACGTTGAGAGAATCGAACCGGGGCGCGGAGACGCCTTCGAAGTAGGTGGTCCAGTTAAAGGCAGGACTCAGAGCGGCCAGTTCCTGGTTGGTCAGCTTGTGGTAGATCTTCTGCGGATCGCGGCGGCTGGTCATATCGAGCGCGCCCTTGGCTAAGCCGGTTTCAATCTCCATTACTACCTTGGCTTCGGCCTCGGCTTTGGCTTCGTTGTCGCCTAACAGCACGAACATCTTCGCCACATGCTCGACGTATTTCTTGCGCAGTTCGACCGATTTCGGATCGTCTTTGAAATAGTAATCGCGGTCGGGCATCCCGAGCCCGCCCTGGTCGATCTCGGCAATGATCTGACTGGCGTTCTTGAAGTCGGATCCGGAATCGAAGCCGAACAATACATCGGAGCCTTCGCGATGCAGCCGGACGATCTCTTGCGGAAGCTCTGCTTTGGATTTGATGGCGGCAATGCTCTGGAAGTCCTGCTCCAGTGGCTTGGTGCCGGCTTTTTCGATGGCAGCTTCGTCCATGCAACTGGCGTAGTAATCGCCGACCTTCTGCTCGCTGGCGGTGCGGCCCGGGCGGTCGGCCGAGGCTTTTTCGAGGATGTCGCGCACGATGTATTCGCCGCGCTCCATCAATTCGTTGAAGCGGCCCCAGGACGCGCGGTCGGCGGGAACCGGGTTCTGCGCCATCCACTTGCCGCACGCGTAGGCGTAAAAATCGTTGCAGGGATCGATGCTCTTATCGAGCATATCGGCGGAGAAGCGCACGTCGGCAGGCGGCTTCGCGGCTTCAGGGTTACTCTGCGCCGGCTTTTCCTGGGCAAACAGCGCGGAAATGAGCATGAGGGAGACGGTCAACACTTGCAAGAGATTGCGCATGAAATCCTCGAAATCAAGAATGTGAAACTACCAGCACGGAGTTGGCCACGGTGTTAGACGAACGACGACGGCAGTCGTTAGTTGCAGGTCGCTAGTCGCTAGTCGTTGGTCGTTGGCAAATGCGGACCCCTCGCCCTGCTGGGTATGGCAATCCGATACTGCGATTGCTAGCGACTAACGACTACCGACTGTTCCATCCACTCAGAACACTTTCACGTGGAACGTCAGATATTTCTTTGGATTTTCCCGGATCGCCTTTACCAACTCCCGCGCCTCCACCAGCATCTGGTCGCTGTTGTTGTAAAGGGCAGGATCCTTGAACAACATTCCCGCCGTACCCTCGCCTTTTTGCAGACGCTCGGAGAGTTCCGCCAGGTTGTTCATCAGGGTCTGCAGTTTGGCGGCGAATTCCTGATCGTGGGTCATTTTGCCGATGGCGCCCTTGCCGGCATTGATGTCGTCGGTCAGTTCGCGTACGTTCGCGATCGCCTTGTTTGCGTTGTCAAACAGTTCGGGATCCTTGAGCAGCTTGCCGGCTGTGCCTTTACCCTGCTGCAACTCGTCGACCACCACGTTCAGTTTGTCGATGGCGGCAATCGCTTTTTTGTACGCCTCGTCGCTGGTGAGCAGTGGGCCGAGCGAACCTTTTCCGTTCTGGATGTCATCCATCAATCCCTTGAATTCAATCACCGTGGCGTTGAGCTGGTCGTACAAGGCCGGACTGTAAATCACCTTGCCGATCGAGCCCTGGCCGCTTTCGACAAACGCCACGATGCGGTCCAACCGCTTCAGCAGCGCGTCCATGTTTTGGAGAGTGCCCTGGCTGGCGCGCACCACGTCCTCGATCTGGGGCTGGTCGCGAGTCGCCAGCGTGTCTCCATCGACTACCACCGGACCCTTCGCCGTCGAACTGTCAACGTCCACGTAGGTTTCGCCGAGGACCCCGGCAGTACTCAACAAAGTTACGGAGTCCTTACGCAGATCGAACTTGTACTTGGTGTTGACTTTCATCGTGACTTCGACCGGCGTGATGGGTTTGCCGGCCACGATCCGGACCGCCGTCACGTTGCCGATGTCGACACCGTGCAAACGCACGGGCGCGCCTTCGCGCAGCCCCCCTGCATTATCCACGTAGGATCGCAGCGTGATCTTGCTGGTGAACCAGCCGCCGGTGCCGCTCATCATAAAAATCAGGACGGCGAGGATGACACTCGCGATCAGGACGGTGAGTCCCACGCGTAGTTGCGACCATTTCAGCTGCTTCTGGCTCGGCAAGGTGGTCAGTAAACGACAGAAGCATGATAGCAAACGCCGCGGGATTTCAGGGTTCGAGATTTCTTGAGGCTGGAAAAGATGGAGTGGGAGCCATTCTTACATGCCGACTTTTGCCTGCCGACATTGCCGATTTAGAGCAACGGTTTAACGACGTTCCTCGCGGGACTCGTGTTTCTGATCAGCTTTCGCCTGCTTCTGCGCTTTCTTCTGCTCCTGCTTGCTGGGCTTCGGGTTGTCATTTCTGGCCGAATCGTTGACACCGCGATTGCCCGCAGACGGCGTACGCGCTTCTTGCGGCGAC
>Ga0116134_1001849_pt1 | contig 10566 bp, 6 predicted proteins | sample June2015DPH_19_5_FD_89737 | JGI IMG/M metagenome (GOLD analysis project Ga0116134, IMG submission 89737) | Peatland microbial communities from SPRUCE experiment site at the Marcell Experimental Forest, Minnesota, USA - June2015DPH_19_40 | ecosystem: Environmental > Terrestrial > Soil > Wetlands >...
GGAACGCCAGTTCGTCCGCTTCAGCCGGTTGCAGCGCATCCTGCACATCTGCATGATCGTGAGCTTCATGTGCCTGGCGCTGACGGGGTTGACCCTGAAGTTCTCCTACACAAGTTGGGCAGCGGTGCTTTCTCATCTGCTCGGAGGATTCGAGAGCGCGGGCAACATTCACCGCAGTGCCGCTCTCGTGATGTTCGGAGTTTTCATTACCCATCTGGTGGACCTGTACCGGCAGAAGAAAAGGGAGCACGGTTCGTGGTTCGCGCTGCTGTTCGGACCGGGCAGCATGATGCCGAACCGCAGGGACCTGACTGAGCTGGTGGGCACGCTGAAGTGGTTTGTGGGCCTGGGCAAGCGGCCCGCCTATGGCCGCTGGACGTACTGGGAAAAATTCGATTATTTCGCAGTGTTTTGGGGGATCGCGGTGATCGGTTCTACCGGCCTCACGCTCTGGTTCCCGGTGTTCTTCACGCGCTTTATACCGGGGGCGTTCCTCAACGTCGCCACCATCATTCACAGCGATGAGGCACTCCTCGCCACCGGCTTCATCTTTACCGTCCATTTCTTCAATACCCACCTGCGCCCAGAAAAGTTTCCCATGGACATCACGGTATTCACCGGGCGCATGCCGCTTGAAGAACTGGAAAGGGACAAGCCCAGAGAGTATGAAGCGCTGGTCGCCAGCGGGCAGCTCGAAGAGCACATGGAGGAGGCGTATCAACCAATCGTCACCCGCACGATTCGAGCCTTCGCCTGGGCAGCGCTGACGGTGGGATTCTTCATTGTGTTGTGGATCATTTATGCGATGTTGTTCGCATACCGCTAGAGCCGATTTGCGGCTGACTGCTTTGCACTTGAATTTTTGCACTTGAATTAACGAGAAGGGTGTTGAAATGCGCGCGACTCGGGTTGCTTTGATTTACCTGGCTTTGATTGTGACTTCCGCCGTGGCTGCGGCCGCGGCCGCCGGAGACCAGGAATGCCTGGCGTGCCATGGCGAAGCGGGAATGAAGTCCGGCGCCGGAAAAAGCATTTCCATCGACCCAGCCAAGCATGCCGCCAGCGCCCACGCGGTTCTTAGCTGCAAGGATTGCCACACCACCATCAAAGAGTTCCCGCATCCCGCCAAAATCGCCAGAGTGCAATGCGCCACCTGCCATGCGGACGAGGCCAAGTCTTTCCCCGCCAGCGTTCACTCCGTCCTCGGCGAATCCGCGTGCGCTTCGTGCCACGGCAGCGTGCACGAACTCACCACCGCCGAGAAACTCATTCCCGGAAAGTGCACGGAATGTCACGCCGAGCAAGCGAAGGACCTCGCATCCAGCATCCACGGGCAGGCCGCGAAAAACGGCGACCCCGACGCGCCCAAATGCGTGTCCTGCCACGGCCCGATCCACGCCGTGAAAGACGCCAGCGAAGCCGACTCAACCGTTACTCGCAAGAACATGGCGGATACCTGCGCCAAGTGCCACAGCGACGCCGGGTTCCTGTCGCGGCATAAAATTCCGGTGGCGCATCCGGCGGATTCCTACAAGCAAAGCGTTCACGGGCGCGCAGTCGCGGCCGGCAAGGAAGCGGCAACGTGCTCCAGCTGCCATGGCAGTCATGACATCTATCCCGCCACCGATGAGCGATCCAAGGTCAATCACTGGAAAGTGCCGGGCACCTGCGGCCAATGCCACAAGGAAATCGCCCGCGAGTTCAACGAGAGTGTCCACGGCGAAGCGGTCAAGAACGGCGTGCGGGATGCGCCCGTTTGCATCGACTGCCACGGCGAGCACCTGATCATGGACCCGAAAAATCCGAGCTCGCCCTTGAATGCCGAGAATGTCTCCTCGCAGACCTGCGGCCGTTGCCATGGCGATCCCCGCCTTGCGCTGCGCTACGAGTTGCCAGTGGATCGCCTGTCATCCTACGCCGCGAGCTATCATGGCCTCGCACTTCAGGAAGGGAAAGTGACTGCGGCGAATTGCGCTTCGTGCCATGGCGTGCACGACATTCTCCCGTCCAGCGACCCGCGCTCGACCGTCAATGTCGCCAACCTCCGCAAAACCTGCGGGCAGTGTCACCAAGGCGTGGCCGAAGCCAAGTTCACCGTCGGTCCCATCCATGTGCAGACCGGCGCGGGCCCGAACAACCCGGTGGTCGAGTACATTCGCTGGACGTACTGGGTGCTGATCCCGGTGACGCTCGGCTTCATGCTGCTGCACAACCTGCTCGACTTTCTGGCCAAGCTCATTCGCCGCCGCCCGCGCCGCGAATCCGGCGAGATGGTGATGCGCATGAACCTGGGGTTCCGCATCGCGCACTGGGGCATCATGGTGAGTTTCCCGACGCTGGCCTTCACCGGCTTTGCCTTGAAGTATCCCGAGTTCTGGTGGTCCAAGCCGCTGCTGCTCTGGGAGTCCGCTGCCGGTTGGCGCGGCGGCCTGCACCGCACCGCGGCCATCGTCATGCTCCTGGCCATCGCCTACCACTTCGTGCATCTGGCGCGGAACAAGCGCGATCGCGCATTCCTGTGGGCCATGATCCCGACCATCAGAGACGCCACCGACATGGTGCAGGTCCTCCGCTACAACCTCGGCCTCACCAAACAGGAGCCGAAGTTCGAGAAATTCAACTATGCGGAGAAGATGGAATACCTGGCCTTCATGTGGGGGAGCGTGGTTATGGCCGTCTCCGGTTTCCTGCTGTGGTTCAACAATTTTGCCCTGCGCCATTATCCGAAATGGGTGACGGACGCGGCCACGGCGGTGCATTGGTATGAAGCGATCCTGGCCACCTTCGCCATCATCATCTGGCACTTCTACATGGTGATCTTCGATCCCATGGTCTATCCCATGGATACCGCCTGGATCAACGGCAAAATTCCAGCCGACCATTACCGCCATTCCCGCCCGGAATATTTCCGCACCCTGGAACGGGCCGGCCTGGTCGAGTTGCCCAGTGAGCCTTCCGATTTTCTGGATGAGCATGGAGCTGGCGACGGTTCGGGGGATAGTCCACACGGGAAGCACTAGCGGACGCTGTAGCTGCCTACCGGGAGGGGGTACCCCCCTCCCCCCATACCTTTTCCGATGTATTAGAATCATACGGTTAGGGGCAAAATCTTCACGAATAAGGACTTATATGTAAAGTATTCAACGATAAGGACTTATATGGACTTTTCCCACTTTGGGCGCGGCCTGTTTACTCCTAAGGTACTATCCGGCGTCACGAAAAAACTTAATATCCCTTCCTTTTAGAATCATAGAGTTAGCGGAAAATGCCTTTCAAATCTTTGACTTTAAAGGAGTTATTCGTATAATATTACGGAATAAGGAGTTAGCTTGTTTGGCTTCCTCGCTGGGTTTTGACAGGGGGGCTTGACAGCTGACTGCCTCAACTTCGTATTGTCAAAGAGCGCCGACTAGTGGGACTGGGGCAGCTTCGAGGAGCGTCTTGGTGACGGGCACACCTCGGGCCTGACACAACAGGTTGATTTCCATTGTCGCCTACGGGCGGTTGGGAGTCTGTGATGGTGCTCACTGGGCGTTTGTGATGAAAAAAGTCAAAGGGTGTCGCCCGCGCAGCGTGAAGGCGCGGGCCCCATGGTGCGATCAGAGCTTCACCCGCCTTCAGTACAATTGAACCATCTTGAGGTGGTCACCGTGGAAGTGACGGGTTTTTGGGGTCGCGCTCTAGCTGTCGCCCTGCGGGTATGGACCACGCCGGTTCTTGGGATGCGCGTCGATCGCGAGCGCGTCCAAGTTTCTTTTCTGCCGCCGCGGCCGGAGGCTTCTGAAATCGATGAACGACTGGCGCAAATTGATCAAGCTCGAGAAAGCCTCGTGTCTGCCCTTTCAGCAGTCGATGATCTGAGGGCTACCTCTGAACGAAACAAGACCGAACTTCGGGATGCACTAGAGCGGATCGAACAGGCGCGGGCCGAGAAGGCTGTTGCGGAGAAACAACTACAGGGCGTTAGGCAAATCGCTCAAGCGGATGTGGAGGTGTTCAGGAGCCTTGCTGGGATCCCATCGCGTGCCCAAATCGCACGAGAGCGATTTGTCGGGTTCATCGTTGGAGTGGCCGCTTCGCTGATGGCTTCGGGAATCTTGTGGGCGCTGGTTGGGGCTCGGGATCACTTCAAGAGGTGAGTAGTAACGGTGCGTGACCCCTCCGAGCTGCACTTGGGAGGGGCCGGGTGCCCCACCCTTCGTCTTTTGAAGGGTGGGATTCTGCGCCCACCGCTTGCGATCTTTCGCTAACTCCTGCGGCGCCCTCGACCGTAGTGGCACCGATGATCCTATCGCCCACACATTCGCAACAAACGCGAATGTATGGGGCACCCGGCACCCGCCGGCGAAATTACGAAGGCCTGGCTTGGCCGATGAGTGTGACCGCGGAGGCTGTGGCGCTTGCAGACGGCTTCTTCGGGGGGTCGCCGTACATTACTTGTGCTGCCGGCAGCTTTTTGCAGCAGGAGGACACGTTAGCATGCTGGTCGTCAAAGAAGATGTGAGGATTGAATGCCTGCAGCACGCCAGTTTTCTCGACGCCGCCAAGAAAATGCATTTCATCCACGGAGATGTTCCAGCCTCGCAATGTGCGGATTGCACGCTCGTGCGCAGGTGCGCTACGCGCTGTCACGACAGCCGTTCGCAGCGGGCAGTTTTCAGGCGTGAAGCGGGATTGGATGGCGGCCAGGGCCTGCAGGAACGGTTTAAAGGGGCCCGGGTTGAGAGGGACGCGCGCATTATCCTTTTCGTTTCTTTGGAATTCCGCCAGCCCCTTTTCCGCGTTGATTCGGTCCGCCTCGTCCGAGAAGATAACGGCGTCCGCGTCGAAAGCTATACGCACTTCATCGCGGTCGTGCAGGAAGCCCTGCGGCGGCGGAAATACCAACGCGGCAGCGCCGCCGTTAGCAATCACCTTCTGGACGTCAGACTCTTGGGCGGTAAGGAACAGCCTGCACCCGTAGGCTTCGAAGTACTTGTCCGCGTTCCTTCCCCCACAAAACGAGCCTCGGCTGATGTCCAGCCCGTACGCTCCGATTGAATTCCATATGCGAAGTCCCGAGTCACCATTGTTATGCGAGATGACGACAACCTCGACGGCCGGTTCCTTTAGCTTGCTGTTGATCGAGAGAAGGCCCTGAACGAGCGGAAACCCCGTCCCGGGCGCGAGCTTAAGGTTCTCACGGTCACGCTGAAGTTGTCTATAAGCCTCCAAGCCCCTTGCTAGTAAACACTTCATGTTCTTCGGTCAGGTCAAAAAGGGCTCGACTGCTGATTGCTACAACTAGTTTATTATCAAGTTGATACGGCATATTTGGAGAAAGGATGCATTCATTGTGCAATGCCGATCCCGCGAAGATATATGTCCCAGCCATATTCCGCTGGCGCAGGGACTCGCGTGGGCCTACGGGGCTGGATGCTTCCTTACTGTTAGAAAAATACCTGACTGCTCTCGCTTTCGCGCGGTCCACTGTGACTGGATTTCTACCCGGTTAGACGTCTGTGATGGTGCCCACTGGGCGTTTGTGGTGAAAAGAAGTCAAAGGCCCCGCCCAAGCGAAGCTTGGACCCGCCACCCGCCCAGGGGTTTGAGGGGATCGGGAAGTGGGTCAAAGGCAGCGGGGTCGAAGAAGTCAGGGTCAAAGGCAGCGGACAGGAGTGTCCGCTCCACACGGGCCTCGAGGGAATGCCTTGGCGCTTCACGGGCAGTGTCGAATGAGTAGGGGTCCTTCGACTACGCAGCTGCTTCGCTTCGCGAAGCGGCTGCTCCGCTCAGGATGACATTTCTTATGAGGCTGAAATCTTATGGGGGCTGGGACAGGCTCTCAAAAGGAACGGGGCCGGTGGAGGATGACCGGCCCCGACGAGCGGCTTATCTTATTTCGTAATAACTCTTACGCTGTGATCAGCGATTCCAATGCGACGCGATCGGGGATCACTAGTGTAGAGCCGCTCTGCTGGATTAGGTGCTGCTTTTTGAAGCCCGCGAAGAGGCGGCTTACCGTCTCGCGCGAAGAGCCGATCATCTGCCCGATTTCTTCGTGGGTCAATGCCAGCTTCATCTGGCTGGGGTTCTTGGATGTGGTGTTCTGGTCTAGCCATCCGACTAGCAGGCGCGCCAGTTTTTCGCTGGCCGAATCGGAAAGGATGAGGTCACGGATTTCGCGGCAAGTGGACGCGTAATCGGCGCTGATGTGCTGCGTCACCCACAGGGCAAACTCGCCGTGCTGGCGCATGAGTTGCAGCAAATCGCTGTGTCGCAGGAAGCTGATCTCAGACGGCTCCTGGGTCTCGGCGGTCGCTTCATAGGGGCGTCCGGAGACAACCGCGGCTACTCCCAATGGGCAACCGGGGTCGACAATGCGTAGAATCAATGTCCTGCCGTCGCTGCCGCAGATGGAGAGCTTTACCCGGCCTCGACGCACGATAAACACTCCGCGCGGAGCCTGGCCTTCCGCGAACAATACCGCTCCAGTGGGGTAGGTGGTGGTGAGGGCTTCTTGCTCCAAGGTATCGGCTATGGATGGAGGTAGATCGCAAAAGGTCTTGTCCGTTGTCGCCAACTTCTGGGCTGCGTTTACGACATGTGTGGCCATTTGTTGCCTCCGCTCGCAGGTGCTATGGCAAGTCCCTCGCCACTTGGTCCCGGGTGGCGTAGGACTTCAGTTAAAGTCGTATAAGTTAAACAAAATAAACTTGTTAACTTGTAATTGTTCGATGCGGCTGTATCGGCTTCCCACCGTGGCCGATGGCTTGAGGTGCGTGCTTTCACACAGCGATGTGTGATCTCCATCACCGACCGGTTGGTCATGTGACCGGGAAAAGGACGGTCCGAGTTCGTATTTGTAGCTTTGGGTCACCAGTTTTTACCCCAATGTCGCATGGATGGTGTTCAGCAGAGCGGTTCGCGAAAAGGGCTTTTCGAGCAGCGTTATGCCGCGGTTCAAGACCTCGCGTTCCGCTATCAGCTCACCTGTGTAACCTGACATGTATATGACTTTCAGGTTGGGGTGAGAGGCGCTCAGGCGCTCCACCAATTCTGGACCGCTCACCCGGCGCATCACCACGTCGGTCAACACAAGGTCAATTGGATCCGGATGAGACTCCACCCATTCGAGCGCCGATTTCCCGTCGTCCGCCTCGACCACGGTATAGCCGTGTTGCTGGAGAAGCTGTCGCGTCAGGCTGCGCATGGTTTCATCGTCTTCCACGAGCAGGACCGTGGTCCCTTGCCGTTTCGGAGCTACGGTCTCCACTTCAGGCTTGGATTCGAGGCCGATTTTGTGATCCGCGGAGGGGAGATATATCTTGAACGTCGTTCCGTGTCCCGGCTCACTGTAGACCAGGATGTGGCCTGCGCTCTGCTTGACAATGCCATAGACAGTGGCCAGGCCGAGACCTGTGCCCTTGCCCATTTCTTTGGTGGTGAAAAAGGGTTCGAAGACGCGCGACACGGTCGCTTCGTCCATGCCGCTACCGGTATCGCTGACCGCGAGCACGACGTATCTTCCTGCTGCCATGTTTTGATGCTGCTCGGCAAAGGCCTCATCGAATCTCGTGGCGCGAGTTTCGAGAATAAACTTGCCGCCATGAGGCATCGCGTCGCGCGCGTTCACCGCCAGGTTGACCACGATCTGGTCGAGCTGGCCAGGGTCGGCCTCGACCACCGCCGCGGGTGACTTGGACACAACTAGAATCTCTACATCGTCTCCCATGAGCGGACGGAGGAGCTTGCTGACCTCCTTCAGCCGCTCGTTGAGATCGAGGACACGGGGATGGATTGCGGACGACCGGCTGAAGGTCAGGAGTTGGCGCGTCAAAGCTGCGCCGCGTTCCGTCGCCTTCTTGATGTTCTCGACATACTGCGAAGGTTCGGCGGAGGGATCGACGCGGTCGCGGAGGAATTCGGCACAGGCACTGATGATTCCCAGGATGTTGTTAAAGTCGTGCGCTACCCCTCCCGCCAGGCGGCCGATCGCTTCCATCTTCTGGGATTGATGAACCGCGCCCTCCGCGCTTTTCTGGGCCGTGATGTCGCGGGCAATTGCCGACGCTCCTACGATGTCGCCTTTGGCATCGCGCAGGGGAGAGACGGAAATGGAGACATCGAGGTGGCGACCGTCCTTGGTTACGCGCACCGATTCGTAATGTTCGATGCTTTCCCCTTGCGCAATTTTTTGCAGGATATCAGGGATTTCGTCGGGGCGATCTTTGGGGGCTAGAAGGGAGATGTGTTTTCCGACGACCTCTTCCGGCGTGTAACCATAGATGCGCTCGGCTCCCTTGTTCCAACTGGTGACGGTGCCGTCCAAGTCTTTGCTGATGATCGCATCATCGGAAGAATCAATAATCAGGGCCAGCCTCGACCGGTATTCGCCTAGTTGCTCGGCCGTTCTGCGATGCAGTTCTTCATTCGCGCGGCGCAGTTCTTCGGCGATACGCTTGCGATCGCTGATATCGCGGATCGCACTGAGGACGAACATTCCATCCTCGGTGGAGACCGGGCTGAGACTAATCTCCACGGGAAATTCCGAGCCATTGCGGCGTCTGCCGTAGAGATCCAACTCCGCTCCCATGCGTCGCGTCTTCGGGGTTTCTGCGAAACTCTGGCGATGATGGTGGTGCTGGCTGCGATAGCTGTCAGGGACGAGCACTTCGACCTTCTGCCCAATCAATTCGTCGCGGAGATAGCCAAATAACTCTTGGGCTTGTGAATTGACTTGAATGATGGTTCCATCACGATCGACGGCGACGACAGCATCGGGAAGGGTCTCGAGGAGATCAGTGGAGAGGAGAGCTTCCGCCATGGTTCCGGCTGCCATGGTTCCGGCCGCGAGTGAGGGCGCGGGCTGCTCGTGATCGGGGGAAGGTCGCGACATCACACTCCGCTGTACAAACTATTTGGTCTTAAATCTATGCCGGAACCCGGTTGCCTGTAAAGTGGTGCTTTGCAACTCATTGAATTTAAATGGAATATTCATACGCATCCAGAGGTCTGTGACCGTCATCACAGGAGGTAGTGACATAGATCACGTAGTTTCCACAGTGTCTTTGCAAGACCGGTTTGGCAGTTGTGTGAGCCTTGCTGTTTGGGTTCACGACGGCTAGAGATACCCTCCGCTCCGTGAACCGGTCGGCGAAAAGAATCATCGCGCTCACCATCGCGCAGACTATTTCGCAAGAAAAATTGCCGGCACGCACTCGTCGTATCTTCTGTCGACCTGTGCCGTCAATTACACTCAGCATTGCGAGGGAGAGCATGCGAGGTGCAGCTGCGAAAGAGTCGTCGCGTTCGGTGCTGGCTCCGGTGCGCGCAGTATTTCGGGCAGTGGTGGTGACGGTGGTGCCCGAGGCGAAACAACTGGACGAGCCCGGCTGGCTGGCGTTGGAAGCACTGGTGGAAGATGCATTCGAGTTTCGACCGCCAGCTTTGCGGGGGCAGTTGCAACTCTTCCTGCTTGCGATCGAGTGGCTGCCAGTCTTGCGCTATGGCCGCACTTTTGCTGCTTTGGGGGACGAGCAGCGCGGCCGCGTCCTCCGTTACTTGCAGGATCACCGCGTCGAACGTATCCGCTGCGGATTCTGGGGGCTGCGTACCCTGGCATTTCTGGGTTATTACGGACGGCCCGAAGGCGCACACGCAATTGGCTATCGTCCGGATCCACGGGGTTGGGAGGCGGTGCAATGATGATGCGCCGCAGCCTTGGCAGCAACAGCTATGACATCGTGATCATCGGCTCCGGCGCCGGCGGAGGGACGGTGGCCCAGGAGCTGTCGTCGCTTTGCCGCGACGGGGTGCGCATTGCCGTCCTCGAGAAGGGTCCGAAACTTTGCGATGAGGAATTTAACGGCCGCGAAGTGGAGATGGCGACGGCGCTCTACGAGGACGGTGGAGGGTTCCTGACCGCCGAGCAGACGATGACACTGGCGTTCGGAAGCGCGTATGGCGGATCGACGGTCGTCTATACGGGCACATCGCTGCTTCCGCCTGAACGAGTGCTGCGGCGCTGGAACGTGCCGGGGCTGACATTTGCTGATGTTGAACAACGCGCGCGAAAGTATGTGGCGGAAAACAATGTCCACTTACTGGAGGAGTCGCTTCTCAACCAGAACAACCGGCTGTTCGTCGAGGGATGCCGACGGCTTAACTATCGCGTGCAGCAGTTTCCGGTAAACCTGAAAGGCTGCCGGGGATCCAGCCTTTGCAATCTGGGCTGTCCGAACCAGGCGAAACAAGGCACTAATCGAGTGCAGTTGCCGCGCGCGGAACAAAACGGAGTGGAAGTGGTGACGCGCTGCGACGTGCAGCGGATCGAGGTGCAGCGGATCGAAGACAAGAAGATATTTGTAAGGGTCAGCGAGAAACGGGAAGACGATAAGGGCGAGCCCTCAACTTGGGAACCGGGCGACTACCAGATCGACGCCAAGGTCGTGGTGGTTTGTGGCGGTGCGGTGAGTTCTCCGGCGCTGCTGCTGCGGTCTGGATTTGGCCGTCGGCTGCCGCGATTGGGACGCGGGTTCACTTGTCATCCTGCGTTCATCATGGTCGCCGAACATGACCGGCCGA
>Ga0116134_1001850_pt1 | contig 10562 bp, 7 predicted proteins | sample June2015DPH_19_5_FD_89737 | JGI IMG/M metagenome (GOLD analysis project Ga0116134, IMG submission 89737) | Peatland microbial communities from SPRUCE experiment site at the Marcell Experimental Forest, Minnesota, USA - June2015DPH_19_40 | ecosystem: Environmental > Terrestrial > Soil > Wetlands >...
AGCTCCATGGTTTCGCGCCGCTTGAACGCGTGAAAATTGGAGATGACAATTTTTGCCTTGGCGATATCGCCGAGCATATCGGCCGGCACAAGTTCGCGGGTGCGGTAATAATTCTCGCCGTCGTCCGGCAACAATACCCGTAGCCGATCGCGGATCGTGATTCCAGGCGTAATGATCAAGAAACCGCGGCTGAACAACGTACTCGTTGGCGAACGAACGGCGTTGACGGTCTGCCATCCGATCAGCATCGCCATCACCGTCGTTTTGCCGCTTCCCGTCGCCATCTTCATGGCGATGCGCTGCAACTCGGGATTGGCCTGTTCGTTCGCGCCTTTAAGATGTTGCCAGAACCTGGCGTAACGCCCTTGTTGTCGGGCGACTTCCGTCAACCAAATGATCGTTTCCGCAGCCTCTACTTGGCAAAAAAACGGACGTACGCTTTCGAAGTTGTGGTGGCGCCAGTGCGTCAATAAACGCGCGGTCGCCGGCGTAACGCCCCAATCGGCTGGGTTGGGCAGCTCGCGCCACGACGCCACGTGCGAGCGGATTTCGTTGATGATCGGAGTGGGGTTGTATTCCTGCTCGGCGGACGAAAGGCCTTCGTCGTCTTCAAACACGAAGCCTTGTTGTTCGGCCTTGTTCTTTCGCTTCCGTGGCTTTGGAACGGGTGTAATGAGCTCGGACCGGCGCCGGCCTTGCACCGGAGGCAAATCGAGCGGCTGCCCATCCTGGTCCAATGCGTGATGGAGCTTCGGGACCTCATATGGCGAATTCAGTATCGGTCTTTCAAAGAAAGTCTCGGCCATTCCTACGTCCTGCGACCCTACGTCGTGCCACTCAATTGAGCTCATCCTGTGCCCCTCGGCGATGTATCGTGCGCGACCTGCGGTAAAACCGCAAGTTGCTCGTTTTGTCGCGTCCCCTATCGAGTTACATGTTGACACGTGTCGCAGCTTTTGTTACACACTGCGAATCTCGCCCCCGTACAAGGACGCCGGCCGGGTGACTCCGGCTGGCGGGGCGAGTGCGGCTCCCGCGGGCGGCGGCTCGTCACCGGCGCACTCGGGCGGCTTGGGCAAGACACGCCCGGACGGCATCATGACCGGACAGCGGGTGCAATCTCGCTGGACTGGGACAGTAAGGCGCGGGTAACACCCGCGGTGACGTCGGTCGGAGACCGGTCGCCGGTTTCTTCGGCAGGCGTTGCGACGCGCTCCGTCTTTCGAACCATCGGGGCGGGCGCGCCGAACAAGTCCCAGGAAGTCGCGTGGCTCGAGCTGAGCGGTGGCGTTCGGTCGCTGCCGTAAGTGCCGTGGTGGGACGCCGAGAGGCGAGCGTGCCCCCTCCCAACCCTTCCCCGCCAGCGGGGGAGGGAAAGAGAAAAGGGCGCGCGCCGTGCCGCGAGGCACGGCGGTTGTTGAACAGCGCCTTTCGGCGTTCCGCTTTCCTTTTTTTGTTTGTCGTAGCCCGGGATGAGCGGTAGCGAAACCCGGGACAGCCCATCAAGCGGCAGCGCCTTCCCGGCTTTCGCTGCGCTCAACCCGGGCTACGGTTAGCTGCGCCTGATCACGATGCCGCCGACCCCACCGCCGGCGGCATCTGACGAAGATGAGGCCCGGCGCGTCGTCCTTCTGCTTGGTGCCGGCATAGCTCGGGCGCGAAGGGGCGCCGCGAGAATGGTGACGCTTTTTCACCTTTCTCCCCCCCAGCGGCCTGGAGGAGAAGGTCATTAACCTTATTGATGCCGTCCGCGCGACGGCCGCTTGATTCATCGATTCGCCCCAGTTCGAACCAAGTTCCGCCCGCCGGCGACGCTTTACAGCGGGGTACCGTTTACAGGGGCTTAACCGGAAGACCGGCATTGTCGGGGTTCGATGTGGCGTAACGCGTGAGGGGACAGATGGGGATGATCGTATCGCGTACCATTGTCTTGTGGCGGTCCGGGCCGGCCGACGCGCCGCGGCCCGATCGGCCGACGCCCGTCTCGCGCTGAGCCGTCGTTCGCATCGTGCGCAATTATACGTATGCGGCCGCGATGGCGTCCGGCGCCGCGGCGTTCGACCGCCGAAGTTTCGCGCGGGGCGATTATCGCCACGCGGTCGGCCGCGCCGTGGTCATCGGCTTTGGTACGCTCAGCGCCGCCGGATTGATGGGCGGCGCGGTCACCGTCGCCGCCATTTGGATCATCGCCGGCGCCTTGGGCGCCGCACCGCATCTCAATACCAGGACGCCGATCGCGCCGGCGACGGTCCGCTTGGAGGAAGCGTATGGCAAGCTCGCGTCGGCGGCGAAGGCTTCGGGCTGGATGCGCGGTTTGACCCATACCGTCCAAGTGGCTGAAACCAAGCTGGATGCGAGGCTGATGTCGGCCGAGATTCTCACCGCGTCGTTGATCCGTGCGCCGCAGCCTCCGGATTTGTCCGTGGCGCAAGCCGACGAAGCGCCGCCGCCCGCGCTCGACGCGCCGCCGCGCCCGGCGAAGCCCGCGGCGCCGCGCCTCGCCAGCCTCGAGCCGGCGCCGGCGGCGCCGCGCAGCGGTTCGATGCTGTTGCGCGACCCCGACAGCCACACGGCGATCTACGACATCGCGGCGCATGTGGTTTACCTTCCCAGCGGGGAGAAGCTCGAAGCGCATTCGGGGCTCGGCGGACGCCTGGACGATCCGCGCTACGTCCACGAAAAAGCCCGCGGGCCGACGCCGCCGAACGTCTACGATCTGACATTGCGCGAGTCGCTGTTTCACGGCGTGCGCGCCATCCGTCTCAACCCGGTCAACGACAGCAAAATGTACGGCCGCGACGGCATCCTGGCCCACACCTATATGCTCGGCCCCTCGGGCCAATCATTCGGCTGCGTGTCATTCAAGGACTATCCGCAGTTTCTCAAGGCGTTCCTGCGCGGCGAGATCGACCGCCTGGTGGTCGTGCCGCATCTCGAGACCAGAACGTCGAGCAACGAGCGCACGCGGAGCTGAGACGCGGTTTATTGCTTTGAACTTCACTGCAATCGGCGTTGTTCGCCGACGACGTCTTCGAGCGCGGTGTGGATCGTGGTCTCGACCGAGAAGCCGACGCGCAACAGCCGCGCGAGCGGCTGGCCGGGGTCGACGTCGATCTTGACCGGCAGCCGCTGCACGATCTTGGTAAAATTGCCGGTCGCGTTGTTGGGTTCGATCGGCGCGAACGAGACGCCGGAGGCGGGGGCGACGCCGTTCACGGTGCCGATGAGATTGATGTTGTAGGCGTCGACGTGAATGGTCGCTTTCTGGCCGCTGCGCACATGGGTGAGATCGACCTCGCGGTAGTTGGCGACGATGTAGACCTGGTCGAGCGGAACGACCGTCATCAAGGTGGCGCCGGGTGCCACGGTGTTGCCGATTTGCACGGAACGCTCGGTGACGATGCCGTCGACCGGGGCGGGGATATGTGTGTAGGACAGGTTGAGCTTGGCCTGATCGAGCTGCGCCTTGTCGGATTCGACGACGGCGGCTGCCGCCATTTGCTGCGCCTTGATCACCTCGAGCTGCTGGCGGGCGGCGTCGCGCGCGGCAAGCGCGTTGTCGAGTTGCGCGTGCGACTGCTGGAGGGCGCTGTCGGCCCGCTGTTTCTGCTGTTCCGAGCCGGCGTCGGTCGCCGCGAGAAACTCGTAGCGTTTGGCGTCCGGTTCGGTGAAGGCGAGCGTGGCCCGCGCGGCCGCGACGCCGGCTTCCTGTTCGGCGATGACCGACGGCTGACGGGCGAGCGTCGCGGTGACGTCGGCGAACTGGGCAGTATCGCGCGCCAGCGCAGCAGTCGCGGCCGCGACCGCCGTCTGATAATCGCGCGGGTCGAGCGTCGCCAGCACGTCGCCCGCCTTGACGACCGCATTGTCGTCGACCGGCACGGTCGTGACCTGGCCCGAGATGCGCGGCGCGATCGCGGCATAGTGCACCATGACATAGGCGTCGTCGGTCCAGACATTCGGGCGCGGCCGGAAGATGATCCACAGCACGATGCCGACGAACCCGATCAGCACAATTCCCGTCAGGACGAATGGCCATTTGGCGATCGGCTTGGCGGGCTTGTTGCCGTCTTTTGTCTGTTTCTTCTCCTCCAGCGCCGGCGGTTGCGGCGACGGCGCGTCCGTTTTCATGTCGGCACGCCGCGATTCGTCCCGAGCTTCGACGGCGTGGGAAGCGGTGCCGGCCGTCACGTCGCTCTCCCCCGGTTGGCGAGTTGGATGCCTTGCTTCGCCAGTTCGATCCGCGGCGGCAGCGTGCGTATCGGCAGCAGCACCACCAGGATCATCAGAAACACCGTCAACGCGCCGAGAATCAGAAAGGTGTCGGCCGCTGTGAGGATCGTCACTTGTTGCTGCACGGCGGCGCTCAACCCCTGTACGCTGCCGGGCGTGCGCGGCTGCCCATTGGGGAGGAGCGCGGTTGGCAGGCTGGGCAGCACGCCGTTGCCTTGCACGGTCAGAAAACGATGCTGGCCGATCTGATCGACGATGCGGTCGGAATGCAGCGCGCCGCGCCAGCGCGCGATCAGTGCCAGTAGCCAAGCGCCGATCGCCGCGGCGACCGCGCGCGGCGTATTGATCAGCGCTGCCGCGAACGGCGCTTCTGCAGCGCCGCGGACCGCATTCGTCGACATCAACAGCAGCGGCATCACCACGAGGGGCTGCCCCACCGCCTGGAAGGCCTGCCAGAAGAAAAACTGATCGCGGTTCCAGGTCTCGTCGACGAAAGACGAGCCGATGCAGGACGTGAGGATCAGCGCGAGCCCGATCACGCTGACGACGCGCGAATCGACCCAGCGAAAATCGAGCAGGTAGGCCACCGCCGGCAGCAGCACCAACTGCGGCAGCGCGATCTCGAGCGTGATCGGAAACGACTGCAGCGGACGATAGCCCTGCACCTGTTGCAAAATCTGCAGCGGCACGGTGGTGCCGGACTGCGAGATCACCAGGAAAACGGACAACGCGATGAAGCCATAGGCGATGTTGCGTCGGCCGAGCATCTGCAGCTTGATGAGCGGCACGGGATGAAACCACTCGTTCAGCAGAAACAGCGGAACGGCGATGACGCTGATCAGCGCCAAAACGCAAATCAGCGGCGAGTTGAACCAGTCCAACCGATCGCCCTGATAAAGCATGGTGCTGAGCGCGCCGAAGCCGACGATCAGCAGCAGCACGCCGCGCCAGTCCAGTATCCTGAAGCGCTCGTAATGGGCGTCGTCTTGCGGATCGCCATACCAGACCAGCAGCGCCGCCAGCGCGCAGAGCGGGATCGCCTGCCAGAACACGAAGCGCCAGTCGACGATATCGGTCCACAGCGCGGCGAGGCTCGCGGCCATGGCGGCGGTGAAGCTCGACGACAGGGCGTAAACCGCAAGCCCGTACACACGCGTTTCCGCGCTGAGGGCGCGCAATGCCGTGGCCATCAGGAGCGGAATGACGAGGCCTTCGGAAAATCCCTGCAGCAAGCGCAACGCATAGAGCGCCTCGATGTTGGGGCTGAACGGGATCAGCACGCTCGAGACGCAGCACAGCGCGATGGAAAACATCGACCACCGCCGCAGCGTGAAGGTTATCAAAAACCACGCCGATATCCCCATGCCGACGATTTCGGCGGAAACATAAAGGCTGTTGAGCCAGGTTCCCGGATCGTAGCTGATGCCGAATGCGCCTCGCACGTCGACCAGCGCGATCGCGGTGACCTGATCGTTGAATTCAACGGCAATGGCGGCGATCAGGATACCGATAATGCCGAGAAAGGGCCTCATGGCGGCGTGGCCTCGTTTGCGGCGATCCCGCGGCGCCGCTCATCGAAGCGCCGGCCAGGGAACGTAAACTGGGCGCGCATGGAACAAAAGCCTCAAACCCGAATAACTTGGGCCAAGGCCGGCGGTTCCGGCTCAGTTTTATCGTATTTTTGCGATTATTGTTCCGCGTTGCTGCTCACACCTGCAAATAGCGCTGCCGCACGGTCGGATCGGCCGTCAGCGCCGCGGAAGTCCCCGACCAGACGACACGGCCCTTCTCGATCACGACGTGGCGGTCGGCGAGTTTCAACAGCGCGTCGATGTGCTTGTCGACCAAGAGGATGGCCAGGCCCTCGTCCTTGAGCCGCTTGAGGCTCGACCAGATTTCGTTGCGAATGAGCGGCGCGAGGCCTTCGGTCGCTTCGTCGAGGATCAGAAGCTTCGGATTGGTCATGAGGCCGCGGCCAATGGCGAGCATTTGCTGCTCGCCGCCGGAGAGCTGGTTGCCCATGTTGCGGCGGCGCTCGGCGAGGCGCGGGAACATGGCGTAGATGTCGGCGAGCCGCCAGCGCGGCGCACCGAAGCGCGCGGCGGCGGTGGCGATCAGATTTTCCTCGACATTGAGCGTCGGGAAGATCTGGCGGCCTTCGGGAACGAGGCCGAGCCCGGCCTGGGCGACGCGGTAGGGCGGCAGGCCGTCGAGCCGCCGGCCGCCGAAGCTGATCTGGCCGCGCGCGGCCGCCATCAGCCCCATGATGGTCGAGATCGTCGTCGTCTTGCCCATGCCGTTGCGGCCGAGCAGCGTCACTACCTCGCCCTCGCCGACGGCGAAGCTCACGTCGAACAGCACCTGCGCGGCGCCATAGGCGGCTTCGATGGAATTGAGCTGGAGCATTCCCTACTCCATCTGCTCGCCGAGATAGGCGGCGACGACTTGCGGGTCGGCGCGCACGGCGGCGGGGGCGCCGGTCGTCAGGACGCGGCCGCCGATCAGCACCGAGATGCGATCGGCGAGCGCGAACACCGCCGTCATGTCGTGCTCGACCAGGATCATGGTCTGGCGGCCTTTGAGCCGCTGCAACAGGTCGACCATGCGCTCGGTCTCGTCGCGGCCGATGCCGGCCATCGGCTCGTCGAGCAGCAGGAGTTTTGGTCTCGTCGCCAGCGCGATGGCAAGCTCGAGCGCGCGCTTTTCGCCGTGGGAGAGGTCGCCGGCGCGCACCTGCGCGCGCGCCGCGATGCCGACCTGTTCGAGCGCCGCCAGCGCCGGTGCGTTGAGCGCTTGTTCTTCCGCGGCGCGGCCGAAGAAGCGCAAGCTCGAACCGGTCCGCGCTTGCACCGCCAATGCCACGTTCTCCAACACCGAAAATCCCGGCAGGATCGACGTGATCTGAAAGCTGCGCGCGAGCCCGCGCAGGGCGCGCGCCTGCGGCGGCAGCCGCGTCACGTCGGCGCCGGCGAACACGATCTTGCCGTCGTCCGGCGTGATGAGGCCGGAGATTTGATTGATCAAGGTGGTCTTGCCCGCGCCGTTCGGGCCGATGACGGCGTGCATCTCGCCGGGCGTGATATCGAGGGTGACGTGGTCGGTCACCACCAGGCTGCCGAAACTCTTGCAAAGATTTTGCAGGCGGAGCACGGGCTCGGACGCGGTTATCTCAGTCATGGCCGACCCACCGCCACGCACGCGCACACAGGCCGATGAGGCCACCGCGCGCGAACAGGACCACCAGCACCAGGAGCGGCCCGAAAATCACCTGCCAGTTCTCCATCAGTCCGGACAGCCATTCCTCGGCAACCAGATAAACGATGCTGCCGACGAGCGCGCCGTCGAGCGTGCCGGCGCCGCCGAGGATCACCATCACCAACAATTCGCCGGAGCGCTGCCACGACATGTAGGCGGGCGCCACGAACTCGGTCGAATTGGCGAGCAGAAATCCGGCCAGGCCGCCGAGGCCGCCGGCGATCACATAGGCGATGAGGCGGACGCGTTCGACGTTGAACCCGATCGTCGCCATGCGCACCGGGTTCTCCTTGGCGCCGCGCAGCACGCGGCCGAAACGCGAGGCGATCAGCGCGCGGGCGAAGCCGTAGCTCGCGATCAGAAAACCGAGGATGACGTAGTAGAAGGCGCGGTCGCTCTTGAACAAAGCAAGGCCGGCGACGGTGTTGCGGGCGTCGATGGTCAGCCCGTTGTCGCCGCCATAGGGCGCGAGCGAGGTGGCGATGAAGTAGACCATCTGCCCGAACGCCAGCGTGATCATGATGAAATAGGCGCCGCGGGTGCGCAGGCTGACGAAGCCGGTGCCGAGCGCGAACAGCATCGCGACGCCGACCGCGACGGGTAACGCGATCAACGCGTCGCCGATCCCTTCGGCGGAGAGAATGCCGACGGCGTAGGCGCCTAGCCCGACGAAGGCGGCGTGGCCGAGCGAAATGAGGCCGCCATAGCCGACCAGCAGATCAAGCGCGACGGCGGCGACGGCGAAGATCATGATACGGGACGCGAGATCGAGCAGATATTGGTGGGCGGTCAGCGCCGCGAGTGGCGGCAGCAGCGCCAGAGCCAAGAAGATCAACGCCGGCAGCGCCAGCCGACGGGTCACGCCGACGCGCGCCGGCCCGTTGTTTGCTGCAACCAGGGCGGCGGTCACCATCTCAGCGTCCCTTCGCCGGAAACAATCCGGCCGGCCGCAGGTAAAGCACCACCGCCATCAGCACGTAGATCAGCATCGAGGCGATCGCCGGCCCGGCCATGCGGGCGGGCGACGGGCCCATCATCAGTCGCAGAATGTCGACCGAGAACGAGCGGCCGAGCGTGTCGACGAGGCCGATCAGGAGCGCGGCGATGAAGGCGCCGCGGATCGAGCCGATGCCGCCGATGACGATGACGACGAAGGCGAGAATGAGGATGTTGTCGCCCATGCCGGGCTCGACCGAATTGATCGGCGCGATCATGATGCCGGCGAACGCCGCCAGCATGGTGCCGAAGCCGAACACGATCATGAACAGTCGCTCGATATTGACCCCGAGCGCGGAGACGACGCGGGCATGCGTCGCGCCCGCCCGCACCAGCATGCCGATGCGCGTGTAGGTCACCAGGACGTAGAGCCCGCCCGCGACGGCGAGGCCGGTCGCGATGATGACGATGCGCCAGACCGGATAAAGGAGCCCGTTCATCAGCACGACTGTGCCGGTCAAAGCTTCCGGGACCGGCAGCGTCAGCGGCGCGGCGCCCCACAGCAAGCGCACGCCGTGATTGAGCAACAGAATGATGCCGAACGTGGCGACGACCTGGTCAAGGTGATCGCGGTCGTAGAGATGGCGGAACACCAGGAACTCGAGCAGTAGTCCGAAGGCGAGCGCGGCAAGCAGCGCCAGCATCAACGCCGCGAGGAAATTGCCGGTGAGGCCGAAGAACGCCACCGCGAGATAGGCGCCGAGCATGTATTGGACGCCGTGGGCGAGATTGATGAAGTCCATCACCCCGAACACCAGCGTCAGCCCGGCCGCGATCAGGAACAGCAGCACGCCGAGCTGCAGTCCGTTGAGGATTTGGACGAGAACAAGCGTAACTGACATGGTATTTGTTTGTTTGATCGAGGCGTCATCGTATCCGCCCCCGCGTAGCGGGGAAGGGGACCGCCCTGCGCAGCTGGGCGGTGGAGGGGGCTGCGGCGGTGCAGAAAATTCTCGAACACCTGAGCAAGCGGCCCGACCCCCACCCCTACCCCTCCCCACAAGGGGGAGGGGAAAATGTGCGGCGGAAATATTACTTCATCGCGCAGTCCTTGGCGTAGGCGTCGCCGTAGTTGGCGAACACCTTCTTGACGATCTCGGTCTCGAACTTGCCGTCGGCGCGCTTGGCGACTTTGACCAGATAGAAGTTCTGGATCGGATAGTGGTTGGCGTTGAACGTGAAGCCGCCGCGCAGCGACTTGAAGTCGGCTTTCTTCAGCGCGGCGCGCAGCGCGTCCTTGTTGGAGAGGTCGCCCTTGACCGCGCCGACGGCGGCGTCGATCAGGAGCCCGGCGTCGTAGGCCTGGAAGGCGTAGGTCGCCGGCACGGCGTTGTACTCTTTGAGATATTCGTCGACGAACGCCTTGTTCTGCGGATTGTCGAGGTTCGGCGCCCAGTTGGCGCCGCCATACATGCCGAGCGCGGCGTCCTGCTGCGCCGGCAGCGTCGATTCATCGACCGTGAACGCCGACAGGAACGGAATGGAATCGGCGAGGCCGGCTTGGCGGTACTGCTTGACGAAGTTCACGCCCATGCCGCCGGGCAGGAAGGCGAAGATGGCATCGGGCTTGGCGGCGGCGATGCGCGAGAGCTCGGCGGAATAATCGAGCTGGCCGAGCGGCACGTACATCTCGTCGAGCACCTCGCCGGCGAATTTGTGCTTGAAGCCGGCGGCGGCGTCCTTGCCGGCCTGGTAGTTCGGCACGACGATGACGACCTTCTTCATGCCGGTTTCCTGGGCGTACTGGCCGAGCACCTCGTGGATCTGGTCGTTCTGGTAGGAGGTGACGAAGAAATTCGGATTGCAGTCCTTGCCGGCGAAGCTCGACGAGCCGGCGTTGGGGCTGATCAGGATCACGTTCGCCTCGGTCACCGGCTTCATGATGGCGCCGAGGATGTTGGAGAACACCGGGCCGACCACGAAGTCGACCTTGTCGCGGTCGATCAGCGCCTTGACCTTGCCGACGGCGACGTCGGGCTTGAGCTCGTCGTCGGCGGTGATGAGGTCGACGGTGCGGCCGCCGAGCTTGCCGCCATGGTCCTTGATCGCGAGCGCGAGGCCGTTGCGCAATTGCTGGC
>Ga0116134_1001851_pt1 | contig 10556 bp, 6 predicted proteins | sample June2015DPH_19_5_FD_89737 | JGI IMG/M metagenome (GOLD analysis project Ga0116134, IMG submission 89737) | Peatland microbial communities from SPRUCE experiment site at the Marcell Experimental Forest, Minnesota, USA - June2015DPH_19_40 | ecosystem: Environmental > Terrestrial > Soil > Wetlands >...
CCAGCAGCAGATGCATCTCATCGTGAATCCACACCACACTGCCGTCCCGGCGAAGAAAGCGATACTCGTGGACAATGTGTTCGTGGGCCAGGATGCGGCCGGAGTCGGTAATCACTCGCGCGACGTCTTCGGGATGCACATGCGCGCTCCACCAACGCGGTTGCAGGGCCTCCTCGACGGTGTAGCCAAACAGGCGTTCAAGGTTGGGGCTTACCCATGTCCGCCGCAAATCCGGACCTTCCATCCGAAACACCGAAGTGACGTTGGGGCTGGCCTCAAAGATCTCCCTCAGCCGCTCCTGACTGGCCCGCAGCGCCTCCTCCGCCCGCTTGCGCTCGGTCTGTTGGCGCAACGCGCCAATACCGTACGCGAGGTCGTTGGCCAGTTCGGCCAGCAGTTCGACCTCCTTGGGGTTGAAGGCGTCCGGTTCCCCGGCATACATCATCACCGCGCCGAAGCAACGGCCCTCGCTCAACAGGGGCAAAGCGATGGACGAAGCGTAACCGCGCTGGATGGCCTCCGCGCGCCAAGGCCCGTAAGCCGGGTCGGTGGGAATGTTGCGGATCAGCACCGGCTGGCCGGTGCGGATGGCCGTGCCGGTGGGGCCGCGACCGCGTTCGGTATCGGCCCAGGTGATGTTAACGGTGTCGAGGTAACCATCCTCGAAACCAGCCTGGGCCACCGGGCGCACCGACCTGGCTTCATCCTGCTCCGCGAAGCCGACCCATGCCAGGCGGTAGCCGCCGTGCTCGACGGCAATGCGGCAGATGGCCTGCAACAACGCCGACTCGTCTGTGGCGCGCACCATTTCCTGATTGCACTGGCTGGTCAAGCGCAGGGCGCGGTTGACATTTCGCAACTCGTTCTCCGCCCGCTTGCGCTCGGTGATGTCCACCACAGCGCCAATGGTGCGAACTTTGTGGCGCGCGTTGCCTTTACCTTCGAAATACGTGCGCGATCGAGTGCTCAGCCAGCGGATTGCGCCGTTTCGGTCGACGATCCGATTCTCCACGTCAAAATAGCCGTCGCCCTTTGGGTCGTGGGCGCGTTGCACAGCCTCCGTAATTTTCACGCGATCCTCTGCATGCACGTGCTGGAGATACTTCGACAAGGTCGAGGGCTCTTCCGAATCCCAGCCAAAGATACACCTCATCTCGGGCGACCAGTAGATGGTGTCACTGCGGTGGTCGTGGTCGAAGATGCCAATGCTTCCAGCGCGGACGGCCTGGTGCAAGCGCTCATTGCTTTCATGCAGCGCCGTTTCCGCCCGTTTGCGTTCGGTAATGTCGCGGAAATACCATACCCGGCCATAGCACTTCCCGCCTTCGCCGAGCATCGGGGCCGAATAACGGTCAAACGTCCGGCCATCTTTCAGGGCAATCTCATCCTGGCTTATTTCATTCCGGTCCTCGTGGAGTTGTTCCAGCTTGCCGACGAATTCCTCGGGACTTGCCAGTTTATTCATCACCGATTGCAGGACCTGCTCATCGGATTTGGATTCCGCTATGGCCGAAGGAATATCCCATACGTCAACGAACCGCCGGTTGAAGGATATTATTTCGCCGTTTTCATCCACCACGAGAATTCCGTCAATGGAGGCCTCCTGCTGCGTGGTTAGAATGATATTTTTAAATTCCAGCGCCTCCTCCGCCCGCTTGCGCTCCTGAAGCAGGTTCCATCCGTGCAAGGCGCGGTCGATGGTATGCGGCATGTCGGCAAAGGCCTCCGGGGATTTCACCACATAATCCAACGCACCCGACTTGATTGCCTCCACCGCCACCTGCTCGTTGCCATAACTCGTCATCACCAAAATGGGGAACTGTCCCGTCTCCGGCGGACAGGTCAGCACCTCCGTGGCGCGGCCATCCGGCAAATTCAGATCCATCACAACGATGTTCGGCGGCCGTTCCACGCTGCTCTGGCGGAACTCCCGCAGCGTGCCGACGACCTTGACCTCGGACTCCGACCCGCTGGCTTCGACGGCGCGCTGGATGGCCGCCGCGTGGGCCGGATCATCTTCAACCAGCAAGACGAGCATGGGTTTCTGTTTTTTTTTCACGGCGGTTTACATTTTTGGAGCCGGGCCGGCAAGGATGCCTGCCGCCACTGTGACGGCAGCCATCCTTGGCTGCCGGACCGCCCAGCTTCCACCCGGGTGATCTGGTTGTGGAAACAAGGTCATGGGCGGTCGGCATCGTCTGCTTTCAGTCTGGAAACCGGTTCCACGCCAGCCAGTAGAAGCCGAAGATTTCCATCAGCTTGGAGAACTTCTCAAAATCCACCGGCTTCACCAAATAGCTCCCGGCGCCATGAGTATAAGCGTTAACCAGGTCCGATTCGGCACCCGAGGTCGTGAGCACGACCGTCGGGATGCGCTTCAGTTCCTCATCCTCTTTGATCCGGCGCAGCACTTCCAGCCCGTCCACCTTGGGCAGGCGCAGATCCAGAAGAATCAGGTTTGGCCGGGGACTGATCTTGGGGTCGGCATAGGCGTCATGGTGGAAGAGATAGTCCAGCGCCGCCTGGCCGTCGGCCACGTGAATGATGCGGTTGGCCACGCGAAAATCTCCCAGGTTGCGCCGCACAATCTCGGCGTGGGCCGGATCGTCTTCCACGAGCAGAATGGTGATGGGGTTTCCTTTAATCATAATAGTGTCTCCAAGGTTTTTTGCAGCAGTTTGTGAGCCGTTTTTCGGGATGCTGGGCGGCAGGGATGCCGCCGGCTACCTGTCTGCGTGCGGCCACGCACAAGCAGGCGGCAGGCAAGATGCGTGCCGCTACCTGGGGCAGTATGCTGGTTGACGTCTTCATTGGGTGTTGGGGTCGCCTCTCTCCAGTTTCGCGAGATATTTCCGGGCGCACTCCGGGCAGTAGCTGTGCGTGAATCGGGCGTCGGTGTGCTTCTGGATGTAGCCCTCCACCTGGCTCCAGTAGCCTTGGTCGTCGCGGATTTTCTTGCAGGCGGAGCAGATGGGCAACAAGCCGCTCAAGGTCTTGACCTTCGACAGGGCCTCCTCCAGTTGGGCAATCAATTGCTTTTGCGCCGCCACGGTCTCCCGGCGTTCGGTGAGCAGCTTCCACTCGCGCAAGGCGCGCTCCACCGTGCGCGGCATCATCACAAAGGCCTCTGCGGACTTGACGACGTAATCCAGCGCGCCCGCCTTGATCGCCTCCACCGCCACCTGCTCGTTGCCATAGCTCGTCATTACCATGATGGGAAACGGGCCGGCCTCGGGCGGATTCGTCATGACCTCCACGGCGCGGCCATCCGGCAGGTTCAGATCCAGCAAGGCGAGGTCCGGCGGGTGGTCGGCGCTGCGGCGGCGGAATTCCTGCAAGGTGCGCACCACCTCGATTTGAGTTTCGGCCTCGTCGGTTTCGAAGGCGCGCTGGATCGCGGCGGCGTGGGCCGCTTCATCTTCCACGATGAGCAAACGCAAAGAAGATTTTCCCATAACAATTCGCTTTACGACGATTGTTCCGTTTCAATAATAACCGCTGCGGGCAAAGTGAACAGGAAATTCGCGCCCTGCCCAAGCCCTGGAGACTCGACCCAGATTCGTCCCTCATACAGCTCCACGATTCGCTTGACCAGAGCCAGTCCCATCCCCGTTCCTTCGCCCTTCGAATCGAGCTTTTCAAACAAACCGAACACTTTCTCCTGGTAGCGCGGATCAATGCCCGCGCCGTTGTCGCGCACGAAAAATACCGTCTCTGATCCGCGCTGCTCGACGCCGATCTCGACCTGCGGCTGGGGCTGGTTCCCCATGAACTTGCAGGCGTTCTCCACCAGGTTCTGCCAGATTTCCATCAGCCGCGGACGGTCACCCTCCAAGGTCACAATCGCATCGGCCACTTGCACCTTCACGCCGCCCGTGCTGATGCGCCCGGCGACCAGCCAGACGGCCTCCTGCGCCAGTTCCCGGAACGTGACCCGCACGGCCGGATTCTTTTTGCGGCCAACGCGCGCCAGATTGAGCAGTTCATCGAGCAACTGGCCCATCTTTTTCGTCGCGGTGTGCATGTAGGCCACATCCTGTTTTACCCGTTCCATGTCCGGGCGGGCCAGGTCCTGCTCCAGGTAGCCGAGGAAGGTATTCACCGTCACCAGCGGACTTTTCAGGTCGTGCGACACGGTGTAGGTGAAGCGTTCCAGTTCGGAGTTTTTCTGCTTCAACTCCTCTTCCTGCCGCTTGCGCTCGGTGATGTCACGGAACGACCACACCCGGCCAATGACCGCCCCTTCCATCATCATCGGGGAGGTATAGCGCTCAAAAATGCGGCCGTCCTTGAAGACCAGCGTGTCCATCTCCACCGCGTCCGTGCTGTAGAGCAACTGCACCTTCTTCAAAAACGCGTCGGGATCGGACAACTGCTTCAGCACGAAATCCAACAGGACACGGTCGTCTCCGGCATCCATGAGCGACTGGGGAATCCGCCAGAGCTCGGCAAACCGCCGGTTGGCTTTGATCACCTTCCCCTTGCTGTCCACGGCCAGAATGCCATCGGCGGTGGATTCCAGGGTTGCCTGGAGCCCGGTTTCACTCCGGCGCAACTCCGCCTCGACCCTTTTCAAGTCGGAGATGTCCGTGGTGACGCCGAAAACCTGCCAGCGATTTTCCGCCAGTTTTCGGACGGTCACAAACTGTTGCATCCAATGCCCGGCCCCGTGTTTGTCAATGCAGCGGAACTCGTTGCGGTAAAAAGGCAGGTCGTTCAGAAGGGCGTTTCCTGAACTCCAATTCATCTGGGTGTGATCGGCATGATTGCGGCTGCGGGTCCAGGCTTGCTGGTATCGTTCGCCGGCCGCCAGTTCAAGCGGGAATATCTTTTGCGCTGTTTCTTCGTTTTGCACTGGAAAATCCCAGTGAAACGGTGTCTCCGGATTCAACGCCCGTTCCCGCCAGTTTTCCGGACCTTCCACCTGGCCGGAATTCAGGATGCAGCGGGTTTGCGTAATAACCTTGAGCAGCCGTTCCTCGCTCAGGCGCAGCACTTCCTCGGCCCGCTTGCGCTCGGTGATGTTGCTGGAGATGCCGCAGGTGCCGATGATTCGCCCCGCGTCATCCCGCAGGGGCAGCTTGGTGGTCAACACCCACGTTTCAGAGCCATTGGGCCAGGTCTCCTTCTCTTCGATGTTCACCAGGGGCTGGCCCGTGCGGATGATCTCCTGCTCGTCAACCAGCGCCTTGCTGGCGTGTTCCCCAGTAAAGAAATCCGTATCCGTTTTGCCGATAATCTGCGCCGGGTCGCTCAGGCCAAACCACCGGACCATGGCCGGATTGACGCGGAGAAAACGACTGGCGGCGTCCTTGAAATAGATGGCATCAGGAAGGTTCTTCATCAGGGTCGCCATCAAGGTCTGTTCGTGGTGTAGCGCCTCCTCCGCCTGCCTGCGCTCTGTGATGTCACGCCCGATTCCCACCAGACCGCAAATCCGTCCCTGGCTGTCCCGAAACGGCAATTTGGTCGTCGACACCGTGCGCTCCCGGCCATCCGGAGAAACCATGGTGCTTTCTTGGTCAATGAGCGGCTCCCCAGCAAAAACTTTCATCTCCTCGGCGCGGAACTCGGCGGCCAGCCCGGCGGGGAAAAGGTCCGCGTCGGACAGGCCAAGAACCTGGGAGGGAGTATCTTTGCCGAATTGTTTCGCCAGGGTTTCGTTGACAACCAGAAAACGGCTGTCCAGGTCTTTGATATAAAAAGTTTCGGGCAGCAGATCAATCAATGTGCGGAGAAGCTGGCGCTCGTGCGCAATGGTTTCCGCCGCCTGCTTGATCTCGGTGATGTCGGACAAGATTCCCTGGGTGCCAATGATCTTTCCGTCAGGGTCAAATACCGGCAATTTCAGGGCATGTACGAACTGCTTCCTGCCGTCGGCATCCGTGTACTCTTCAACCAGCTCAATGGGTTTGCCGGTTTGCATGATCTGTCCATGATGGTCCCCGCCGGCAGCGGCATACTTGACTGCCCGCCCCGTTGGATCCTGTTTTGCCACTTCGCTGGCGGCAACTTCCTCAGGCGTTTTGCCCAGAAACTCCTCCGCCTTCATGCCTTTGAGCCGGCAGAACCAAGGGTTGACCAGAACATAACGGCCGGCCGGGTCTTTGCGAAAAACTCCGACGGGCAGTTGCTCCACGAGCGAAAAATAAAGCGCCTGCGATTCCCGCAACGCCTCCTCCGCCCGCTTGCGCCCGGTGATGTCTCGGGCCACGCCTAATACGCCGACCAGTGCCCCGTCTGCATCGCGCATCGGCGTCTTGATGGTCTGAAACAAACCGCGATAGCCATCGTGGGCGAAGGTGAGCCACTCCTCGTTGGTGGTTGGCTCGTCCGCAGCCATGGCCGCCTGGTCGCGCTGGCGGAAGAAGTCGGCCAGTGGTTTTTCCACAAAATCATAATCGGTCTTGCCGACGATGGAAGACTCCCCGGCCCCGAACAGGCGCTCGAAGGCGGTATTGCAGGAAAGAAAGACCCCGTTGGTATCCTTGAGCCAAACGAGGTCAGGGATGGTTTGCACCAGGGTGCGCAGGCGATTCTCGCTCGCCCGCAATGCCTCCTCCGCCCGCTGGCGCACGGTGACGTCAAGAACCTGCGACAGGACCGAGGTCATTTTCCCCCGGGCATCATGCAGCACGGAATTGTACCACTCGCAATGAATGACCTGTCCATTCCGGGTGCGGTTGCGGTTTGAGGAAAAGACCTGTTTCGACACGCCGCCGGCAAGCTGCCGGATGACGCTTTGCACGGCCGGAAGATCCTCTTCGTAGATTCCGGGCAATTCCGCGATCGGTTTGCCGATGGCTTCCTCCGCGCTCCAGCCGAAAATCTTTTCAGCCGCACCCGTCCACTGCGTGATAATCAAGTCAGCGTTCCATTCAATCACAGCCATGGGAGAGTTGTCCGTATGCGAACGCAGCCGTTCCTCGCTCTCCCGCAGCGCCTCGGCCACCTTCAACCGCTCCTGGTAGAACCGGGCACGCTGACGTCGCCAGATCGCGCCCGCGCCCGCGCCCGCGCACAGGACCAGGACGATCACTAGAAGGATGATCATCCACAGCCGCTCGCGCAGCGGCGCATAGACTTCCGCGGCATCCATGCGGGCGACCAGAAACCACGGCGAATCCGGGATGGCGCTCAGGGCCGCCACCACTGGAATCCCGCGATAATCCACACCTTCCGCAATTCCTTTTTCCCCCAGCACGGCTTTCACGGCGGCCACGTTGGTGTTTTCAATGGAAATACGCAGGTTGAGGGCGGTGTTGGTTCCGAACTTCAATTCGTTGAGGAAGAGCGCGTCGTTCCCGTCCCGGCGAACGAGCAGGGTTTCGGCCGTCCGGCTGGGCGTGGGCCAGCGGCTGATGAACGGATAGAGATAGGTTTTGGGATCAATCCGCAGCGCGAGGACTCCCAGGGCTTGGCTGTGATCCGGCTCGTCGAGAATGGGCACCAACAGCGTCAGGTAGATTTGCTGGTTATGCTCGTTCCGGTGGAAATCCTGGAAGGCAATCTCCCGCGACCGCAGGACTTCGGCAACCCGCCGTGAAACAACGGCGGAGACCGCCGCCGCTGTGACGGGGGTGGACATCCGCTCAACCCCCTGGGCGTCCAGCAGGAACACGCGGTCGTACTGATAATCGGTCTGGTATTTGTCCAGCCACGACTGAAGCTGTTCCTGCGCATCCGTGTCCTCCGGGTGATCGAGAAAACGCCGCACCAGCCCGGAAAAAGCAGCGTTCTTAAAAAAGGTGGCGGCGTCTCCCAACCGCTCCTTGCGATACTGCACCAGTTCGCTCACCTTCAAGTCGGCGATGGCGGAAAGCTGGTCCTCGACCCCGGTGCGGAACTGCCACTCGTAGTGCCGGTAGTAAAAAGTGCCACCCATGACAATTCCCAATGCCAGGATGGCGAAGACCAGGACGAGTGGATACGCAACACGCCGTTTTTCCTTTGTAACGGCTTTCATAGGTGACTGCGATTATGAAGCGAGGCCGGCAAATGGCAATCCGCAAATTTCCGGGCGCACCACACCCCAGGGCCGCACCAAACAAACACGCAAGTCGTTGGGGCAGCATAAATCCGAAGGTCGAAATCCGAGATCCGAAAGAAGCCCGAAGCCCGAAATCCGAAAGACAAACCGGCTCCCGGGCAGTTCTGCATTTCGGGCTTCGGATTTTGGATTTCTTTCGGCCTTCGGGCTTCGGGCTTCGGGCTTTGTCTCCAGAAAGTTACAGAGAAACTCAGTACAGCGATGACCACACCCTGCGGACGCGCCCAATCACCGCCCCCGGTCAACTTGGGACTTGGAACTTCGTGCGTGGAGTTCTAGCTTGCGCACATGTTCCGTCCGTGCATTGACCTGCATGAAGGCAGGGTGAAGCAAATCGTCGGCGGCTCGCTCGGCGATTCCGGCTTGCGCACGAACTTTGTCTCCGACCGCTCCGCCGCGTGGTTCGCGGAACTTTACAAACGCGCCGGCCTGACCGGCGGCCACGTTGTGATGCTTGGCCCCGGCAACGAAACTGAAGCCTGTGCGGCCATCGCGGCCTATCCCGGCGGATTGCAAATCGGCGGCGGCATCAACGCCGGGAACGCTCGCAACTGGCTTGACGGCGGGGCGTCGCACATCATCGTCACCAGTTGGGTGTTTCGCAAAGGCCAGGTGGATTGGAACCGGCTGGGCGAACTGGTCAAAACCGTCGGCAAAAACCGGCTGGTGCTGGATTTGAGCTGCCGTCGCCGCGGCAAAAAATATTTCGTCGTCACCGACCGCTGGCAGAAATGGACGGACGTGACCCTTTCACCGGATACACTTCAAAAGCTTGCCGGCAGTTGCGCGGAATTTTTATTCCATGCCGTGGACAAGGAGGGTCTGCGCCGCGGCATTGACCGCGAACTGGTCAAGCAGCTTGGCCAGTGGACGCCCCTTCCGACAACTTACGCGGGCGGCGCGAATTCAATGTCGGATCTGGAGGAGGTTACACTGCTGGGCGGGGGAAAAATTGATCTGACGATTGGCTCGGCGCTGGACATTTTTGGAGGCAACAGCGTTCTTTTCGCCGACGTGGTAAAATTCAACCGCCGCCAGAGCGAAAACTCCGGCGGCGGTTCATTGGGGACCAATTAATCAGGATTTGACCACGTCAATCTTGGTCGGTGTCATCATTTCCTTGCCGTCCTTTTCGGTCACCGTGCCGGTGACGGTCACTTTTTCGGAGCTACCGCCGCAAATGGGGTCATGCGCTGCTTTGCTCACGTCATTTTGCTTCAGGTAATAATTGACGTTTTTGCCGTCCTTTACGACCTGAACGACGTTCTGGCACTTGTCAGTTTCGTGCAGGGTGCATTTGGCGCAAACCATGTTGCCGGTGATGGTGACTTCCTTGCTTGAATCATCCGCCGCGACATAGCTGCCGGTGAAGTTGGTGACAGCGCCCGGGGTGATGGTGACTTCCTTGCTCGCAGCATCCACCGCGAGCAGGCGCGAGGTTGAAACCGCCAACAAAAGGCCGGCGGCGACAGCTAGAAACATTATGGATTTTTTCATGGATTGTTGATTTATTCGGTGTTTGAGGGTAAGACACCACAATTAATGACTTTGTTCAAGCAATTTAGCGCCCAATCAGCCCGCCTCCGGCGGCACGGTAAACAACTCGGCGACGACGATTTGAAACTCTGGAATCAATGCTTCCGCAAGCACTTCACTGCCGGCCAGAATCCCCTTCAACGCCAGACCCCATTCGGTGCTGTGATAAACCTCCACGTTGTCGTAGCGCGGATCCACCATCCACAACCGCGGCACGCGAATGTCCTCGTAAATCTGCTTTTTGATGACCGTGTCGGAGCGGTGATCGTCCGTGCTGACGATTTCCACCGCCAGCCAGAGCTTGCCCGTGGCCGCCGTCACCAGCGCCAGGTCGGGACAAAGCGTCGTCGTCCGGGTGATGCGGACCTGTTCCCGCGAGGCGAGCAGCCGGATGGCGGCCAGGTTCGCAACACTGGCGGTCATCAACGCGTGCAGGCGGTCGCAAATCGCCTCGTGGCGCAGGCCCGGCGCCGAACGCGGCAAAGACCCGCCATCCAAAATTTCCTCATACGGCCCGCTCATGGACACCAGCAAAGCAGCGATTGGCGCAGTCGGCAAGCGGACTTTTCGTCCGACCGATTCGCGGGGCAAAACGGCTCGTTTTTCAATCGCGACGATGGCTCGCAGACCAGATTTTCCGGGAAAAATGACTGATTCCCAAATCCGAATGACGAAAGAATTCCCAGGCAAAAACCCCAAGCCCTAAATCATAATGCTAAAGAATGCTTAAATGACCAATAGCCTTTGTCATTATGGTTTAGTCATTCGATGGAACTGCGCCTTTGGTGGAACGTTTGACCCACGAGCGTGTTTTTCCGTTTTTGCATTAAAACAGGCATTAAAACAGGCTGTCAAAACTCTTTAGAAATGTCCCCTAGTTAACTCACGAGAGAATGTCCCCTTCGTTGGTTGTTGTTCGTTGCACTCTTTCCCCGGCTGGGGTTGCGGGACGCAGGGAGGCCGGAGCGTA
>Ga0116134_1001855_pt1 | contig 10542 bp, 7 predicted proteins | sample June2015DPH_19_5_FD_89737 | JGI IMG/M metagenome (GOLD analysis project Ga0116134, IMG submission 89737) | Peatland microbial communities from SPRUCE experiment site at the Marcell Experimental Forest, Minnesota, USA - June2015DPH_19_40 | ecosystem: Environmental > Terrestrial > Soil > Wetlands >...
GCTGCATGAGCGGACGCTGTTGCGGGGAATGGATGATCCCGTTGAATACGGAAGCAGGAAGGGGAACCTAGTGAACACCCGTCTGGTTTTCGCGCTGATCCTTGTCCCGAACCGGCTCCATTCATGCTAAACTGTTGATCCTTAGGTGGATCGCAGGAGTTGTGTTAATGCTGTTTCCGCGCCGGAAGTCATTCAAAACACTGTGCTTTTTTCTGTTCTTGGCAGCCACTCTGCTCTGCTCTTGGGCGGTGAAGTCGACCGCCCAAGAACAGCCGGCTTCCGGCCAGCACAATAATAGCGATCAAGAAAAGAGCGAGGCTCAGTCGGCCCCGGACGTCGCCCTATCAAGCCCCCGAGAGAGCAACCACTCCCTGCAACTTGGGGTTGGGGACCTGATCGAACTGACCGTCTATGACGTGCCCGAGCTCTCGGCCAAAACTCGCATCTCGAGCGATGGTGACATCTACTGTGCTCTGATTGGACCCACGCACGTGGCGGGTCTCACTGCGGGAGAGGCTGCGAAGTTAATCGAGAAACGGCTCTCTGCCTTCCTTAAGGATCCGTACGTCTCTCTGTTCGTGACAGAATATGCCTCGCAGGGAGCCAGTTTACTGGGAGAGGTTGCCAAGCCTGGCGTTTATCCGGTACTTGGAGAGCAACACCTTTTCGATCTGATCTCGGCTGCCGGTGGCCTGACGGAGAAGGCTGGCCGCAGCATCACGGTTACTCATCGGAGCGATCCTGACAAGCCAGTGACCGTCCCGTTGTCGCGAAATCTCAGTGATAATCCGGAGAGCAACATAAAGGTCTTCCCCGCGGATACGATCGTCGTGCGCAAGGCCGACATCGTGTATGTGGTGGGAGACGTCGGCAGGCCGAGCGGATTGCTCATGGACGCCAGCGGCCTCACGGTATTGAAGGCAGTTGCCTTGGCCGGAGGCACAACTCGCACGGCGAAACTGAGTGGTGCAAAGATCCTGCACAAAGGTCCCGATGGCATGATCGAAACTCCGGTCCATCTGAAGAAAATTCTGCAAGCGAAAGCACCGGATTTATCGTTGCAAGCCGATGACGTTCTGGTTGTTCCTTCAAGTGCGGGAAAGATCCTGGCGGGGCGCACACTCGAGGCTGCGATGCAAGCGGCGACTCTGGTCAGTGTCACCGCGATTCCGTAACAGAATGGGTAGAGCGGGTTAGGCGCTGAGCTTCGGTCATGAGGGATCGACGGAGGCTGTTGACCGATGAGCAATGGGAATTAGTGGAGGCTTTGCTGTCCCCAGACAGCGACCCGACAGGCGCGGCAGACCGTCTGCACCCAACTGGGCTTGTTTCGAAGTTGTCTTGTGGATCCTCCAGACCGGGGCGGCGTGGCTGTTGTTACCCGGTGAATTTCCATCGCCTTAGACCTGCTGGCGGCGACTCCAGCAATGGGAACAGGAAGGCGCTTGGCTCACCGCCTGGCGCGCCTTGCTGGGCCGCCGGACAAAGAGGGTCTGCTTAGGTGGGTCGAGGCCTTTCTCGACGGCACTCGCTGCTCGCCAGGGTTCTTAGTGTACTATGGCTGTCAAATTGGTCGGGGGTAATGGTTTCGTCGTCCCGCCCGATTCATACTGGTACGCCCCTCCGCTCCAGTCCGGGGATCCGCGCAGGTTCCCAAGCATGTCGTAGTTGTACGGTGACGCGAGCGCCGTTCCGGCCACGTCGGTCACAAGTTGAAAGTTGTAATTTGGGTAAGTAGCCACACTGGTAAACCGGCTAGTGTTCGAATCTACCGTGTTGCTGACGCCGGTAAAATTGCCTTGAAGGTACGTGGAATCGACCATGACGTTGTCAGTAGCCACGCAGGTCGTGCAGGAACCGCCTTCGGAGGCCGTCAGGTCATCAATGCCCCAAGTAAGGTTATAAAACGTGTTGTTGTAGGCATAGACGTTGGAGTAGCTGTAACCTTCCCGGACCTCCAAGCCGCGCGGATAGTTCGGATAGGAGTCGCTTGGGTTGTCCCAAAAGACATTCCCGTACATATAGATGTTACTGACTGAGCCTGTATATCCGGTAAGGAAAAGCCCTTCCGCCTCGAACTCCCAGACTTTGCTATAGCGGAAGGTGAACCCGTTGACTTCGCTGCAATAGCACACCGTATTCTCGTGGTAGTTGGTCGCGTTTGATCGGGCGTTGTAGATGTTCACGTACTGCACGAGAATGTTATTTCCACCGCCCTGCATACAGCTTTCGCAGCCGTGCATGGCCATGTACTGGATGGTGATGTTGTTGCCACCATAGAGTTCAATGCACTTGGCCTGGCCGGGGTAATCGTATTCTCCCGTTCCCAGGTAACCAGAACAGTCCCAGTACTGGATCGTGATGTTGCTGCCGTTGGTCTGAAATGCTGCACCCGTGGTTTGCGGAGTCGTAGCATAGACCCCAACGCTGTACTGCTCCTTGAATCCGTAGGAGCCAATCCCGGAAGCCCAGTAGTCTCCAACCTGCCCGTCAAAGAGCCAGTAGTCGGTACTAATAATGTTCCGCTGCGTGAACGTAGCTTGCGCCGCATAGGAGCTATTCCAGCCAGCAACCGAACTGGAGTTCGCTGCGGTTGCCTTTACGATGCTTATTACAAGCGTCCCGCTGTCCGGCGCGTTCCAGTTTTCGCTGTTAAACGTGCCAGCCCCTACGTAGTAAAAGTCGCCGCGAACCAACGAGCCGGGCGCACAACTGCCAGTAAAGTCGGAGCAAGCGTTGTTCCAGTCGGCTCCGTTTTTCGCACCCGTCCCCGGCGAAGGTAGGACGTAGTGGTTTGCCGCGCATACAGGCAAAGCAACAAGCAAAATAACTATAACCAAGTGGGGGATAGATCTCATATCAGCACTACCTTGTGAGAAATGATTTGCCGCCTTAATTTCTAAACATTAGCACAGCGGAGCGCTGAAGCCGTAAATCGAAAGTACATAGCGAGCTAGGCATCTGGGCAGTTGGCCCTGAGGACAGGTTCGGTCGAAGGGTGACCCTACGGTGCACGCGCCCGCTGCGGTTCTCCGTGAGCACATATGTCCGTGATGCTCAACTTGGCCTCCTTACCGCGCTCCTGGCGGGAGAGCGCCGCCTCCGGACCGGTCCGCGAACAGTGCGTCTGATTCGGACGCTTCTTCCCGCGATAACGGATGGCTGGGCTTGTTCTCATCCCATCAACTTCCACAAACGACGAAAGCGGCTTCTATGTCCTTCGGGTGAAAGTACGCGGGGCAAGCGGCTGCTTGTGCTGATCAGGCAGCAGAAGGCACTGGGCATCGCGGTCCGCCACAACCGACCGCAAAAGGTGGTATCCGGGGCTGCTCGCAACATTAGAAGTGACAGGCGGATGGCGTCAGCTTGAAGCAAACGATTTCGTTCATGATCTTCCATATGTCTTGAAACAGGAGGACACTGCTATAGCCCGGCGTAGAGGTCACGCAAGCTTGGCTCGGTCTTGTCGCGGATAGCAAGTGGAAATCAGCCCATTGGTTTACATGATCTACAAGGCGGAAAACATCAACACATTTCTGGCCCGCGGTGATGACCACTTTTACTAGATTCACACCACGCAACAGCTTGAACAGGGCATGCGGGAGCTTGCCGGAAGATATCGCCGTTGCCTACACCGAAGAAGGGACCGGACCGGGATTAAAGCTGATCAGCAAATTCATTGGCATAAAACATATCTGGCGAGAACCGCTGAACATGCACGCGGATGGAGATCGGCCAGCTATGGGACGCCCTGCTTTACTGGGTTAGCAACGCAATTTGGCGTCCCGCCAGAAGAAACGTACCCACGCCATAGTCAAACGTCGTGCCGGCTGTAGTGGGCCCCGGACAGTTACACGCGGGTGAGTTCTGCACATAACCCAGCAGACCTGAAGGTTGAATCGCCGTGTTCACAAAGAAGTTCCAGGCCCTCTCGACTACCGGCAAATAGGTGTTTTGGTCCAGGATGCCATTGTTCAAACCCCAAGCAAGTCCATAGAGGAACAAGGACGTGCCACTGCTCTCGGGGCCGGCGTAATCGGTTCCACCAAGGTCCGAGTTCCAATAGCCACCGGGCTGCTGCCGCGCGGCCAGCGCCTGCGCCATGGTCATGAAGGTGCTGAGGTATTCAGCGTAGTGCGGATCCGATTCCGGAAGTACGGAGAGTACTTTCGCATGAGCTGCAAAAGCCCAACCGTCGCCGCGTGACCAGAAGGTGCTCGTGTTCACGTACGTGCTATCCCTCCACCAGAGCCCGGTCGTCGAGTCATAGAGTCCCAGCGAGTACTTTGCGTAACTGTAAAGTGCGTACATCTTGGTGTAATAGTTTGTGTTGTTGTAGATGGAACCGAGTTCAGCGAAGTTGGGCATGGACATGTTGATCGCGTCGACCCACGTCCACTCGTTATCGACGGTACTGTTGACCATTCCACTGATGCTTTCCGTAATGCCGGACAGATCTGATGAGGTGTTACTCAGTTGGTATAAACGGATGTACGCTTGTCCAGCAGCTTGGTAATCGGCATTAGTGGTCGTATTTCCGCCAGAGCCTTCCCCGCAAGCCGCCCCGCAAAGGCTGTAGCTGTTGTTCGTTGCCCAGGACTGCGCAACGCTTAGGTAATTCGCTTGTCCGGTGGCATCGTAGGCAGCGAGATCGCCGGTGAAATAAGTCGCTTGATCCCAGTTTCCGTCTCCCGGTGTATTGTTAGAGATCCAATAATTATTCACATTTTCAATCGCCCCCAGCACCTGCGCTTGAGATGGCAACTGAAGGGGATCCGAAACGTACGTGTACTGGTTGTTCCTCCACTGCCCTTCAACCAACGAGTACAGGGTCGCGTAGATGGTGCTGCCGTTTGCCGGCAGACTGTACACCGTAGTCGTCAACGCCGTGCCCAGGTTCCCGGATTGATAGTACTGGTTGCCACCGCCAACGTTCCCGATGTCAAGCCAGTAGGCAGTAGCGTTTGCGTCCGCGCTCCACGTGAACATCGCTACATTTCCACCGCTTAGCGTCGAACCCGAAACCGGCGTCTGCATGACCGCCAAACCGGCAGTTGCGTTGAAAGCCGCGTAGGTGTACGCGTTGTTCAGCCACTGCCCTCCAACCAACGAGTACAGGGTCACGTAGATGGTGCTGCCATTTGTCGGCAGACTGTACACCGTAGTGGTCAACGCCGTGCCCAGGTTCCCGGATTGATAGTACTGGTTGCCACCGGCAACGCTCCCGATGTCAAGCCAGTAAGCAGTAGCGTTGGCGTCCGCGCTCCAGGTGAACGTGGCTGAGTTCGCGCTTAGCGTCGAACCTGGAGCCGGCGTCTTCATGACCGCCAAGCCGGCGGTTTCGTTGAACGCATTGTAGGTGTATTCGTTGTAGGACCACTGCCCTCCAACCAACGAGTACAGGGTCACGTAGATAGTGCTGCCGTTGGTGGACAGCGTCGTAACAGTGGTGCTGAGCACATCGCCCAGATTTCCCGATTGATAGTACTGGTTGCCACCGGCAACGTTGCCGACATCGAGCCAGTACGCGGTCGCGTCTGTGCCCGCACTCCAGGCGAAGGTCACGCTGCTGCCGGTTAATGTCGAGCCCGGAGTCGGTGTCTGCATGACGGCTAATCCAAATGCCATTTCCGTGAAGGCCATGCAGCCGACAGCAAGAGCCAGAATACGGAATATTGTTCGGATCACCATTGGCTCTCCCCTAGGATCCCTAGCTTCTCGGCAACGTGTGTACTGATGCAGCGTTCCAGAAGAGTGCGGCCACTCTCATTTCTGTCGCGCATATTTTCCGAAACTCGACTCTAGGCATCGCCCATTCGGACAGTGGAGAAAGGGCAACCCCACCCCAAAGCACGCTTGGCATTATGTTCTTGGACTGATGCCCTGTCGATATCCAAGTAGGTGCAGTCGCAAGGCGCGCCAAGTCATGCGCAGGACGAATACACTACCAGTCAGACGTGCCCTGTCCGCTAAGCACGGTCTTCCCCTTTGGCCTCGTCTTGGCAACTGGATGAGCGGTTCAATCAGTTCCCACAACTGGTGAGACAAGAGCTCGATGGCCACCACGTGCTTCAGCTTCCGGTTCTCGTCTTCCAGTTGTTTCAGCTTCTTGGCGTCTCCGCTCTCCATCCCGCCGAACTTCGCCTTCCAGCGGTAGTAGGTTTGCTCGCTGATCCCATGCTGACAGCACAAATCGGCCGTCGCTAACCCGGCTTCCCCTTGCTTCAGAATCGCGATGATCTGTTCTTCGCTGTGTCGTGTGCCTTTCATCCGTTTCTCCTCCTAAACGTTTTGGAGAAACTCTCATTCTAGGTGGTTCGGTTTTCGGGGGCGTATTCCTGTGCGGCCAGACCGTACAGTGTGTAGTTGGCCACGCCCTGGCGCTCGCCCGTTTTCTGCACGATGAGCGCCATCAGGCCATTGAGCTGCGGCGCGACGAAGGAGGTCCCGCCTCCCTTTACGGCATAGGCGTTTTCAGAGTCGCTGTAAGTGCAGGGGGCGACGGTGTCTGAATCGCAAAACAAAATAAAGTGGTTCCATGGTCCGCTGGCCGCGAACAAGGAAACGTCAGGCTGGTTGCGGAACGTGGTCGAGGTGTTGTTGCTGTTTCCAGTGGATCCAATGCCATACACACCTTGCCAGGTGGGGAGCGCATGGTAAATGCTGACCCCGCCGGAACCACCCTTGACCTGCAGGAGACCGTCCGCGATGGCAGTGGCGTTATTGCAAATGGCCACCGGGGTGTAGGTTGTCCCATAATCTGTGTTGCCAGTCGCCTGCAAGTACGACGCAACGAGCGGGTTCGAACAAATACCGCCCCAGGTGATTTCCGGCAAATAAGAGAGGGCCGAGCCGTAGGGCGAAGTGTCGTTGGTGTTCCACCATGTGCTCGCAGGGGAGGTGACGTAACCTTCCGTAATATACGCGTCGCCGAAGTCCGTGCCGCCGGCAGAAATGTTATACGCTGTGCTCGCAATGGCGTTGACCGAAATATTGTTACTGGCGTAATCTTCGTTCTGGTCGCAACCCGCCGAACCGGCGTCCATCGAAGAGACCACATGAGTGATGCCCTCCGCGGCACCCTGCTGCCACAAGGTCGACCAGGACGACGCGATCGATGATGGGGTGTCGAGCTCGCACGAGCCGTAGCTCAAACTGGCGGCTGATACTGTCGAGTACAGGTAGTTCACCACGTAGTATGCCGCCAACTCGATGCCAGAGACACCGATTCCGTCTAATTCGCCAGTGTTGCAAGCCACAAAGTCAACGATGGCGTTCGGCGCGGCTGTTCCGGCCCACTCCACATCGAGTAATGCTTCCTTTTCGTCGGCGTCGTTGCTGGGGTCAGGCGGGGCGGTGCAGCCGTGTCCGGGACCGTACATCCAGTTCACGCCCCCCTGGGTGGAGTTCGGCGTGGCAGGATAGGCCGCCAATCCGAACTGCGAACGGAAGCTGGCGACGTCGGACTGGTTCACAACCTCAGTCTGTTCGAGCACCGCAATCGTGACACCAGCGCCGTTGATTCCCGACGAAAATACCGGGTTCTCATTGTAAATGGTGTAGAAGTCCTGCGGCGTAACAGCGTAAAAAGTGCAGGAGCCGTTGTAGGTGCTCGTGCAGGAGTCGTAGGTGAAGGTGATGGCCGGTGCGACGCCGGAGGTCGGAACCGGTTCCCAGCGGCCCGTCTTGCGGTTGTGCTTCACTACGCCTTCTTCGACCAGCAAAGGCTTGGCGCGGAAGTCGGTCAGTTGCCAGACGCCGCGAATCGCGGGCGCCAGAGCAGCCGGAACCTCAGGCTCGCTCATATTGGCCCGATGCAGCTCACCATGGACATTGATTTTGTGGATTTCAGTGTGAAACGCGGTGCGGATCTGGCCGACGGTTCCGGTGAACACGATGTACGTGCGGCCGGGCGGAACGTCTTCGATCGTGAATTTTTTTGATTGCAGCCAGTCGGTCACAGTCTTGAGGTCGGTATCGGACAATCCGTACTGTTCTCCAAATTGCTCGGCTGTCAGCCACTGGTGGTATTTCGGGGACCTGGAATTGTGCAACTGATCGATCATTGCCTCGAGGTGCTTCTCCAGCTCAGGTGCTCGATTGAGCAGCAGAATCACGTGGCCCAGGGGCTCGCCATCGTCCACGATTCCGCGGTCATTCGCAGCAATGGCAGCCGGGTGCAGGTTACCCTTCAGCGTTACGAGTTGGTTTTCGTTAATGGCCTCGGTGATGAGCGATGGGTGGACAGACGTCTTTTGGGCAAAGACCGGCAAAGTCACGGCGCCTGCAAATAGAAGGGCCAGCAAGAACAGGGTGTGCGAACGAAGTGGTGAGTTCGAGTGTTGCATTTTCTGGCTCCGCTCGACCAGCTACGGCCATGCGACAACGCATTGTCGGCGACTCGTTTCAACCCTGCGGCATCTGTCGGCGAAGCCGGAGTGGTGCGCGACAATCATCTCGTTCAAACCGGGAACTACCGCACGTTCTCCGTGTTGATTGTGGCGCAACCCGGGTTATATGTTCATTCCAATGTTTTCGAGGCGCATCTTCGGAGCCCGGGCAACGTGCGGGAACCGCTCTTCGGGGAGGCGCCGGTTAGTCTTGCGATCCTCTGCCCTATTGGACTTCTAGGGTTTCCTGTCGGCGCCAAATGTACGCGGAAGAGCAAGTCGTGTCAGTGAAATGTGTCACATCCTGATGTGCGGTAATGGCCAAGGGCCGCAGCGCAAGGCAAGACTGTCAATTGGCGATCAATCCCCGACGGTTATGCCGGGGTTGGGAACAGTGCGGCAAACGACCATCGCCTTGACGATCGATCGCCTGACTTTCCCATCCATGCAAGAAAGGGCACAGACCGAAGTCTGTGCCCTGCTATGAGCCTCATTGCCACGAGGCGACGGATGATTCGCTTCTTTTACGGACCCGATACGTAGCTGTAATAATTCTGCACCTTTTCCCCGGTTTTTGCCGAGTACAGGGTCACGTAGACCGTGCTGCCATTCGCCGGCAAGGTGGTCACCGTTGTCGACGTCGCGGTAATGGACGACCCTGGCCAGATGTCGTTGGCTCCATACGTCGAACCAACGGTCAGTTCGTACGATGTGAAACCAGTGCCTGCACTCCAATTGAACGCTACACTGGCGCCGCTGTGTACGTGTAGGAGTTTTTCACCCACTGCCCTTTTGATTGCAGCCAATCGGTCACAGTCTTGAGGTCGGCATCGGACAATCCGTACTGTTCTCCAAATTGCTCGGCTGTCAGCCACTGGTGGTATTTGGGGGACTTGGAATTGTGCAACTGATCGATCATCGCCTCGAGCTGCTTTTCCAGCGCAGGTGCTCGATTGAGCAGCAGAAACACGTGGCCCAGGGACTCGCCATCGTCCACGATTCCGCGGTCATTCGCAGCAATGGCAGCCGGGTGCAGGTTGCCCTTCAGGGTTACGAGTTGGTTTTCGTCAATGGCCTGGGTGATGAGCGATGGGTGGACAGATGTCTTTTGGGCAAAGACCGGCAAAGTCACGGCGGTGGCAAATAGAAGAGCCAGCAGAAACAGGGCGTGCGAACGAAGTGGTGAGTTCGAGTGTTGCATCATCTTGCTCCGCTCGACCAGCTACCGCCGTTGGCGACCACGCACTGTCGGCGAGCCGTCTCAACCCGGCGGCAGCAGTCGGCGGCTTAGCCGGAATGGTGCGCGACAATCATTTCGTTCAAACCGGGGACTACCGCACCTTCTCCATGTTGATTGTGGCGCAATCGGGGTTGTATGTTCATTCCCGTGCTTTCAAGGCGTATCTTCCGCGCCCGGGCAACGGGCGGGAACCGCTCTTCGGGGAGGCGCCGGTTAGTCTTGCAATCCTCTGCCCCTATTGGATTTCTGGGGTTTCCTGTCGGCGCCAAATGTACGCGGAAGAGCAGGTGGTGTCTGTGAAATGTGTCACATCTTGATGTGCGGTAATACACAAGGTGCCGCAGCCCAAGGCAAGTCTGTCAATTGGCGATAAATCTCCAACAGTTATGCCGGGGTTGGGAGCAGTGCAGCAAATGACCATCACCTTGACGATGCATCGCCTGACTTTCGCATCCACGCAAGAAAGGGCACGGACCAGTCCGCGCCCTCATTCCTACCTATTTCTCTTACGGATTCGAATAGCTGTAATAATTCTGCACCGTTTCCCCGGTTTTTACCGAGTACAGGGTCACGTAGATCGTGCTGCTATTCGCCGGCAAAGTGGTCACCGTCGCTGTAAGCGCGGTAATGCTCCCTGACGAATAGATGTCGGAACCCCCATACGTCGACCCAACGGTCAGATTGTACGATGTGAAGCCGGTGCCTGCGCTCCAATTGAACGTTGCGCTGGTGCCGGTCACAGTTGATCCCGGAGCCGGCGTCGTTATGACAGCACCTGGCGCCGCTGTGTACGTGTAGGAGTTTTTCACCCACTGCCCTCCCACGTATGAATAGAGCGTCGCATACAGCGTGCTGCCATTGGCCGGCAGATTGGGCGCCGTTGTCGTCAGCACGTTGCCCAAGTTGCCAGAC
>Ga0116134_1001856_pt1 | contig 10536 bp, 9 predicted proteins | sample June2015DPH_19_5_FD_89737 | JGI IMG/M metagenome (GOLD analysis project Ga0116134, IMG submission 89737) | Peatland microbial communities from SPRUCE experiment site at the Marcell Experimental Forest, Minnesota, USA - June2015DPH_19_40 | ecosystem: Environmental > Terrestrial > Soil > Wetlands >...
ACCGAGAACGTGTACTCGGCATACTTGCCTGCTCCTTTATCCGCAGTAGGAAATTCCGCCGCCGCAAAACCCGTTCCCGCCGAGGTGTAGTACTTCGGGTTCAGATTGAGCTGTTCCGACTGGCGCATAAGCGTGCTGGCGTCGAGCAGATACGAAGCGAAGTAGATCACTTCCGGATTCTTGCCCTTCACCCGCTGCAACAGCGATTTGTAGTCCGGCGAACTCGCCTGGTAGGCCTCGGTGTCCACCAGGTCAAGGCCCGCGGCCTTCGCCGCCTCGGTCATCGACTTGTTGTTCGACTGGCCGAAGTTCGTGTTCTCATACACGATGGCCAGCTTCTTGGGGTCGCCATTGTTCTTCAGGAAATCCAGGGTCGCCGCGGCGAATGAGCCCGAACCGGCGCAGATCCGGAAGATCCACGGCGAGTTGCTTTCCATGACGTTGTCCGCGACCGCGGTGGGAATGATCAGCGGAACCTGTTTCTGGGTCACCACGGGCACGATGGCGCGCGTGCTCTCCGAGGAGTAGGCCCCCAGCACGATGGGCACGTGGTCCTGGTCCACCAGTTTCGAGACGCCCTGCACCGCTTGGTCGGGACGGCTCTGATCGTCGTAGTAATCGAGTTCGACCTTTTTACCAAGCAGTCCGCCCCGGGCGTTGATCTCTTCCAGAGCAATGGTGTAGCCATTCTTGTGCGCCTGGCCAAACGCGGCGTTGCTGCCGGTCAGCGAGGTAATGACGCCGATCTTGAAGGTGTTGCTCTCCGGTCCCTTGGAGCAACCTGCCCAGAACAAGACTGCGGAAATCGCCAACGAGAACAGAACGAAAAATCGCTTCATATCAAGCTCCTTGCGAGGGGGGCCTCGCGTCTGCCATCGAACGGCCACCGATGTTCCCGTGAAGCGGAATCACACTGCCACGTTCGACAACCATCAGCCAAGTATAACTACACCGGACGAGCGCCTTCTTTGGTGATCGCAGTCACAGTCCTGCGTGATCGACGCTCATCGGTGTCGCTGCCTGGCGCCCCATGCTTCGCGTACATCCTAATCTCTTGGACGGTAACCCGTCCAAGCTCTCTGCTCGGGAGCGCGTCAAAATCGAGACAGTCTTTAGGTCTTTCGGGCTGCAGCGGACGCCGATTAAAGTACACCCGAAAAAAGGGCACGCCCGAGGGCGTGCCCGTAAGAAACCGAAATCTTTCCTGACCAGTTCTAGTTGACGGTGACGGTCACCGTAGCAGCAGCGCCGCTCTGCGTCAGGCCGTTCACATCCTTCCCAGTGATTGAGATTGTATAAGTTCCAGATGGCGTCCCCGTCGTTCCGGTCGTCGTCACGATCACCGGAGGAGAACTTTGGGCCGATACGCCATAAGAATCATTGGCCGCCACGGTGAAGCTGTACTGTGTTCCCGCTGTTAAGGCGGTCACGTTGTACGTAGCACTCGTCGTGGTGGTGAGGAAATTGCCATTCTGATAGACCGTGTAGCCGGTCACTGAGCAATTCGCTGGTGCGGTGGACGCCGTCCAGGTCAGAGTAGTGCCCGAACTGGTGGTGCCAGAGGCCGCAAGTCCGGTAGGAACAGCGGGCACCGCCAAGCAACCAGTAGCGGTCGAACTGCTACTGCCACCACCGCAGGATGGGAGAAGGACCAGAGCAGTTGAGAGCAGGCAGATAAGACCAAAAAACCGCATCCTCCTCCGCTGCGTCGCCGACGAACCGAAGACAAACCCAACCAGCGTCAGTCCGGAGATAGGAAGCAACAGCGCGAAGAACTGAAGCTTCACGCTCGATGGTTTCGCTGTGGGATCCGGATTCGAACTTGCGCTAGCCATGTTCCTCGTTCCCGCCGTCGATTTTTGGACGTCGGAAGACGGGGCCACGGTACTGAAGGTAAGCGTCGAACTGCCTCCGCTGCTGGTCACCGACACGGGATTGGGGCTGAAACCGCAAGTCGGTGCGGTCGTCCCGGTTATGACAGGGGATATCGTGCACGAAAGCGTGACGGTGCCGGAGTAGCTGTTCACAGAAGTCACAGTCACTGTCGCGGTAGACGAGCTCCCAGGACTAACCGATGTGGGATTGGCCGCTCCCGCCGAGAGCGTGTAGGCAGGCGTAGTCGCACTGGACCAGGAGTGGACGAGGTTGTAGGCATCGACGGAGCCGAGGCCCGTCACCAGGTTGTAGTTTGTAGTCGGGTCGAAGTCCGAGGCGGCGTAACCAAAAAATCCTTCCGTGGCCGGTGCCACCGCCGCAGGGCATTGCAGGGCTATGGGCCAGCCGTCGGGCGTGCCGGAGGTGCAAAACACGCCGTTGGAGCCCGGACTGGAATTGGAGGCGAGTTGGTTGAAGACACCGTTCGCGGGAGTCGCTGCCAGCGAGTACAGCGTGGCATTGATGTTGCCGAGACCCTTTAGGCCAGTGTTACCGAGGGATTCATTGAGCAAGCTCACAATGCCGGCAAACATTGGGGTGGCAATGGAGGTGCCTCCGAACGTAAAGCCGTAGCTGAAGAAACCAGTGGGACCAGAAATTCCATGCGCACAGATGCTGCTGGTGTCGGAACTGTTTTCGATTTCGTCCACCGGAGTACAAACGATGAAGCCGGGCCAAAGCTCCGACGCGAGCAGCGAGACATCGGGCGAGAAGCGCACCGGGAGAACGTCTGGCGTGCTGTGCGCCGCGGTGGTCTGGCCCTGGATGACCAGGTTCTGCTGCCAAAGCGGCTGCGGCTGGCCGCCGTTGCAGACGCCGTTGTCATCGATAGTGACGCAATTGCTGGCCCCGCCGCCGCCGGCAACGATGCCGAAGAATGCCTGCGCCGTTGCCCAGGAACTGATGTCATTGCTCGTGCAGTTACTGGATGAGGGGTTCGCGACGCAATATGCGCCCACTTCCTGAGCGTCATTCCACCCTTGCTCGGGAATATATTCGGTGGCGGAACCGCCAGTGCTGCCGTTGGTGGCACTCCAGTAGGTGTTGGTGTACTCCGTCCAGGGAATCATCGTGCCGCCGACCCCGGTGATCGAGGGGCTGCTGGAGGGATAGCTCAGGGCCAGCCCGCCCGTGGCGAGCGTACCGTCCTCATCGGTAGCATTCGGATCGCACTCCGCCGCGCCGTTGTCACCCGTGGCGTTGAGGAAGGTGATGCCCTTGAGGTTGGCCTGTGCAAATTCAGCTTCATCTGCAGTCAGGGTCCCGACCTGCGCCTCCCCCAACTCGCAACCTGGGTAGGCGGCACTACCTATGGAGTAGCTCATGCTCATCACAGGCGCCAAATCTTGGTCAATGGTGTAGTACATGGAGTCATAGACGCCATTGCCGCTGGGATCGGGAGCGTTGACATAAACGATTTGCGCTTGCTGCGCAACGGCGGCAGACCATTCGAGATCAATGTCGGCCTCGATCAGATCGCCCGTCTGGATGGAATCGGGAGACCCCGGATCAGCCTGGCCCTCCACCACAACGTACTGGAAGTTTGTCGCGTTGCAGGCAGAGATGACATTGGTGCCGGTGAAAAAGGTGCAGCCGCTGATCTGCGGAGTAAGATCGAAGCCGGCGCGGAAATCATTCAGGTCGGCCAGGTACACGTCGGTCTCACCCACGATCGCCAGCTTCTGTCCGCTGCCATTGATGCCCGCAGTGTAAAGTTTTTGAAGGTCGTACATGGTTGTGATGTCGCCAGGGGCGATCCAATATTCGACGCCGCCCGTGACCGGCTCCGTGTAGTTCGGCTTTGAATGGACCGCGTTCGATCTCGCGCGGACATTGCTCAATCCGCGAATTCCGGTCACGATGCCGGAGAGCGCAGCGGGAATCGAGGGCGCAGTGATGTTAGAGAAGTGCTTTTTTCCGCCAACGTCAAAGTTGTGAATCTCCGTCTGAAAGACAGCTTCGGCTTGGGCGGCGGTTCCACTAAAGACAATGAAGTTGCGGCCGCGGGCAACGCTGACGACGGTAAAACCCTGGGACTGGAGCCACGCGGTGAGCTTCTGAATGTCGTTGGGGCTGAGGCCAAAGCGGTCGGCATATTGCTCCGGCGTGAGCCACTGGTGGTAAAGCGGCGAGTTGGGATCTTGCTGCTGCGACAAAAGCTGGTTGATGGCCTCCTGCTGGCTCGCGCTGGGTACGGTCAACAGCGTCATGTAACCGAGCTTGAGTGACGGATCGACACGGCCCTGGTCAGTTCCCGGCGCCCTCATCGGGACGCCCGCCGAAAGCTTTACGAGCTGACTGGAAACGATAGGGCCGGTGATGCGATCAGGCGGGGCGGCAAAGCTCAGAGTCGAGAGGATCAGGACGCAGAGAATGAGGGTCGAAAGGCTGCACAAGGACAGCAGGGCGGATGACGAACGTTGCATGGTTACTCCGTGGCACAGCAAGATTGTTGGGGGACTGAAAGCATTATCTCTGCTTCCCCTCGTCAGATCAAGTTATTCCGCGCGGGAGTACATAATTCGCAACTGTTCGATTACTTTGGTAACCAGGCTCTCGAGGCAAGGGCCCGCCCCACACCCACGAGCTAGACTTCTTCTAGTTCTTCTTCCAGCAGTTGCTTGTTATAGAGATCGGTGTAAAAGCTGGCCAGAAGCGACCCTACGTAACCTCAATAGTTTAGGAGCACGCTCAGTGTCCTAGAAGCACGCCAAGTTACCTCAAAAGACAGTTAACGGACACCTTAACGGACACCAGACTCTGATTCTTTCCGAATCCTCGCCCTAGGAAAACTGCCTAGTGGTATCCATGTGCCCGGCCAAGCGTAGGCCCATGGCTGCCGCGATGCGGGACCAGTTCTCGACAGCATATGCGGTACAAATCAGCATTATTCCAAGATGAGGAATGCTGTATTCCTTGTTGTACCCCGAGAAGAAGCACATCGCAATGAATGTCGCGACCGTGGCCAATGCGAGTCCGGTGACGGTGATGTCCGGGGCTAGGCGTTCCCCATCACTGCTCATGAAAACCAGTGGCGCGAAAACGACAAAGCCAAGGGTGACCACGTAGAAAACCGTCAGAAGCGGGGCCTGCAAATTGATTGCACTTTCCAAAGAGCCTGCAAGAGTTTCGTTCTTGACGAAGCTTCCACCCCCGACAGTAGTCTCTCCGAACCCTGGCACAGAGGAAGTGTTGTCCGCGTACCTGAAGCTAAACGTGTCTTCCACGAAATTTCCAATGGCATTCTGGGAGTACACCAATGGATATTTTCTGATCAGCTTCCATGACACTCTGCCCACGTAGTCGCCAATATTGGTCCTTTTCCTTATACTGGCCCTGCACCATGGCGTGTCGTGGTCGCACGGCTCGTTTGATTGCATTCCTAGCAACCTTTCGAAGGCGGTATCCACTTTTGCGTGGAAGGCGGACGGAGTGTCCGTGGGGTCTTCAATGGGCATTTGCCTATACAGAGACGAGAGGTTTCCCATGTACAAGGCGTTCCATACGTGGTCGCGGACGATTATGCCGCTGCGGTTTCGCCGCAAATAGGAGGCCGTGAGAGCCTGTCCAAGCAACCGGTCTTCCGGATCGACCCGATCAAAGATGTTGTAGACCGTTTTGCTTTGATTCCATCCAGTGAGAGTAGTAATGCGAAACTCGCCGATTCCCACGTAGTTCCAAGTCATCCAAGCGAGAATCGGCGGTGCCGCCGACAGAATGATGAGGCAGGCTGCGACCGGAGCCCTATTTCCGTGACCTGTAATTACTCCGCGCAGTTTTGGTATCGCCCAACTTCCCAACAACACTGTCGCGAGTATCGTGCAAAAGACCAGATTTTCCGTTCGGAGCAATGCGGCACAGCTAAATAGCAAACCGCACAGTAAAGACGAACAGACGAAGCGAGAGCCATCGTTGACCCTCTTCATCAAGTCGGAGAATACCGACGCGCAGAGAACCAATAGAGCAAATGAGAGCGATAGGGGCAATATTTTGAGTTCAAACCAGCAGAGCGCGGGCAAAGTTACTGCGAACACCGCAGAGGTAATTGCGATGCTTCGGCGGACGTTCACTTTTCTCAATGTGAAGTACAAAACACAAGCCGCTACGAGATCCAATGCCGACTGCATGTAAACGGTCGCATATTCGGCAGGATCATGAAACCAGATGGATGCCGGAACCCCCGCCACCCACTGCGCTAGACCCAGAAAAAGTGGGTAAACGGGTGTACGGTCAGCCAAATAGAACCTGTGACGTACCCAGTAAGCGTAGGGGTCAACGTACCCAGCAGTGTCGCCCGACCAGATCGGCCAAATAGCGAGACAAAAAGGGATTCGAACCAGCAGACCAGCGAGCAGAATGAGGCCAACATGCCGATAGGTCGCTTTCAGCAGGGATCTCCTTTCTGTGCTGTGAGATTGTGGCACCCTGCGCACCGCAGGGAAGTGATTCTGATCACGCGCAACTGTGATGGTCCTGCAGTTTTGTGCGCCGCTCGGCGGGTTGGGCCAACTTCCGGGGGAAAAAAGACTTGAACTTTCCATTAGCAAATCGGCATGTCGTGATATCTGCACAATCTTTATCCCGTCCAAGTGGCTCACTGCGTTGGTCTAGAAACATCAAAGTCCTATAACTGTCCCGTCATCCGGGTTTCAAGAAAAAAAGCGGGAGCGGGCTCTAACCGCTCCCCGCGTTTTTACTGGCATCCCACCAGTCTGCTAGTGTCTTTCGAAGCCGAGTGCACCAGAGACTCTTAGGACGGTCATCCGCCAGCGCGTCGCATTCGAGAAGGCGGCCCCCGCGCGCTGGCAGCCCGCCATCCTGCCGGGGTGCGAAACCCGGGGCGCCTAACTCGAAAAATCACTCCCTTTTAGCGCGCCACTGGCTCCAGTCCTGCTGATTTGCATCCTCCTCAGGCTGAGGCGAACTGCCCCGCGACTCATCCAAAGCGGCGCGGTTAAAATTCTCGATTGCCTGCCGATTCCCGGATTCATGCACGGCACGCGTCTTGTTAAAAACTTCACTTTCATTCGACATTGTTTTCCTCCTAAAACTTTTCCGGCGGGATCGAAAGACCGTATTCGCGATCTCGCACAGGTCTGCCGGCCAGCGCCGTGCGGAGATCGGCTTCAACCTGTGCCAGTTTCTCCAACTCCGTCCGCTGCGCTCGCAGACGTCCAACGATCTCCGCAAGTTGCTCCGAGATCTCCCGTTCTCTTCCCTGCGCTTGCGTGAGCGCATCTTTGGCCGACTGCAAGTCCCGCTCCCATTGCTTCATTTCCAACCGTGTCGGGTACGTTTCGGGCTTGGGCTTGGCATCTTCCCAGGTGGTAACTTCGGCGCGGCACTTAGACGTTTCCTGTCTCGCTCGCCTGAGGTCGCCTTCGACTGGCGGCGACTCTAATTGAGTTGCTTTGAAAGTATCCAGCGCCGCCCGCGCTGCTGCTCGCGCGCTCTCCCAGCGTTCGCGAAGGTTGGCAAATTTTCTTTCCCTGTACTGTGAAACCAACGAGCAGATTCGTTGTTCCAACCCTGCAAGTTCGTCCAGTAGGGCAGCGCTCTCATTCGCTAGCGTGGGCTCGTCCCGACAATCCCCGATAGCTCTCAGGACTGCGCCAAACGGCACCCCGCGCGCACTCCAGTCTGCCTGCTTCGTCGGCTCCGGTGCGGCCAAAACACCGGGGGAAGATAATTCCTCCGTGATGCTGGCGAGATCCATCTCCGCGATAGGTTCCTCGACCGTTTCCTCCGCAACCAAACGCACCAAGGGTTGACCTCCGGCATCCGGGTTCAAGTGTCGAACCCCGTCGAATTGCGGTTCTTGGAAGCCGGAAGGTCCAAAATTTCTAGGGTCTGCGTGTCGGTACATTTTCGCGTTTCTCCTTTGAAGTTTCAGTCAGCAAGTCCCGCAGCGTCTCAATGCTTTTGAAGCGTTCCTCGATGCCTTGAGGACCTTCGCCCAGGGCCAACCGGGCCATGGCCGCGGCAGCTTTCGCCTCCGGGCTCAACACTTCTCCCTTAAGCGGGGGGCACAAGTTTTCCAACTCGCACCGTCTTGAGCCCCACGACCGCCCGTGCTCGTCACAGTTCGTCATCGCTGGCGATCCCCGGCACACGAGCGCCGCTTATAAACCTCGTCCAGCAGACGGTCCAAGGCCGCGTGCATTCGCTGCCTTTCGGACACTGCGCCTTGAGGCTCGCGCCCGTCCTCAGCTTTCGGATGCGTCCCACTGATAACGTCACTCTCAGCCTTCGCGTGATCGTACAACTCGGTTTTCATCGCTCCCCCTACTTCGTGATAGATATCCGCAGAATCTCATTACCTCTCCAAACCCGCATGAACATTGGCCGAAACAGAGTTGTGTCCCCTAGCTGTCCTAATCGTCTCACGGCAACTCCGAATGAAATCTCGCAAAACTGCGCTCTCTCGCTTCGCGGCCCGGCTCCGTCTGCCATGCTTCCAGTTGCCACACCGGGCGCGGCCTTCTACGGTTCGCGGTCCCGGTTTTACTTTTGCGGAGTTTTCGAGACTATTGCTCAAAATTTTCTACCCCCTGGGTAATGCGGTGACGTTGCCTACAATTGCCTGTCCGCCGGAATTCACCGCGATGTGCTCAACTCGAACGGTTTGCGTCGATTTAGTGCGCCAGCTTTTGAGTGCTTCAACTTGGAGCGTGAAAAGCCTCAGTAAACGGATAGCTGAGTGCAAGGCGACCTCTTCGCCGCGGCCTTCTGTGCTGATAAAATTCATCGCCCGCCGATGGACCGCTGCCATCTGTGTCGTTAACATTTTTTCGAGAGTGTCAAGAGGCCGAAGATTCCGCCGATTGGTTTCCTCTTCAAGGATGCAGCGCTCCCGGTATGCCCTCCAAAACTCAAAATCGGACGGGGCAGCGGGCTCGGGCTGAGGAATCATCTTGTCGATGACCGCAGTCTCGGCCAGCGTTTCTAGCTGATCTTTTGTGAAATGCGGCAGCAGCTTTTTAGGGACTAATCCTTCCGGCTTTGGCAACCTGGCCCGCTCCAACTCGCACGGGATGCGGGCTAGAAAAGCCTTCTCCCGGTCGCACTGCTCTAGTTTCTCGGCGAGGTACTTCAGCCGCGGCCTCGGCCTTCGCTTGAGGATCACTTTCCGAGTCACTTTCACGCTTGCCCCGCTTGCTGCACGTTCCAGCCGAACGGGAAATCAGTGGCCGCAGCTTTTTTGTTATCAATACGCAGCGAGCTACTTTCTGCTACTTTAGCCGGCGATTTTGCGCTGTTCGTGTTACACGGATTAAAGCGTGCACTTGCATAAGTGCTTTTGTTTTCAGCGCTCGAATCTTCGGAAATCGCGTCACTTTTCGAGTCGGGAGAAAAAGTGCACGCTTCATTTTCTAAAGCGTGTACTTGAGTTCGTGTTACAGAATCTAAAGACACTGTACCTGGGTATAGCGCTTCTGCTTTTGCTGCGGTGGGTTCGGAGAGAGCAATCCTCGATTGAGCGAGTAATTCTCTCTCTGCCCCACTCTCCAGTTTCAAGCGTGCATAGATTTCAGAAAGCGCGGCCTGAAACTTCGAGCTGTCGAGGGTGAAGCGATAACTTGACGGTTCGCGGAAACTGCTCCCCGCTAGTCTCGGAAGTGCTTCGAGAATCCCAATCCGCTTGAGTTGCTGAAAAGCCTTGGCGACGGTCGCAGAGGATGCGAGGCCCGAGTATCTGGCAAGCCCGCGATAGGATACTGACACGGTTCCCCGTTCGGCAAAGCAGAACATCACAGGCAAAATGGCGCGTGCTGGATCGTCTAACGCTGCCCACACTCCGCTCCTAATGAATTCCTCCAGCGGGAACGATGAATAACCTACCGGGCTTGTCGCCCAGCGTTCGCGCCGCGCCAGTTTCGTGTTCTTTGCGATGGTCGGAACCGGCCAGCGAGCACAGAACCAAGCCGTTGCTTCTTTTAGGCTGCATTCCTTATAGGCAATCACAAGGTCAATCACCGACATCGCACCCGCGTCGCAGACATAGCAACGTGCGCGGTTGCGTTTATTAAAACCCATGCTCGGCGTCCGGTCACCGTTCTGGTGCGCGCCCACGCGCCAGCAATGCGCGGCGTTGCTCCCTGCTACGCGGATGCCCAACTCTCGCGCCACGTCAGCAATCGGAATCTCGCGCCTGATGAAAGTCATATCCGGCAGTGTCTGCCTCTCGCTCATCCTTCGTCGCCCGTCTCGGTCTCGAAGGTCACAAGCTGCAGATTTGCAGCCGCGTCGCTCATCGGCTCACCCGCGCCTGCAACCAAGCCGAGACTTCCGGCCAACGGTAGCGGCAATACCTTCCGAGCCTGATGACGGGAATTCTTTCTTCGCGTGGAGTTCGGCTGCGACTTCGGCTCCGGACCCAGGACGGCGGGACGTTCAAGCGGGCGGCGAGCTGCTCCGCGTCTAGCAATTCGGCAAAAGTCGAATTTGCGGACATGTCCGGGACAGCGGGCCTGTTTGCGCGCGTGATTTCAATGGGTTGAGCGCTAGAGATACTGAGGGAATCTCTTTTCGCGATCATGCCTGACCGCCTGCGACTACGCGCGGGACGATTCCCTCCCCACGTTCCCAGCGCTGGACTTC
>Ga0116134_1001858_pt1 | contig 10525 bp, 8 predicted proteins | sample June2015DPH_19_5_FD_89737 | JGI IMG/M metagenome (GOLD analysis project Ga0116134, IMG submission 89737) | Peatland microbial communities from SPRUCE experiment site at the Marcell Experimental Forest, Minnesota, USA - June2015DPH_19_40 | ecosystem: Environmental > Terrestrial > Soil > Wetlands >...
CAGTCCCCACTGGACCGATCCCAGGAGATGCTTCATGATCGAATGCAGCATGGGGCCGCGCCATATGAGGGGCTTGTCTCCAGGGTTGAGGGAGACGACCGAGATAACCTTGAGCCCATGCGAGTTGATGGGCGCGAACTGGTTTTCCCCGATCACCTTGGGTTGCTCGTTGGTGCCGAGCATGAGCGGAACGTTCGGCCCGTAGACGTCGCCGTCAAGCAATCCCACTTTGTGGCCCATTTTACTGAGGGCGATTGCCAGATTGACGGAGAGTGTGGTCTTGCCGACTCCGCCCTTGCCGGAACCGACGGCGATGATGGCATTGACGCCAGGTAAAGGTTGCGGGGTGGGCTGTTGCTGGCCGGGATGATGGGAGTGAGCGCTCATCGGTCAATTATACGGGAAGGAAAAACAGTTCTCAGTTCCCGGTTCGTGCATGCAGGCGGGAATGAGCGCAGTTCTCAGCGTGAACCGCTGGGATTGAATGCTGAGAACTGAGAACCGGGAACTGAGAACTGCCTTCAGTAGTGCCCTTCCCCCACCTGCACCTTGCCACGAAACATGCGGTAAACGAACACAAAATAGGCCACCGCGAGCACCGCGGCGAACATCCACCAAACCAGGCCGACGCTCAGTCCGTGGCTGCCGGCGGCGGTGTTGTAGATGGTAAGGTTATATTGATGATCGCGGGCAGGTAGTACAACGGGATAAAGCGCAAACGCCGCGCCCACCAGCATTCCAGTGATATACAGGCTGGAGGCAACGAACGCAAGTTTCTCTTTGCCCTTGGGATTAGCCCAGAGCATCACCGCCAGGCTGGCCACAACGACGATTGGAACCAGTATCCCGATCGGGTGCTTCCCGTAGTTCGCCATGATATCGGGTCGGATGAAATAAGTCGCAACCAACGCACTGAAAGTCAGAAAAAACTGCACGGGCCAGCAGAGCAAGGCGAAGGCTCGGGCACGGCGGCCAAGGTCCTCATCGGTTTTGAGGGCGACATAGTAAGAACCGTGTGCGGCCAGGGTCACCAACCCCATCACGCCGATGAGTATCGTGTACCAATCCAGGATGCCCGTCTGCGCGCCGAGTTTGAAGTTGGTCCAGAGCGGCTCAAAAAAATAGCCGGTTGCATCCAGCGGAACTCCGCGCACCACGTTGCCCAGTGCCGCCCCGAAAAACACAGCCAGCAGAATGCTGGAGACGCTGAAAATCACGTCGAAGAAATCCTGCCAGACCGGGCTTTCGATGTGAGCGCGAAATTCGATGCTAATGCCGCGCAGAATCAGCAGCCAAAGGACAATCGTCAGCGGAAGGTAGAACCCGCTGAAGCTCGACGCGTAGAGTTGAGGGAACGCAAAGTAGAGCGTGCCCCCGGCAGCCAGCAACCAGACTTCGTTGCCATCCCAGACCGGGCCGATGGCGCGCAGCACCCGGCGCCGTTCGTCGTTAGTCTTGGCCGCAATCAGATAAATCGCACCCGCGCCGAGATCGAATCCGTCAAGCACGACATAGGTCGCGATCATCACTGCGACAATCCAAAACCAAAGGGTCGCCATATTTACCTTGCCTTCGTCACCTCGCCTCTGCCGCCGGATGAAGATTGGATACGGATTCGGGCCCGCCAAGAGGGCCGTGCTCAATTTCCCGCCAGATCAGGAACAGGAACAGAATGCCCAGCACAGTGTAAATGCCCATGAATCCCAATAGAGTAAACATGCCGTTACCGGCCGAGACGGCCTTGGAGTAGCCGTTTTCAGTCCGCATCAGCCCATAGACCAGCCAGGGCTGGCGCCCGAGCTCGGCGGTCATCCATCCCGCGGTATTGGCGATGTAAGGAAAAGGCGCTGCCAGCATCAGGATCCAGAGCATCCACCTGGCGTTAAAGAGTCTGCCGCGCCACAGCAGCAACAAAGCGACGGCCATGACGGCGACGAAGAACGTCCCCAGACCAACCATGATGTGGTAGCTGAAGTAAAGCAACGGGACATTATCCGGCCAGTCTTGCCTGGGGAAAGCATTGAGTCCGCGGACGTTGGCATTCCAGCGTTTATAAGTCAGCATGCTCAACATCTTCGGAACTTCAATCGGGTTATCGATCTTGCCTTCCCGCTCGTTAGGCTGACCTATGATGACTAACGGTGCGCCGGGCCCGCCCTGAAACAATCCCTCCATCGCTGCCAGGGTCACGGGTTGCAGGTCGGCGACCATTTTGCCTTGTCTGTCGCCGGTCGGAAAAATCTGCAGAACGCTGAACAGGCAACCGGCGATCACGCCGGCCTTCACGAAGATGCGGGCGTGCGCGGTCCACTTGCCGGAGAGCAGATAGAAGGCGCCCACCGACGTCATGATGAACGCACCGGTGATCGCCGCTCCGTTCATGTTGTGCGCGTATTGCCATCCAGCCCAGGGATTCAGCACGAAATCCCAGAAGCTCGCCAGCTGCAAGCTCCCGTCAGAGGCCGTGGAATAGCCGACAGGATGCTGCATGAAAGCGTCAGTGGCAATGATGAAATAGCCTGACAACCACGATCCCACAAAGACTGCGACCGCCGACAGCCAGTGCGCTTTCGGGCTCAACCTCTTTTCCCCGTAAAGGAATAATCCCAGGAACGCCGATTCCAGGAAGAAGGCAAACATGCCCTCCATGGCCAGTGTCTGGCCGATAACGCCGCCCGCAAATCGCGAAAAGTGCGACCAGTTGGTGCCGAACTGGAATTCCATCGGAATCCCGGTCACAACACCGAGGGCGAAATTGATGCCAAAAATTCTTCCCCAGAAACGGGCCGCCTCGTGGTACACGGGATCGTTGCGCCGCAGGCCAATCGTCTTCAAAACAACAATTAGCAGTGCAAGCCCCATGGTAAGCTGCGGGAAAAGATAATGAAAGGTCGCGGTGAAGGCGAAGTGAAGACGGTGAACGAGAAGTGCGCTGTCCATAAGTGCAGTCTCAGGTCTCAGTCGACGGGTATTAGTGGCCAGCTATCGGCTCTCACCTATCGGCTATCAGCTCTCAGTTATCACTCATCGAGCCTTAGTTGCTCACGTGCTGCCCACAAACTCGCTTCGTATCGGGGCATCGCTTTAGCGATGCCGTAAGTCCTTCGCAATCCGACGCCCCTTTAGGGGCTGGCGCGAAATCAGACTTTTTCCGCAGCCTAACTCCGAACCTCTCTTCTGCGCGCCGATTCCGCTCGGCGTATCTCGCGACGGCGCAAGGCACCATCGTAGCGACGTTTTTCCTCTTCGGTCTCGGGCACGACGGGCGGCACCGGCAACCGATTTCCGGCAACATCTACAGCGACAAAGGTCAGATAGGCGGAACTGACGTGACGGCTCTCTTCGGCGCGATAATTCTCCACCCAGACCTTCACCCCCACCTCCATCGAAGTATGGAAGACACGATTGACCGAGGAGCGCAGGATTACGAAATCTCCGACCCGTACGGGCACGAGAAAATCCAGATGATCGATGGAAGCCGTCACCACATGCTGGCGCGAATGGCGGTGCGCGGCCATGGCGCCGGCAAGATCGATCCAGTGCATGAGGCGTCCGCCAAGAAGTGCGTTCAGAACATTGGCGTCGTTGGGCAGAACGATCTCGGCCATTTCGGAGGCCGACTCCCGCACCGGCCGGGGACGCATTAACCTAGCGCTATCGTTATCGTTCATAGAGTGTCAGTGCATCGATCGTCCGCTCATCGATCGTCCGCTCCTTGATCGTAAGCTCAATCGGCCGTTCATAAATCGGCTCACAAATCGTTAGATGAGAAGAGCGCTTTGCCGGGCGCGAAATGTCTGGAGATAGCACGCTGCCAGTCCGAGCACACGCGGGTCCGGATGCGCGTTGAGCCAAACCTCGCTCGCCAGGTCGAAGGTCAATTTTCCATGTTCGATTGGAGCGTGGGCTAACTCGCAGACAAAGCAGATCGTGACCTGCTCCCGGCTAACCTGGGCCACCGAAAAGCGGATTGCATCCCAGTCACGGAGCCGCGGAAGATGCGGACAGGCGCTTGCGTAACCAAGGTTGCAGAATTCCCGGATGTGCGTGTCCGATGCCGCCACTTCCTGCCCCGAGGCGCGGCAGTTTCCAGTCCACCCCGCTCCCAGCGGCAGACGCGAAGGATGCGGCCAGGACCCGTCATTCACGATTTCCCGCGGCACAAAAAAAGGGCAAGCCAATTTGGTCCCTTCGGAAAAAACCATTGTAACGCGGGCCGTGATCGGAATGCCGTGATATGAATGTAGGAAGCAGCTCTCAGCTCTCAGCTCCCAGCTGTCAGCTTTCCCGTGAGCGTCTCGCTGAGAGCTGACAACTGAGAGCTGAGAGCTTCTTTATGGATCGCATTGCCATGTTGAGCGAAATTCTTGCCGCGAATCCCGAGGATTCCTTTGCGCGCTATGGACTGGCGCTGGAGTACTCGAAGGCCGGACAAATCGAGCAGGCGCTTCAGGAATTCAAAGCGCTGATCGCAAAAAATCTGGATTACACGCCCGCATACTTCATGGCGGCCCAGATGCTGGCCGGCGCGGACCGCGTCGATGAGGCCAAGCGCATGCTGGTGGATGGCATCTCCTCCGCCCGCCGCACCGGCAACGCGCACGCGCAGTCCGAGATGACAGCGATACTAGAAGAACTGAGCATCTAAACTGCCCAAGTAGGGGCGGACGCATTCGTCCGCTCCGCGGAGCGAAGCTCCGCAGCCATAGCGCGCCTTGCGTGCTGGCCCGGACGAATGCGTCCGCGCCTTACGTGGACTTTGCCAGTGCTACACTCTCTTGTTCCGCGGAGGCCCTCATGCGCCGTCTAGCTTTTCTTTTCGTCCTTCTTTTCTCTCTTCCCGCCTTCTCCCAAGCCAAGCACCCCTTTACTTTCGAAGACATGATGAAGCTGAAGCGCGTCGGCGAGCCGGTGCCCTCGCCCGACGGCAAGTGGGTGCTCTTCAGCGTGGTCGACGTGGATCTGGCCGCGAATACAAAGACGCCGCACATCTGGATCGTCCCGCTGAATATGAATAGTGGAGCGGCGGGCGCCTCGCCCGTCCAAAGCGAGCATATCCTTATCCCCGATCAAGACGGCGACCGTCCGCGCTGGGCGCCAAACGGCAAGCGCTTCGCGTTCATCTCGAAAAAAGATGGCGGATCGCAGGTCTGGATTGCGGATTTCGATAGCGGCCCTGGCAGTGTAACCGGCATCCACAAACTGACCTCGATCGCGACGGAAGCCGCCGGTGAACTCTGGTCGCCCGATGGCACTCACATTCTTTTTACCTCAGATGTGTATCCCGAGTGCGACGGGGCGCCCGCCGCAGAAGAAGCCTGCAACGCCAAGAAGTCGAAAGAAGCCGAAGAATCGAAAGTCAAAGCCATCATCTTCGACCGACTGCTCTATCGGCATTGGGACGCCTACAAGAGAGGAAAGCGCAGCCACATTTTCGTAGTCGAAGCTCCTCCCGAGGTTTATCCAACAGCAGTTGCCGGTCTGATCTATAGAGCCCCTCTGGACCTCACCCCCGGCGACTACGACGCGCCCGTATTCTCGCTCGGCGGACAGGACGACTACGCCTTCTCGCCCGACGGGCAGGAGATTTGCTACACCTCGAATCACGACAAGGTCGAAGCCACGTCCACGAACAACGATCTCTGGATCGTCTCGGTAAATGGCGGAGCGGCCAAGAACATCACCGCCGACCATCCCGCCAGCGACTCGACTCCGCTCTATTCGCCCGATGGCAAGTACATCGCCTACCGCGCCCAGCAGCGTCCGGGATACGAGAGCGACCGCTTCCGGTTGATGCTGTACGACCGCAAGACGGGGGAGAAAAAGAATGTGACGGGAAATTTCGATCATTGGGTGGGGTCGTTCGGCTGGGCTGGGCGGCATGAGATTGTCTTCACCGGCGAAGATGAGGGCGAGTCGCCAATTTACTCCATCATCCCCGAGGCCTGCCCCAACGGTTGTTATCCAATCAAAATCCTCGATGGCTTCAACGATGACATCGCGGCTGGAGAGAACACCGCCGCTCAGACGGAAGCCACCAATCTCTCGGAGCGCCTTGCCTTCAGCCGGATGTCCCTTCAAGCGCCGTCAGAGCTTTACACCGCCGAGCATGGTGATTATGCAGTTGGTCTCGACAGGATCAGGGCGATGCTCCTAGGGGAATCCAAAGAACCGCTGCCTAAAAATGCGATGGCAAAGCCATGCCAACTCACACACCTCAACGACGCGGTCCTCTCTCAAGTCGCCATGTCCCCGCTTGAGCCCTTCTGGTTCGAAGGAGCGAACGGTGATAAAGTCGAAGGCTTCCTCGTCAAGCCGCCGAACTTCGATCCCGCGAAAAAATATCCCGTGAAGTTCCTAATCCACGGCGGCCCGCAGGGCGCCTGGGGAGACGACTGGTCGTATCGCTGGAATCCCGAACTCTTCGCCGCCAACGGATACGTGGTCATCATGATCAACTTCCACGGCTCGACCGGATACGGACAGAAGTTCGTTGACGCCATCAACGGCGACTGGGGAGGCACTCCGTTTGAAGACCTGATGAAGGGCCTCGACTACGCGGAGCAGCATTACGGGTTTATTGATAAGGATCGCGAGTGCGCTTTGGGTGCGAGCTACGGCGGATACATGGCCAACTGGGTGCTCGGCCACACCGACCGCTTCAAGTGCATCGTGTCGCACGACGGCATGTTTAATAGCGTCTCCGCCTGGGGCACCACCGAAGAACTCTGGTTCAACAACTGGGAGTTCAAGGGCACTCCCTACACCAACCCTGAGATGTACGAGAAGTGGTCTCCGAGCAACGCGGCGAAGAATTTCAAGACCCCGACGCTCGTAATCCACGGACAACTCGACTACCGCCTCGATGTCAGCGAAGGCCTCCAGCTTTTCACCACGCTGCAGATCATGGGCGTGCCGTCCAAGATGCTCTACTTCCCCGACGAAGGCCACTGGGTGCTGAAGCCGCAGAATGCGCAGCTCTGGTACAAAACGGTCAACGACTGGGTCGATAGGTGGACGAAGAAGTAGCCGAGGGGGAAGGGCTCGTGTAGGGACGGGCTCATGTGGGGACGGGCGTCTCGCCCGTCCCGGTTTGCGTCGGTTCCTTAAGGTGGACTTCCGAGCGCCGTTCCAAAGAAAGTTCCGTCTTCACTCTGCGCAAAACGACAGCTTCTCCTGTCTTCAAGCAGCCTGCTCCCAGGGCTGTCAGATGAAGGAATGTTTGCTGAAGGCGGGTTCGCTGAAGAATTGCTCGACGCCGGAGCGTCCGCTGAAGGAGCCCCACCGGGCTGCCCTGCGGCCCCGCCTCCATTATCGCGTTGCGTCGAATCCGCTGGCGGCTTGGCTGGTGGCTGAGTTGGCGGCTTAACCGGAAACCGGGGAGCTTCGACCTTCGGCAATTCGGAAGTGGCCTCACAAGAAACCGCATTGCCATCCCCGAGATTTCCAGTCGCGCCGGAGCTTGAGTCAGTGCTGGAAGCTGTATCCTGACGCGCGCTGGAGCAGGGGCCGGGGCTCGCAACCGGCTCATCCAGCGGAGCAACTTCCGGCACAGCAAACAACACCTCCGGCGCGCCTTGGGACGCGGGAGTTTGCGAACCAGAATTCGGAGCGAAGTAGGGAGCGGGCAGCGCACTCGGAGCCTGGGCCGGGCCATTCGTAGACCCCGTAACGATCGCTGCCAGGCTCTCCATTTGCAGCTGCGCAGTCGATTGCCCCGCACTCACCGTGACAAATACATCGCACGGGCCCACGTTTCCGGCAGAGGGCACAATGGAAGCGAGGCCATTCTGATCCGTCATGACCTGCGCCTGCGACGATCCGAGGAGAACCGGCATTCCGTTCTCCGAGACCCGAGCCAGCGTGGTCGCAACCACGGAAATCGGCTACTCCCACCCGGTACGCCTCCGACACGCTGAATTGCGCATCCAGTCGGGTCATTGCAAAAGTCAGCGAGTTAAATGCCGAGGGCGTTGAAGCCGGCGCTGGATCTTCGCTCTGGTCGCTCAATTCCCAAATCCCGATCACGGGCAACAGTTTGGTTTCGGTCGGCTGACCCGCTTCATCGAGGGCGGTCACCGCGACCGAAGCCGTCCGGTTCGCCTGCGCTCGGAACTCAAACCAGTCGGTGCTGCCATAACCGGAGATCCACGACCCCCATGCGCCGCCCTGCGGCAGCGGCGCCGGATTCGCATAGGTCGACCCGCTGCCGGGATGCGTTTGTGCGATTTCATCCTGCACCATCAGGATGTCCTGCTCCACGTTTGACCCGTTGGATACCATGACCACAACCGGAGCGAACGAACCCGAGGGCGTTACCTGGGTGGGAGCATACGGTTCGACGCCCATGGACCAGTTCGGGTCCAACGCTTCCACGCTTAACTGATACTCGGCGATGGTGTTCCCGTTCGGAATCATCAGTTGGCCGAGATCGAAAAAGCCTTCGAGCGCGGGATCATCGGAGCCCCACCGGTTATAGGAAAGGCCAGTTCCGTCGACGTATCCATCGATAATGTTCCCGGCGTTGCCGCAAAAGGAGAATCCGGAAACCGAAGTCACCACATACTGCCGCGAGGGCTGGCCGTTGATCATCAATCGGGCGACCACGTTGACGCCCTGCATCGGCTGCACTGCATTTCCCGATGCATCGGTGAAGTACACGCTGCCGTAAACTCTGCCCGCCGGTTGCGGGGTGCTGGCGGCGGGATAAAGCCGCGCGAGGGCGTCCATGTCGTCCATCGCAGGGACGCCCGGGTCGGGATAGCAGATCGTGATCGGCACGCAACTAATCGGATCGGCAAAGTGCATTACCGGAAACCCCGCAAAATCGGCGCTGGTTGGAGGCGGGTTCCGCGTCAAGACGTTCACGTTGGCCTGCGACCACCCCAAGCCAACCGTGCGCCCCAGCACGCGCACCAAACGGTATTGAACATCCGGTAGTTGCGCACTGGTCGCGGCACAGACTCCGTTGATCACCACCAGCGCGTGCACGATGTTCCCGCCCATGGAGAAGTTGTCGGGTCCGCCGTAAACGGCGTTGGTAAAGCAATCCTCCAAGTCGCCGGCGCCTTCGCCCAGAATTGTATTTGTGACCGTCCCGTCATAGTCGTAGACAATTCCGACCGGAGTGCCCGTAGCTGAAGGTGTAATGTCGGCCGGGGCGGTGACAACTCCGTAGCCGTTGGTTTCGATATTGCTGCCGTTCACGTCTTCGGCAAGATGACCGCCCTGCGATGCGGTGAGGGCAACACCTGGAATGCTGGTCCAGGTGCTGAACGCAGTGGCAACGAGGGCGTCGGCCTGTGCGCCGGTGAGAATCGGGCTCAAATTTCCCTGGTCGGTGAAGTACTGCACGGTTGAAGTCGAACCGGTGCCAGTCGCCCAGATCAGCGCTTGGCCTTCGACTCCGGCGTTGTAGCCGGAGCCCGCTATGAAAGCCGGGCCTCCGGCGCGGCTGGCAATAGCACTCGAAATCAGAAAAACGGCAACCGCCAGAATTCCCGAGCGCATGGCTCACTCCCCGCGCGCGCCGCGGATGGCCCGCGCGAGTTGAACGACGCTGATGTTCGCGGCACCGAGGGGCGCACCTGGCTGCGAAGGCGATTCCTTCCGCGGAGCTATGGCCATGGCCGCGGCAGGCTTCGGCGCATCCGGCTTCTCCATATCCTTAGACACGCTCTGCCCGCTCGCGTCGAGAGCAACCTGGCCCAGTGATCCGCCCACCGGGCTGGTAAGGCCCAAACGACTCGTCGGATACAAGAAGATCAGAAAGTGTTGGCCCTTACTCATAGGGCGATGCATGGACCACGCGCCCGCCCACTCGTGAATGGTGAGAACTTGCCCGCGCTCGACCCCGGCAATGGCCTCGTCAACGTGAAAGCTCAATTGCACTGCCGGAGTCGTCCCCGGAACCAGCCGATTGGTCGCCGCAATCTGGTTTGTAACAGTCTGGCCCCTGCGGTGAGCACCGTGCCAGCAAATATCATCCCGGCCCGGCGCGAAAGTTGTTTCCATCGCGGACCAAGGACGCGCTCGGCGATAACCTGATCCGATGGCTGCGCAGCTGCAAAGCTCGACAGCAAGGCAAGAGCAACGACCAACCCGCATCGTGACGCACGCATAGCGATCTCTTTCTGGAGGGAACGGGACCGGGAGAGGTCCTGGGAGTGGAATCAGCGTGGCGCGTTACGGATCAGGGAGGATGTGCGAGCGGTCACTGTGGATTTGTGATGAATCGGCAGATCGTGCAGGCGGCCGCCGATATTTCTCATATTGACCATGGTCTCAGACCATAGTACTATCGAAGGGAGATCCGACATGGAAGAAATTGCCATTTCCAAATTCAAAGCCACTTGCTTGGCCGTGCTCGAAAGCGTCCGCAAAACCGGCAAAACAGTCTTGGTGACGCGCTTCGGCGAGCCAGTGGCTGAGGTCGTCCCTCCTCATGCGTCCAAGAGGTCGAAGCGCCGGTTGGGCTCACGGGCGGGGACCGGCCAAATTATCGGCGACATCGTTTCTCCTGCCA
>Ga0116134_1001859_pt1 | contig 10523 bp, 8 predicted proteins | sample June2015DPH_19_5_FD_89737 | JGI IMG/M metagenome (GOLD analysis project Ga0116134, IMG submission 89737) | Peatland microbial communities from SPRUCE experiment site at the Marcell Experimental Forest, Minnesota, USA - June2015DPH_19_40 | ecosystem: Environmental > Terrestrial > Soil > Wetlands >...
ACAAGTTCATTCCCTACTATCTGCATCCCGATTCGGTCTACAGCGTCGGGGTCAGCAAGAGTTCGTTCCGGGTGAAGGTCTCGGTCGGGTCAAACCCCTGGTCAAAGCGCGAACCCACCGTCAATCTCGCCAAAGTCTGCGAGCGCTATGGCGGCGGCGGCCACGCCCGCGTCGGGGCGATCTCATTCGACGTAACCCAGGGTGACGCCGCTCACCAGGCCGCGTTGGAAATCGTCGAGGAGTTGCGCGCCAGCGTCCGCCAGCAGACTTGAGGATCGGGAGCTTCGTGTCAAGCTATCGCTTTATGCATACTGCAAGAGCGAAATCGAATGCCCCTTTAGGGGCCACGCTTTAAAATGAATCCGCGATCAGGAAATCAATTTTCGCCAAATGCATCCCAAAATCCCGCATCCCAGAATCGACGATCCCGGACACATCAAAGGCGTGCGCACCGTCGCCACCGTGGAGTTTGCCAAAGGCATCATCGTCGTCCTCGCCGGTCTGGGTCTGTTCTCCATGCGGCACAAAGATATCTGGGGAGTGACCGAGAGCTTCCTGGAATTTCTTCACATTGATCCTCACCACCACCACCTGCTTGGGGTCTTCATCAATCTGATGCACCGAATCAGCGACGTGCGCCTGTGGAAGATCGCCACCGTGGCCGCCATTTACGTGACGCTGCGCTTCATCGAGGCCTACGGATTGTGGTACGTCCGCCCCTGGGCGGAGTGGCTGGCGTTTGCCTCCGGGGCCGTCTACATTCCGTTTGAGGCGGCCGACCTGATACGGCGGCCAAGCTGGTTTCGAGTGCTGGTCATCGCCGTCAACCTTCTCATCGTTCTCTACATGCTGATGCTGCGCCTGGAAGCCGCAAAGAAGCACGGAGCGGCACGCCACTCGGCACAATCGGGGTAGATCGTCTTCTGTGAATCCGAATAGATCGCGTGTGTAGAGATGGGGCTTGCCCCGCCTCAGCCCCGCAGAACCAAGTGTTGATATGTGTCCATCAGTCAGTCGCGCCGGGAGATCTGCGCCTGCGCATTAGAAAAAGGGACGCTCCAAATAGCGCGACTGGGACCCCATATCCACGCACGACGGTGAGAGTGGCGACTTCACTGATGCCGTAGGCTTTTTGCCCCTGATCGTTTTCGTAAAGTGCGATCGAGACCAGCATCGGCTTGGGACGCCTTTGGAACCACGCGATGTAAATGGCCTGCGACATGTGTGTGTGCTGCGGGGCGCGCGACCCTTTGAGGTCAATCGCTGTGCTCGTTTCAAAGGAGGAGCCAATCTGAATCGCCCTCGTTAGCAATCCCACTGCGGCTTTCGTTTGATCGACGACGTTGTCTGCATCCGGAGGGGCCTCACCTCTGTCCTTCAACGCAGCGACGAACCGTTCGACGTTCTCGTTGGGGAACAGAATCGAATACAGAAACGGCAAGAATGTCGCCGCCATGAACAAGATCGAGAGGACGAAGAGGACGATGCCGTACACCGGGCGACCCGACTTAAGAGCCAATAGTTTCCTCCGAAATTCCAAGCGAGGATACCACTGTTCCCAGGCGTGATTGACGCAACATCCCGGTTACACTCGCGGTTACACTCGCTTTTACACGCAATGACCGCAACGGTCAAAACATGCCATCTGATTTCAACCATTAGAATCCCGGCGCCCGCCCTTGAGACTCTTCAACATTCGTATGACCGCCATGATTGTGTTCCAATTCCGAGTCGTAGCTGGCACGCCGTACAGTTTGTCGATCTGGCCAAGATAGCCAATGGTCTTCATGTGACGACGGTACTCTCCGAACACGAACTGCCCTTCGGACGCAATCACCCGCACCAACCACTCCCCGTCTGAGGGAAACGTGACGGGAAGCGACGCCCGGACACCCCCGGCTTTCGACAGGATACTCACGAACCGCACAACATCCGGGGGTGATGGCTGAGTTCCAAACGGATTCTCCGTCTCCAGTCGCATAAGATCGCGGCCTTCGCACAGCACAATTTCCGCTTCGAACGGCAGCTTGCGAAGCAATGCAGCACGGAATTTTGTTCGCGATCCAGGTTTACGAACAACAAAGGTGCCCGCAGCACCCACGTTCAGGACATCATAGCCGCTCAGTTCTCGTGCCAGGATGCTGGGGCGAAACGTTCTGTGTCCGCCAACATTGACACCCCGGAGGAAGACAACAAGGGCCATACCCCGAATTATGAAGAAAAAAGCTAAGGTGCGCTATGGCGCAGCTTACGTTTGCAACTGCCGCATACTTGAGCACATCGTGTCGATAGTTGCCGAAACATCCCTAATAGCGCTCAATGTCCGGAAGTCAAAACGTGACATCGCTGATTGCAACAACCGTCGGGAATATAATGGCTCCGGGTTTCAGCCATGCCACGGATCGCCATTCGCTTCTGTTCGTGCTGAGTTCAAAATTGGAGGTATCCCTTGGCCAAGAAGATCATCCCCTCAATCATGTTTCTCCTGTTGGTCGGCTCTCTCGGAATGGCTCAAAATGCGCCGCAACAAAAAGCAAAGCTTGTCCAACCGCCAAGCACATCAGATCTCGTTGACGGCATGGCTCAGCGCCTGAGTCACGATCTCAACGTAAAAACTCTGGTAGGGGAGCCGATCAAAGTCGGTTCTGTCACGCTAATCCCGATCCTCATGGTCGACGTCAAATTCGGCAGTGCGGCCACCAAGGTGCCGAGTGTAACCGCCCCACAAAGTGCCGAGCCTCAAGCCAATCTGTTCTATGTGAGTGGTGAAGCGCGGCCTTTGGGCGTTGTCGCCATTACCGGGAAAGGAACTCGTTTCATCAACCTAGTTAAATCGAACGCAAAATCAGACGCAAAGTGAGGCTATCCCGTGAAGTTAAAATACGCATGCTTGTCAGCAGCACTCTTGCTATTGGGAATCCCTTGCCGTGCCCAAGTGCCCGTGGAAAAGGCGCTGGGCGAGTATGACAAACTCGTTTCCCAGTTGAAGTCGAGCTCATTGGTGGGCGAGCCCATTCGTGCCGGTGGAACTGCCATCCTTCCTTTTGCTTCAGTGAATTTCGGGCTTGTTGGCGGCGATGCCAAGGTTGCATCAGGCGGCGGCCTGAGTTCGAAAAACGTTCCGCTCGGATTTCTGGTCGTGGAAGGCGACGACGTGCGGGTAGAGTTCTTGAGTGAGCCGGAAGACAAGCCCTCCGTTGTACGTCAACTGCTTCAGGCTATTCTGGACCGCAAAGTGGTCTTCATAGGCAACGGACTGAATATCGGCAATGCCGATGGGAATGTTCAGGATCTGGCTCCCCTGATCTCAAGTCTGGCAAAACTCATCGCGGAGGGTAATGTAACAACTATAGGCAATGCCTTAAATCTCGGCAGTGTGAAGCCGGCCAAAAAAGATGCTGCGCCAACCGAAGGACAGCCCAAGCTACCCCAAGGAAGCAAGCCGTAAGGCTTTGCGCAAACACTCACTGAGCCGTAGGTGGAAGCCGCCGTGGCCCCCCGGGTTCTGAGTGTAATTGATTGCATGACAATGTCGACTCCCATAGCCTATCCCCACTCTGTAATGCTGGTCACCGTTTCGTCATCACCCAGGGAGCAGTCCGTTGTTGATAGTTGGAAAACACAACACTCGCGGTTCGCTATAGAATCCAGAATGCCCGCCCCCAAAGGACCAATCTGGAAAAAGTGAACATGTTCCACGCCGTCGCGAATCGTTGGCGAAATATCGCGTTAGCGCTCATCGACGGATCCTAAGAACGAGTCGGCCCTGACTTTTTTCATCACATCCAACCAGTGAGCGCCATCACAGACCTCCAACCCGAGCCGAGCGATAATATTCCCGACCTGTGGCAGACCTGAGTGTGCCCGTTTCCGACGACGGACCCCTCGAAGCTGCCCCAGCCCCCTAAGGGGTCGGTAACTCTTTGATAAAATACTTGAAGCGATGAGCGGCCGCCAGCCCGCCGCCGAATCTACGAATTTTGGTAGAATCGAGCGAAAAATCGAGCTAAGTCCTTATTCCAGAAGATTTTGAAAATAAGTCCTTTCCGCTCTAGATTTTGGCGGCTCGACACCCCCTAACTCTTTCATTCCAATAGCAGGGGGGTAGGGGGGTGGTGGTAAACGCGCGTTAATATACGAAGAGTAAACACGGCGGGTGCCGCAGCCTGGAACCCAGCATCATTGAGATTGGCTCCGGCCAGTCCTTACTGAGAACCGAGAACTGAGAACTGAGAACTGAGAACTGAGAACTGCTCTACTCGTTCAGCGAGCAACTGCAGTCCGCCGGCGGAACGTGCGCTTTCAGAAAGTCAGCCACTCGCTTGTAGGCATCAATCTGATTTTCGACTTTCGCGAAGCCGTGGCCTTCGTTCTCATAAACCTTGTATTCGACCACGCCGCCGCGCCTCTTGATCGCATCCACCACTTGCTGCGCTTCGGTCTTGGGGCAGCGCGGATCGTTGCCGCCCGCCAGCAGATAGAGCGGCGCCTTGATCCGGTCCACGAAGTTGATGGGCGAACGGTCTTCGTAAAGCGCCTTGTTCTTCTCCGGATCGCCCATGGTCGCGAGGTTCGACTGCTGCAGCACGGGGTCTTCGTTCTGAATCTCGGTGAACCAGTTCACAAACGGCACAATCGGAACGCCCGCCGCCCACACCTCCGGAGCCTTGGTGACGCCCATCATCGTCAAATATCCACCGTAGCTGCCGCCCATCAGAATGAGTTTCTTCGGATCGACGTAGCCAGTCTGCTTAATCCAATCGGCAGCCGCGAGCACATCCTCGAAATCGCCGCCGCCCATATCGAAAAGATTGGCCTGCTGAAATTCTTTTCCGTACCCCGTCGACCCGCGATAGTTGGGCGCGATCACGATGTAGCCCTGGTTCGCCATGTACTGAATGAAGCGATTGAACGTATTCATCGTCTGTGAAGTAGGACCGCCATGAACATAGACAATCGCAGGGTGTTCGCCATTGCGCGGCAAGTTATAGGGCACATAGACGAACGCGGAGATTGTCCACTTACCATCTTTGCTGGGATAGTGGACGAGGTAAGGTTCGACCATGTCCTCGGAGCGCACGCCGCCAACCAGCGAATGTGTAAGTTGATGCGATTTGCCACTAGCTATGTTATAGACCCACAAATCGCCGGGCGCAGTCGGGCCGGTGTGATGATAGAGCAGCTGCGCACTATCGCGAGTGAAAGGCGAAGTCCTGCCCGCAACGTAGTTCACTCCTTTGGGCAAGGGCAGGACGTGCGCTTTTCCGGATGCGACGTCATACAGGTAGATATCGGTGTTGCCATCGACGTTGGCGGCGTAGGTCAGAAACTTGCCGTCGGGAGAAAAGCTCTCACCGGAAATTCTCCACTTATCGTTCGTGAGCCAGCGGATTTTCTTGCTCAGAATATCGAGCAAGCCAACGTTATCGTAGCCGTCGCTGGCATTCGAGGTGATGAGAACGTGTTTGCCGTCGGGCGAAACGTCGTTTGCCGAGTAAGTGTGTTCGCCATCATGCGGCGTCAGCAGCGTGCTTTGCGCGCTCCGAACGTCAACCAGAAAAACATTCGAGTCCGTCCCTTTCGCCTGTTCCTGCGTGTAGACGATCAACTTCCCGTCCGCCGACCAGATGGGCTCAACGTTCATGCGGTCTTTGGCCGTGCCGGTGGTCAAGTGCTTCACCTCGCGCATGACCGTGTCGTAAACGTCAATTTCGAACACCGACGAAGTCTTCGGTTTGACGGTGTACGCGAGATAGCGGCCGTCGTGCGACCAGGTGGGACTTTCTTCCGCGATCTCGCGCGTGTTGGTCAGGTTCACGACCTGTCCAGTCTTCGGCGACACCAGAAAAATGTCCCATTGCTCGTCGCCGTCGTAATCGGATATGTAGGCGATCCACTTGCCGTCCGGCGACCAGGTTGGTTGGGTCTGGCGCTGATCGCTCACCGTGAGTTGCATCGGCCATCCACCTTCGGAGGGCACCAGCCAAAGATTATTGCGGCCACTCAGGTTGCTGACGAAGGCGACCGTCCTTCCATCCTCCGACCAGGTTGAACCGCCTACCTGGCGCGTCATGTAAAGCTTCTCGATGGAAAGATTCTTCTCCACGCGGGCATCGGGCTTGGACGTGATTTGCCTGGGATCAGTGATGGCCTGCGGAGCAGGCAGAGTTTGAGACGCGGTCAGGACGTTCGTCATCAGGATTAGGTTTACCAGTACGGCCATAACAAACAGGCTGGGAATGCGCATGGTGCCTCGAATTGGATTCGCGAGCATGGAAAGTTTAGCAGCGTTGTTCGTTTCTTAGCAGTCAGCTATCAGCTCTCAGTCATGGCAGTAACATTCCCGCCATAGTACCTTCGTTCCACAGTACCTTCGTTACGGGCTCCACGACGTTTGCTCTATGGGGGTTGTTCTCTTTTCGAAAATAATCAGGCATGGGTCAACCGGCACACCGCGCCAGCGTTTGCCCGGTGTGCTCCAACCGGCTGGATTTGCACCTGCGCGGAGTCTCGGACCCCGTAACTGGGCTGCAGTTTGACCTGTTGAAGTGCTCGGTATGTGGAATTGGGGTCACGGACCCGGCGCCTGAACAACTGCAACCTCACTACGCCGAATACTACGGGGCGCGCCACGGAATTACAGCCCGCCTCTGTGACCATCGCCGGATTGGCCTGGTTACCAGGATGGCAGGGCCGGGGCGCGGCAGACGCCTGCTCGATATTGGTTGTGGAGAAGGAACGTTTCTCCGGGCTGCCCACAAGCGCGGCTGGGAGGCGATTGGAACCGAGTTGAATTCAGCTCCGGCTCGGCGGCTGGGACTTGAAGTCTTCAACAGTCTGGACGAATGTGCCGATCGAGGGCCATTCGACTGCGTTACCCTTTGGCACAGCCTCGAACATATGCCGGACCCCTGGGCGGTGATTGCGAGAATTCGGCGCCTCGTCGCGGACCAAGGGCTCCTGTTGATCGCCGTGCCCGATTTTGAGGGACTGCAGTCCAAGACCTTTGGGGCGAGCTGGCTGCATCTGGATATGCCTCGCCACCTCTATCACTTTACGGCCACCTCGATTGACGGAATGCTTCATCGAACCGAGTTTGTTCCGGTAGCACATTGGCACCAGGAGTTTGAATACGACCTGATGGGCTGGTGGCAGAGTGCTCTCAACGCGATGCTGTCAACGCCCAATGTGCTCTTCGATTTTCTGACCAAGAAGAAACTCCGCGGCACGCTGATCGATAAGATCATCAGCGGAGTATCCGCTCCTTTCTTTTCCTTTGCCTCGCTGCCGCTGGTCTGGCTCGGGTCGGTCGCTGGGAGAGGCGGCACCCTGCTGGTGGCAGCACGAACCACCGGACGGACGTCAACTGGCCAGCGTGCCCGAGCGGCCAGCGCGTCCGGTGACTGAAGACGCAAGCGGCGAGCCGAGTCTCTCGACCCACATTCTTCCACGCTACTCGAGGGTTACCTGGTAGTCGCGGCCTTCCCAGCGCGTGTCATTTTTCCAGTAGAACGTAAAAACAATCTGGCGACCCGCGGCGAGCGTTTCCGTGGGCAGATCTACGTGGTGAAGATTCCATCCGCTGTCGTTGGAGTCGCTGTCCTGGCTGTTCTGCCAGTTATCAAAACTCCAATGGACCATGGCTGGTTCCATCAACAGGAGCCGCAGTTTCTTTCCGCGCGGGAGCGTGCGCGGCTTATTGTTGAAACGCCAGTTGAAGTACTGCGCCGATATTTTTTTCGTTAGATAGCGTTCTACGGTTTGCGGAGGCTGATCGAAAATCCTGCCCTCGACGAGCGACCGGCGCAGCTTGATATATTCGGAATGAGCCCAGACCAGCGGACACGCCGACCCTGACGCTTGTCCTGCGAACAGCTCGCGCTCTGGGATGTCGTCCGTATCCCAGACTTGTTCGGGAAGCAGGCGGCTCGTTCCGGTTGAATGTTCCATCACGCCCAGCAAGGCTTCGGCAGAAGCGGCGCGTCCAGCGGCCAGTTCGTAGTGGGCCCGTTCACCGGTCAAGAGCGGCCATGGGCGGCCAATCCCGTTGCCGTCGAACGGAGATCCATCCGCATGCTCGCCATAGCCGTCGCAGTTGTAGCGATACCAGCCCGGACCTTGGGGAAGTTTTATGCGCAGCAGTTCATCGATGACCTTGATCGTGTTCAACATTCGCGGATCGTCGGGTGCGCGCAGTCCGAAGCGCACCAGAGCCAGCGCATCCGGACTGACGATCTCCACCGCCGATGCCGTCGAACTCGCACGATTCTTGATGGGAACAAATCCCTGCAGGGGCGAAGGAGCTCCGTCTCCATCCGGGGGCGTGATGCGCACGTAGTAGCCTTCGACTCCGACCTGGCGCGCGAGATCGCTGTTCACGGCATAGGTCCAGCGTTCGATGTTGCCGTTCCAGGTGTCGGCCATCTGGCGCAGAAATTCGGCAGGTTCAGTCTGGCCCATCGACTGCGCGAGATCGGCGGCAACCAGCAGGGCAGAGACCTCGGCGGCCAGCGTGAACGGCGAGTAGCCGCCGTCCTCTTCCCAGCGATCCTGCTGCGTGACGGGGCCGTTGGCCACAATGTATGCGGCTGCTTTGCGCACCATCGGCCACCAGCGACGGTTCTCACCGAAGCAGCGCGCCGATTCGCGGCGCAGCAGATCGACCAGCAGAATCGGGAAGGCGGTCTCATCCATCTGCGAGCCGCTCCAGTACGGACGCCCATCGAGCCACATGTTCTGCGCCCAGTGCCCGTCGGCTTCCTGCGTGGCCTCAAGGTAATGCAACACGCGGAGAGCGTCGTCGTGAGCGCCCGCGGCCAGCAATCCGCCAGCAATCTCGACCAGATCGCGTGGCCAGATGAGGTGGTAACCTCCTAGGTCCTCGTCGCCCTTGTTGAAGCCCCAGGGAATGGAAAGGCTGGCGATGACCCCGCCGAGGAAGTCCTTGGATTCGTGCGTGCGCAGAACCGCCATGCTGGCGCGGTACAAATCTTTCTCTCGCGGCTTCTCGTCGAGGCGTTTCAGCGTCCGCTGCCAGTTTTGCCAGTGGGAGACGTAATCTTTGCGGGTTGTTTCGTACGAAGTGAGCAGGGAAGAGATGGATTGCTGACCGGCTTCCGCCCAGATTGCGCCAAAGCCGAGGGCGAGGATGAACTCGCCGTTGCAAGCGGCCAGGTCAATTTCCGCGGTCAGCGCGATGTTTCCGTTTTCCGCGCGATCGTACTCCCACGTCATCTGGAAATGTTGCGACAGGTCCTGCCAGCCGTCCGATACGCCGACAAATCCGACGGAGCGTTTTAGCCACGGCGCGGAGCAGGCGAGAGCGAGCGCGCAGAAATCACGCTGGGCAAAAAGCATCGGCTTGCCTTTGTAATCGCTCGCCCAGCCGGTATTGCCATGTCCGAAATTCGCCAGGTGCGAAGCCAATAGCGCATACACGCGGTAGTCGCGCAGCGTTCCCTGAAGCGGCACAAACCGAATTTTCTGTAACACCACGTTTCGCAGCGAATCGGTCAGCACTTCTTTTTCGATCCGGTACCGGCCTTGCATGCATGTATTGGTCAGTTCGTAGGCAGGCACTCCCGGTTCGATGAGAAGATTTTCGAACGTACAATGACGTTTTTCTTCGGAGAAGAAGCCCCGGCCGTCGGTGACAATCAGGCCGAAGTCGCGGGTACAGGCTTGGTCCACACGCGGAAAATAAATCTCATTGAGAATGCCATGACTCAGCGTGAACCAAACTCTGCTGTGGAGGTTCAGCGCAGTGCCTGCGCCAGTCTTGGCGCTCGAAGTCCAGCGGGGTTCGATTCCGGGCCAGCCCGGCGCATAACGAAGATCGTTGCCATTGCCGTTGCTCAAAGAAGGTCGCCCTCACCGTCAAGCAGTTTGCCAGAAGATGCGGATTTGTGCTCGCTTTCCATCGAAAACGCGGGAAGAAGCATCTAATGCAACACATGCTTAGATGCTTCCCGAGTCGTTTTTTACTCCCGCTTGGCCCTCGCGCGAAAGGGACAGTCTTAGCCACTGCGACACTCGTGCTGATGATGACTGTTAATCAGGCGGTTGCCGGTTCTCCTCTTGCCGACCTGCCGTCAGCAGGGCTCGGTGGCGGATTCCACCGCCTCTACGATCTGGATTTTACCGGCGCGCAAAAGGAATTCGAGTCGTGGGAAAAAGTGAACCCCGAAAATCCGATGGGGCCGGCAAGCGAGGCGGCGGGCATCTTGTTTTCCGAATTCAGCCGGCTCGGCGTGCTGGAAGCGCAGTTCTATGAGGACGACTCGATCTTCGCCGCGCGCAAGAAGTATGAAGCCGACCCGGGACAACGCGCACGTTTCGAGCAGCAACTCAGCCGTACTGAGGATCTGGCTAAGTCCAGGCTGAGCCGCGACGCTCGGGACCGCGATGCGCTGTTGGCGATGACGCTGGCCAACGGCTTGCGCTCCGACTTTGCCGCGCTCATCGAAAAGCGCAATTTGGCGTCGCTGCATTACACCAAGGAGGCCACGGCCTGGGCTGCACAA
>Ga0116134_1001861_pt1 | contig 10520 bp, 11 predicted proteins | sample June2015DPH_19_5_FD_89737 | JGI IMG/M metagenome (GOLD analysis project Ga0116134, IMG submission 89737) | Peatland microbial communities from SPRUCE experiment site at the Marcell Experimental Forest, Minnesota, USA - June2015DPH_19_40 | ecosystem: Environmental > Terrestrial > Soil > Wetlands...
AGACCTTGCCGTAGCTGACGTCCTTCAGGACGGTCGGGTGCCCGGGACTGCCGAACGGATACAGGTAAATGTCCATGGCGGGCGCCTCAGGTGATAGGTGGGCGATCCGGACCCATCCGTTCTGTGCGGCCGCTGGTGCTGCGGGAGAAGCGGCCGCGGCGGCTGTAGTGGCCGCGACGAGGACAACCGTGCCCCAGAGAAGCGTGATGATCGCAGCCAGCCGGGCAGAACGCCCAAGGAGCCGTCGCCCGCATCGGGACAGGCTCGGGAGGAGGCTCCCGGGCGATGCAGGACTGCGGTTATCCAAGCTCATGTTCGCCCCCCAGGCCGCGCTTCGCGGCGCGGCAATTGAGAGAAAGCAGAGCACATGCGCTCGCTGATATCAACGGATATGACCAATTAGTGATGATCCAGCGGCGATTTCCCGGTTAGGGGCCAGTTAGCAAACGGGCTAAAGCCGGCACGGCACACCAATATGGTCAAAACACCAGGGTGCTGTTGGCTCCGTTGCGGGGGCGTAGAGCGCAGCCGGGGACGCAAACCCCGCGTAGCTCGTGCACCGAGGGTATCCGGCTTGGGTTCATCTGCCGGAGGCGAGGGCGAGGAGGGTGTCAACCGCCGTTTCGAGGGGACGGGTGTCCCGCTGGACCTGGGCGAGGAGGAGCCCCCCTTGGAGCACGGCGAGGAGGGTGATGGCTATGTCGTCGGGGCCGATGCCGGCCGGGAGAACGTCCTGGCGCTTGCGCCCGCGATCGCCAAGACCAGCAGCTTGGGCTCCTCGGCTGGCACGGGCCGAATCGGCATGGCGGCGTCACCTGGCCGCACGAGTGGATCCGGTCACAGTCATGGACAACCGTGCCCTGCGCGACCCCGATCCCGGCATCACCCTGACCCCGGCGACCGGGTCAACCTGCTCGCCCGCGAACAGGCGGCAAAGGTCCCCGTGACCCCAAATCTTACCGATCGGTGACGCGAAGGAGGCCGCCCGTAAGAAGGCTGCTGCGGTGCGGCGCTCATGGGAGTGGATCGGCGGATCACTGCAGATCCTTCCTCACCGAAGGAGCGGGATATGGGCAAGCGCAGATGGCTGGCAGCGGGCAGTAGCCTGCTGGCGGCCGCGATCGGCCTGCTCGGCGCGGCCACGGCGGCCGGCGCCAGCACGGCTTCACCAGTGGTGGGCTACACCTACATCGACGGCAACACCGCCACCGCCAACACCATCGACGGGTTCGCCCGGCACGCCGACGGCTCGGTCACCCCGCTTCCGGGGTCGCCGTTCGCGGCGGGCGGCGCGGGCCTGGGCTCGGGCCTGGCTTCCCAGGGTGCGATCCAGGCCACGCCGGACGGCAGGTACCTGCTGGCGGTCGACGCCGGCAGCGACCAGATCTCGGTCCTGCGCGTCACCGCAGGCGGCGTGCCGGTGCTCGCCGGCCCGCCCGTGTCCTCCGGCGGGGTGAAGCCGGTGAGCATCGCGGTCTCCCGCTCCGGGCCCGTCTATGTCGCGAACTCCGGCGCCGGCGGCAGCGGCTACTCCGGCTTCCGCCTGCTTCCCGGGGGCAGCTTGATCCCGATCCCGGGCTCGACGGTTACCGTCCCGGACAGCTCAGGCTTGGGCGACGTGTTCTTCAACGCCTACGGTGACCACCTGATCGGCACCCGGACCGGCACCTCGCAGATCGACAGCTTCGTGGTGCTGCCAGGCGGCCATCTGCTTGCCGCCGAAGGTTCTCCCTTCACCGGGCAGGGCCTCGGCCAGCTCGGCGCGGAATTCTCTCCCGCCCACCCCGCACAGCTGTTCGTCAGCAACGCGCATAACGGCGCGGGCCTGGGCACCGTGTCCGCGTACCGCGACAGCATCTCCGGCCAGCTGTCCCCGATCGGATCCTCGCCGTACGCCGACGGGCAGACCGCGCCCTGCTGGGTGGAGATCAGCCACAACGGCAGATACCTGTTCACCGTCAACACGGGATCGGGCAATATCTCCAGCTACGCCATCAACCTGGACGGCTCACTCGCCCTGATCGGCAGTACGCCCATCAGGGGCGGCGGGGCCGACATCGACGCCCGCCTGTCCCCGGACGGCAAGACGCTGTCCGTGGACGGCAGCGGCAACCACATCCTGTCGGTCTTCGCCGTGAACGGCGGCACCCTCACCGAACTGCCGAGCTCACCGACGCCACTGCCCGCCGGGGGCGCCCCGGCCGGGATCGCCAGCATCTAGGTCCGACCAGCTGTCCCTGGCCCGCCCCGGCCCGGCGGGCCAGGGACATTCTTATCCTGCTGGTTAGCGGGCGGGCAGGATGCCGGCCAGCTCGGACAGGCTCGAGATCACGTAATCTGGCCGCGGTCCCCAGGGGTCGAACAGCGCGTCTGGCTGGCGCTTGCACCACGCGGTGCGCATCCCGGTAGCCCCCGCTCCGGCGATATCGAAGGGGTTGCACGACACCAGCAGCGCCGCCGGGGGCTCCGTGCCCGCCTGGGTAAGCAGGTGCCGGTAGATACCGGGGTGAGGCTTGTACACGCCTGCGTCCTCGGCGCTGACGAAGTCGTCGACGAGGTCGCGGTAACTCGCGGCCAGTTCCTCAAGCCACGCCCGCGGGCCCACGCTGAACACCACGATCGAATGCCCCCGTTCGCGCAGGGCCGCGAGCGCCGGACGGGCATCGTCAAACGGCCGGAGCCGCCGGTAGGCCCCGGCCATCGCGTCCTGCTGGGCCGGGCCCAGCAGGATCCCGGATTCCGCCAGGGCCCGCGCGAGGCTCCACCGGGTCAGGTCGGCGAACGGCGGGAACTGGCCCATCGCGGTGACCCGGAACATGTACTCAAGCTGCTTGTCCCGCCAGATCCGGGCTACGCCGTCCGCCATGTCCCCGCAGGACGACGCCAGCTCGCGGGCCACGCTGGCCGTGTCGGCCAGCGTCCCGAACATGTCAAACGCGACCAGCACGGCCAGCTCCAAAACTTGCGTGTAATGGCCAGGTACAGGACCAGGCACAGGATGGTTCAGGCGGCGTGCTCGCGCAGGTAGCGGATGAGGCCGGTGACGTCCTCGGGCACCAGCCGTCCGATGGCGCCGCTGGAGTAGACGCTGACGGCGACCCGGCCACCGGGGTCGAGCACGAACCCGGTTGACTGCAGGTATGCCGGTTCGTCGTTGACGAACGCGCCGGTTGCCGCGGCCAGAGCAGCGGTGTCCGCGCTGTGACCGACGGGGAACTGCAGATCGTGCTTGGCGATCAGTTTCACGGTGGCGGGCTCGTCGTCGGCCGACAGCGCGATGATCTGTGCATCCATGGCGGTGAGTCGTTCCCGGGCCCGCTGGAAGGCGCTGAGCTGGGCGTTGCAGTAGGGACACCACGAACCCCGGTAGAAGAGGATCACGCCGTAGTGGCCGCGCGCGGCGTCCGGCAACTGGAGGCTATCCCCGCCGGGGAGGGCGACGGTCAGCGCGGGGAACTTATCACCCGGATGAAGCAGCGTCATGGAAGCCTCCCTTTCCGGCCCTGGTCGCTGGCGCCGTGTGCATCAGTGAAGTGATCATGCACCGTTAGCGCCCGGGCAGGGCCTGGTCTTACCGGAGGCTTCCGGCTTCCGCGGCGAGGGGCACGGCCGCTGCTTTCGTAGGATGAGGGCATGGCGCCAGCTGATCCCACCGCCGATGGGATCTCCGCGCCACCGCAATTCGATCCCGGCTCCGATCAGTGGGTCCAGATGCTCAGCCGCACTGGGCCGCAGCGAGAGGCTGGGCTGGCGCGCCTGCATGACCTGCTGCTGCGGATCGCCCGAGGCGAATTGCAGCGGCGCAGCGGGCAGCTCCGGATCACCGGCCCTGAGCTCGATGACCTCGCGTACCAGGCCGCCGCCGACGCCCTTGTGGCGATCGTCGCCAAGCTTGGCCAGTTCCGGGGCGAGAGCAGGTTCACGACCTGGGCCTACAAGTTCGTTATCTTCGAGGTATCGGCCAAAATCGGGCGCCATTTCTGGCGCAATCCGGCGGTGCCGATGGACGCCGAAGACTGGGAGCGGCTGCCCGCCCGGTTCGGGGCCGACCCCGCGCGGGAGACAGAGTGGCGGGAGCTGGCCGGCGCCGTCCGCCGTGCCGTCGATGAGAATCTCACCCCACGCCAGCGAAAGGTCTTTGTCGCGATCGTGCTTGACGGCGTGCCCATGGATGCCCTCGTCACCGAGCTCGGCTCTAACCGGAACGCGATTTACAAGACAATGTTCGACGCGAGACGTAAGCTGCGGGCCGCCCTGGCCGCTAACGGATACCTGAACGATCAGATTTCGAGGCACTCATGAACGGCTGGTCAGCGCTGGACCGCTTCCTGCGGACCGACCCGCGTGATGTGGGGTGCGCTGAGGCGATGGAACTGCTGCACGTGTACGCCGAACTGGCCGCCGCCGACGCCGCGGCGGCGCAGCGCTACCCGGGCATCGCCGCTCATCTGGCCGCGTGCGGACCGTGTGGCGAGGACTTCGACGGCCTGCTCGCCGCGATCCGCGGCCCAGCAGAATGATCCCGGGCCCGGGGAAACTGGCCGCTGATCAGCGGTATTCGGGGTTCTCGAAGTCGAAACGGCAGCCGGCGTCCCATTCGGAACGCTGGTTGCCGTGGGCGGGGATGCCGCCGGCGTCCTTGAGCATCCGGGCCATGTGCAGCAGGTTCCAGGTCATGAACGTGGTGTTGCGGTTGGTGAAATCGTTTTCGGGGCCGCCGGAGCCCGCGTCGAGGTAGGAGGGTCCTGGCCCGGCTTCGCCGATCCAGCCGGAGTCGGCCTGCGGCGGGATGGTGTACCCGAGGTGCTGCAGGCTGTACAGGACGTTCATGGCGCAGTGCTTGACGCCGTCCTCGTTCCCGGTGATCAGGCAGCCGCCGGCCCGGCCGTAATAGGCGTACTGGCCGGCGTCGTTGAGCAGGTGGGAGCAGGCGTACAGCCGTTCGATCACCCGTTTGGTGACCGAACTGTTGTCGCCGAGCCAGATCGGGCCCGCGAGCACGAGGATGTCGGCGGCCAGCACCTTGGGGTAAAGCTGCGGCCAGGCGTCGGTGGCCGCGCCGTGCTCGGTCATGTCGGGCCATACGCCGGTCGCGATGTCATGATCGATGGCGCGGATCGTTTCTGCCCGCACGCCCTGCTTGCGCATGATCCCGGCGCTGACATCGATCAGGCCCTGCGTGTTGCTGGCCTCGGGCGACGGTTTCAGGGTGCAGTTAACGAACAGCGCGGTCAGGTCGTCGTAGCGCGGGCTCATGCTGGTCACGGGTGCTCCCTTGGGGCAAGAAGTCCGGGGCTGCCAGGACATAGTCCGCGCTGGCGGCCCTGCGTTACAAAAAATTCGGTAAGCCGGCCGGGCGGCCCGGGTGGGTTGCGGTGCCCGGGGCGGAGTGCTCCGCTGCGCACCCACTGCGCTCGCGGGCCTCACCCGTAAGCTGGCGCGGTGGACGATGACGCGGACCTGCTCGCCCGGCTGCGCTCCGGCGACGAGCAGGCGTTCATCATCCTGGTCCGGCGGCATCACGCCGCCATGCTCCGCCTGGCGGCCACCTTCGTGCCCAGCTTCGCCGTGGCAGAAGAGGTGGTGCAGGACACCTGGCTTGGCGTGCTGCGCGGTATCAGCGCGTTCCAGGGACGCTCATCGGTGAAGACGTGGCTGTTCCGCATCCTGGTCAACCGGGCGCGCACCGCCGGGGTGCGGGAACACCGGACCGTTCCCCTGGGCGGGGAACCCGCCGTCGACCCGGCCCGGTTCGACCGGGCGGGCCAGTGGGCGTCGCCGCCACAGCACTGGGCCGAGGACGCCGACGACCGGATGCAGGCGGCCAAGGTGGCCGACCGCATCCGCTCCGCTATCGAGGATCTCCCGCCCCAGCAGCGGCAAGTGGTCACCCTGCGCGACCTCGAAGGGCTCGGCAGCGCAGACGTCTGCAGCATCCTGCAGATCAGTGCCGCCAACCAGCGGGTCCTGCTGCACCGGGGACGCAGCCGCCTGCGCCAGCTCATCGAGACCGAGTTCGGGAGGATCTGACGATGCGCGTGAACCTTCGGCCGCGTAGCCGGGACCTTGCCTGCCAGGAGGCCGTTGAGCTGGTCACCGACTACCTTGAGGACACGCTCTCGCACGCCGCCCGCCGCCGTTTCGAAACCCACCTGGCAGGCTGCCCGCACTGCACCGAATACCTCGCCCAGATGCGCGCGACCATCAAGCTGACCGGCCAGCTCACCCCAGCCGACCTCAGCCCCGGCATGCAAGAAGAGCTCATCGCCCTGTACCGGCGCTGGAAAGAGGAGCCCCGCACCGAATAACCACGGTCATCAGCGGCAGCGCAGGCAGGCTTAACCGAAACGGGCTGGAGCTCTTGAGCTCGGATCTGGGCGTTTCAGGGACGCTGGCGTGGCTCAGAGTCACGAAAGTTTTCATGGCGTGCGCGAGGGCTGGGCGTGCCGCCGTACTGGGGCTGTCCACGCGGGCAGCGAATGAGCGCGTGGAGCGCGCAGGTCGCGGCGGCTGTTCGCGGTCATCGCGGGCCGAGACCGGTGCGTCCGTCGATGAGTTCCCGTGCGAGGTCCAGGTGGCCAGCGTGGCGTGCCGTCTCTTCGATCATGTGCAAGATGATGTCCCGGGCTGTGTGGATGTCGCCTGCGGCGGCCAGGTCGGGAGGGACGTCGCCGGATGGGCTGGCGGTGAGCGCGGTACCGGTCAGCACCTGGTCGGAGATTGCGCACTGGTCACGGTAGAAGGCGAGAACCTCTTCCGCCCGGCGCTGGGTGGTGAAGGGGCCGCCGTCGTCGGCGGCTTCGCCTGGCGGCGGCCAGAGCAGCGCGGCGGGCCGGCCGGCCAGGATCTGCTGGAACCAGAAGCGCTCGGCGTGCGCGAGATGGTTGATCATGCCCAGGGGTGTCCATCCGCTGGGAACGACGGCCTTGCGGGCGCTGTCGTCGTCGAGGCCCTCGATGATCGCCAGGACGCTGCGGCGCTGGGCTTGCAGGAACGCGGTGAGGGTGGCCCGCTCGGCCTGCCACAGCGGGCTGCCGGCCAGGTCCTGATAGGGCGGGGTGAGCTCGGTCCACCGGCTCCGCCAGTCGGCGGGCTCGCGTCCGGCGAGGTGGGCGGTGAGATCCTCGGCATGAGCCTGCCAGCCCGCTCCGTGGCCGGCGAGCTCGCCGGGGGGCAGGCCCCGCTCCTCGATCACCAGGATGGTCTGGTCGCCGTTGGCGGCCAGCCGGGCCTCGATGACCGTCTCCTGTGGCTGGCCCGGGCTCATTCTCAGCAGCAGCCGCCGGGGAGGCTCGCACACCTCCACTCGCCCCGTGCCGTCCCAGCTGCTGGTAAAGCGCGCGCGGAACTCCCCGCCCAGCCGGAGGTCGCCCTCTACCTCCGCGATCCAGCGGGCGAGGCGGCGGGGGTCGGTCAGCGCCGACCACAGGTCCTCGATACCGGTGGGGTAGCGGTCTTCCAGGCGGACCGTGCCCTTGCCCTCGGCCGTTCGCAGGCTCGCCACGATGCGCGTGCCCGCGCGCGTCCCGCTGGTCATCTGGTGCTCCTTCGTTCGCGTCTTCCCCGGGCGATTTCGGTGTGCAGGGCATCGAGGCGGTGCTCCCACAGGGCCCGGTAGCGGCCGAGCCATTCATCGATCTCGGCGAGCGGCTCGGGGCGCAGGCTGTAGACACGCCGCTGCGCCTGCTGGCGGACCTCGACCAGCCCCGCCTCACGCAGCACCCGCAGATGCCGCGATACCCCCGTCCGGGCGATGGGCAGCAAAGCGGCCAGCTCGCCCGCGGTGGCAGGACCGCCTCGCAAGGTCTCCAGCACCGTCCGCCGGCTCTGGTCCGACAGCGCATGCAGGACAGCGTCCATGGCGCGATGGTACCCGAATGGTTACGTAACCGTCAAGGTACATATAGTCCGGCCGAGCACGCACGCTCGCACATGGGGTCCCGGAGTCGCGGGCCGTTGACCCGCGCGGGCGCGGGATGAGCACGATGTGCGCGGAGCGGATTGACGATGCCGCCTGGCCGGATATCCGGGCGGCATCGCCGGCCCTCAGCAAAGCTCGCGGATGAATCCATGCCGTCCTGCCTCTTGACTTAAAGCCCGCTTTAGCCAGCAGAGTGCAGAGGACCGCGGTTAAGGAGGTAACGATGGGCACAACACCGATCCCCGGCCAGGACGCCGTTCCGGTCATCGCCTGCGGACTGGGCGGCGAAGAGGCCGGCACCCAGGCGGAACGATGGGTGCGGCTGGGACGGCACGCCGGGCTCGGGCGCGCCGAGACAGCAGACGGCCTGCGTATCCGGTTCCGTGACCAGCCAGGAGTCGAGGAGGAGCTGCGGGCCCTGGTCGCCGTGGAAAGCAGTTGCTGCGCGTGGGCACGCTGGGAGGTTCACTGTGCCGGCGGCGAGCTAGTCATGCAGGTGAGTTCGGCACCCGAAGGAGCCTCAGCCTTGCACGCGATGTTCAGCGCGGGAGGACCGGGCGGATAACGACAACCGCGCCTGCCGCTACCCGCCGGGCAGATGGGGCCCAACGAGGCCGATACGCCCATCGCGCCGCACGGGCGCTGACACAACCCGGTGCCCGTGGCCGCCGCCAGTGCGCCGGCTGCTGACGGCGATTACTCCGGGGGCAGAAGCGGGATGACCCGCTCGGCCCTCCTACCCGCCATGCCCCGTTGAGCATAAAATCAGGTAGGAACTGCCCCGATCGCTGAGAATGATTATTTCAGGGTAATCCCAAAATGTCGCTCCGGACCTTGGTGACTCGGCCGAGTCATGCGAGGAACGATCTGATGAGCGTCCATGACCCGCCCGGCCACCGTGCCCGGTGCCGGGAAGCCTGCCGGTGCGGCCTTCTTCTCGATCGTGCCTGCGCCGGGTGCACTGGCGCCGCAGCTGGCCGGGGGCCGTTCCGGCCCGCAGCGCGCTGCGGGCAGCTGCCTGAAGCAGATGGCGCGCGGCCGCCTGGCCGGGCGGCGCCAGGACCTCGGCGCGAACACCTGGCGCAGACCGGAGACCGCGGACGGCGTGCCCACCGGCGCGGTGAGATGGCTGTCACCGGCTGGCCTCACCGCCCCCTCGATGATCGCGGTCCTGCCGGGCGGCCCGTCCGGGAAGCTGGCTCCAGCCCTGGTGAATGCCCGATGTGCGCGGGCGGATGCGCTGCGCGATGGACGGGTGAAGACCATGAGCGCCGTTAAGGAAACAGGTGCTGGCCTGCCTGGGGCTCCCGGATCGAAAGCGGGCCCGGTGCCGGATGCGAAGGATGACCTGAAGTCCCTTCCGGTGCCGGAAGTGGAGAAGCGGCTGGGTTCGTCGTCGGATGGCCTCAGCCAGGCCGAGGCGGGAAAGCGGCTCGCCGGATACGGCCCTAACGAGATCGCGGAGAAGAAGGATAATCCGCTCCTGAAGCTGCTGGCGTATTTCTGGGGTCCGATCCCGTGGATGATCGAGGCGGCGGTGATCTTGTCGGGGGTGCTGCGGCACTGGCCGGATTTCTGCATCATCTTGCTGCTGCTGGTGGCCAACGCCACGGTCGGGTTCTGGGAGGAGCATCAGGCGGGGAAGGCGATCGACGCGCTCAAGGCCCAGCTGGCGGTCAAGTGCCGGGTGCGGCGGGACGGGACGTGGGTGACCCCGCCGTCGCGTGAGCTGGTGCCGGGTGACGTGATCCGGATGCGGATGGGCGATATCGTGCCGGCGGACGCGCGGCTGCTGGCAGGTGACCCGGTGCAGGTGGACCAGTCCGCGCTGACCGGGGAATCGCTGCCCGTCACCGCCGGGCCCGGCGACGCCGTGTACTCCGGGTCGATCATCAAGCAGGGCGAGATCGGGGCCCTGGTCTACGCCACCGGATCGGGCACCTACTTCGGCAAGACAGCGGAGCTGGTGCAGGACGCCCGGACGGTCAGCCATTTCCAGCGGGCGGTGCTGCAGATCGGGAAGTTCCTGATCCTGCTCGCGCTGGTGCTGGTGGCGCTGATCACCGTGGTGTCGATCGTCCGCGGCAACCCGGTCCTGGACACGCTGCAGTTCGCGCTGGTGCTGACAGTGGCCGCGATCCCGGTGGCGATGCCGACGGTGCTGTCAGTGACGATGGCCGCCGGCGCGCGACTGCTCGCGAAGAAGCAGGCCATCGTGAGCCGGCTGGTGGCCATCGAGGAACTGGCGGGCGTGGACGTGCTGTGCTCGGACAAGACCGGCACCCTGACCCAGAACAAGCTGACCCTGGGCGATCCGTTCGCCGTCAGCAACGTCACCGCCGCGCAGGTGATCCTCAGCGCCGCGCTGGCGTCCCGCGCCGACGATGACGACACCATCGACCTGGCCGTCCTGGCCGGCCTAGACGCCGACCAGGCGCTGGCGGGCTACCAGGTAACCCGCTTCCAGCCGTTCGACCCGGTGGGCAAGCGGACCGAGGCCGCGGTCACCGCCGCGGACGGAACCACGTTCACGGTGGCCAAGGGCGCGCCGCAGGTGATCATGGCGCTGTCGGCCAACAGCGGGCAGGTGAAGGCCGCC
>Ga0116134_1001862_pt1 | contig 10519 bp, 7 predicted proteins | sample June2015DPH_19_5_FD_89737 | JGI IMG/M metagenome (GOLD analysis project Ga0116134, IMG submission 89737) | Peatland microbial communities from SPRUCE experiment site at the Marcell Experimental Forest, Minnesota, USA - June2015DPH_19_40 | ecosystem: Environmental > Terrestrial > Soil > Wetlands >...
CCCTCGGTGATCACTTCAAAAGCGGCCAACGGTTATCACTTCGAAACCGGCCAACGGACAGCAGAGCCAGGAACATTCATGTTTCTACCTTGTCATTCCCTATTATGCAAGTCTAATTTGTGGGTCTCGAAGTATCGTGGAGGTGGCACTATCTTGATAGCCGCATTGGACGACACGACTTGCCGAACGTGATCCCGCAATTGCTGCAATGACGCACGGTCGGGGCTGTGAAACAGACGCTTTAGCAGATTCAATCCGGGATCGTAGTCGACCGAAATGACCCATTGAGCAGGGGCCTCTTGAGGTCCATCACCAACATATCCGAGCGCCACCCAGAACGGGTCTTTGCCGTGCCAGGCCCAAAAACCCCAGCCGTAGTCTTCCTGGATGATTTCAGAGAACTCGAAGCCAGAGCTTTCCAGAGCCGCGACGTGTTCCTTCAACCACGCCGCAAAGTCCTCCCCAAAACAACACGGGTTAACGAAGTGCGGCTTCACCTCGTGGTGCTCAAATATCTCGGTCTCAACCGTAATTCCGTCATCCGTGAGGGATTCCTCACGGCCCTGCGAGACCGTTCCGCTGATGAATGCCTTCGCCCCTTTTCCCAATCTTGGGTACTTTCCGCGTAAGGCGACATACAGTCCCGGCATGCCGAATACGATCAACCAAAGAATCGCATTAAACCAGTGTGGTTCTGACCTTCCTGCGTACGGTTTTGCCGGTTCCCTGAGCAGTTCGTGAACGAGGTATGAAGCAAACGCGAGGAATACGGCGAGGCCCAGTATGCGGACCACGGGGCCGCTCCACTTGGGTGCGAAACAAGCCAGGGCCATAAGCCCACAGAAACCAGCCAAGACATAGACCGCCAGCGGGGCACGAGAAGGTGCAAGCTGTTCCGAGTAGACGAATATTATGGCAAAAAGCAGCGCAAACGAGCCCAATACCCATCGGGTTCCACGGCTCGTGCCCTTGCTGCCTGTGGCGCCGTCGGGGTAAGTCACTTCGTTGTCTTGCGGATCATACACTGCGAGACCGCGTTTACGAGCTAAATCCTGAACAACTCGATCTACATATGTCGCCTTGGACCACACGCAAGACATGATCACGTGACCGGGTGAATGGTCCAGTTTGCAGCTCCAAGGGCAGTAGTCGTGATCGCCGATTTTTCCCTCTGGGATTGTGTCGATTTCGGGATGCTTAGCCGTCAACTCCGCATAAAACGCTTCGATTGCGGGATGTGTCACGACGCCGCTTGTATCGCCGTCGCAGAGGCGGACGTACAATTCTCTTGCCTCTTCGTTGCTGATTCGCTTTTGTGGATACCACACGCCAAGATCAAAACTCATCGGTTTCCCTCCTCGCTACCGGAGCGGTGCCGCGTTTGACCGTCTCACTCGTCAGCAGGGACCTCCCTTGGTTCAAACTGCATGAACTCCTCAAAACTGGTCGCCACACTCTTGTCCTCCCGTTTACGCCCTGGCAATCGCAAGAGAATTGGAAAAGACAAATGTCGTCGAAGGGCCTCAAATGGGATGTAGTAAGTGCCTTTGGACCCATCAATGGCAATCGGAAGACCTGGCACGGCAGTAGCGGCCCTCCATTCAGATAGGTCGCGGCAAGTCAACGGTACGAATCGCTCGACATACCACCACTCCGATTCCTTCGAGCCGGGAGGGGCCAGATAGAAGTTTGAGCGCGCAACAATCTCGCCCCGGAAGTACGTTTCAAGTGATTCAGGGAGTTTGACATGCCACTTGGCTTCAACTTCGGAACGCTGTGGCTTTCGTAACCGCGCCTGCCAACCCTTTGTCCGAGCTGCACCGACAAGGGAAAAGCGGATAATGGCACCCAGGACCAACAACAGAGACAGACAGACGACAACCGCCAAAAGCGCGCCAATGATGGCCACGAGTCAACCTTTTCACATAGTATGTCAGATTTTGGGATGGCACTGCGGTCTGCCGCTTTCTAACGCCTCTTGCCAGTTAATGCCCGATAAACGTCCATCGGTGCCAATTCCGGTATTGTCGGCAATCCGAATGTTGTAAGGTTGACTACTGCTCCGATGCATCAAGCCTAGTCCGCCAACTCCGTGGACCGCATTTGAGCACATGCCCGTGATGCAGTAAGCGGTCGAGCATGGCACTGACTGCAGCCGCATCGCCCAACAGTTTCCCCCAGTCCTCGACGGGGCGGTTTGAGGTCAGCACGGTGCTGGCCCGCTCGTAGCGGCGCATGATGATCTCCAGCAGTTCTTCGGCGGCGGTCAGCGGCAGCTTGCGCATTCCGAGATCGTCGAGGATGAGCAAGGGCACGGTCACCAGGAACTCCATGTGCTCTTTGCGCGTGCCGTCGAGGGTGGCGTCGGCCAGATCATCGAGCAGGGTGTGGGTCTCACGGTAGAGTACGCGGTATCCCTGTTGGATGGCGGCTTGGCCGATGGCTTGCGCCAGGTGACTCTTGCCGGTGCCGGGTGGGCCGAGAAACAGGGCATCTTCGTGGCGCGCGATGAAGGCGCCGGTGGAGAGATCGAAGACCAGGCTGCGATTCATCTTCTTGTTGAAAGCGAAGTCGAAGTTGTCGAGGGTCTTCTGCGAGTCGCGGAACTGAGCTTGCTTTTTCCGACGCTCCAGCAGGCGTTCGCTACGCAAGGCGAGTTCGTCGGAGACCAGGTACGACAGCAGGTCGATGGGGGCGAGCGGCTCGGCTTGGGCCTGGCGCAGACGGGTCTCCAACACGGCGGCCATTCCGCCCAGACGAAGTTGTTTGAGCGCACGGTCGAGTTCGATGAGGTTCATTCTTCTATCTCCTTGGTTTTGTAGTTGATGAAGTCGCGGTACTGCACCAGTTCGCGAATCAATGGATCGACTTGCTGCAAACTGAGTGGGGCTTGCGGACAGCGCTCCAGATAGCGGCGGACGAAACGGTATTCCTGTACTCCCATGTCCAGCGCGGCGGCGCAGGCTTCATCGACCGCCGCGGTGCCGTACTTTTTGGCCAGAGAGAGAACGCCCAGAATGCGGCGCACTCCGACCTCGCCTTGCTGGCGGTGGATGGCATCGCAGAGCGCACCGATGTGCGACCCGGCGCGGCCGGCTCGCCACAGCAGTTGGGAAGTGCGCAGCGGCGTTCGCTTAGGGTGGTCCTCTTCTTTAATGCGATACCAGCCGCGCTTCTGGCGCACGTGTTCGCGCAGCAGTTGCCCGCTCTTGGGATCGAGCAGGCGGACATACAACTCATCCCATTGCACGCGCAGTACGTGCCCGATCCAGCCCGGCGGCGCGCCGTAATAAGCGGCTTCGACTTCGACGCAGCCATCCAGATGCACGATGCGCTCGCCGTACTGGTAGTAGCGAAACGGTTCCAGCGGCAGCGATAACAACGTGGGTTTCTCTTCGGCAAACATGGCGGCGACCTGCCGTTTGGTGGTGCCGTGGATGCGCGTGTCGGCCCAGCGTTGTTCCCAGTGATCGAGGTAGGATTGGGCTTCTTCCAGAGTCTCGAAGCGCAAGCCTTTCAGTGGCGTTTTCTGCGCATGCCCGACGCCCGATTCGACTTTGCCTTTGCGGTCGGGATCTTGAATGCGGCAAGGCATGGCGACCGCGCCGTAGTGCGCCAGCACGTCGCGATAGAGAGGATTGAGAGCGGGATCGTAAATGTCGGGGACGAGCACGCCCTCGCGCAGATTGTCGAGCACGACGATGCGAGTAGCGCCGCCCAGCCGGCGAAAGGCTCGTTCGTGCAACTCGGCCCAGATGCGCGAACTGGAGCGGAAGGTCAGCAGACGAACTGACTTGCGGCTGCAGCCCAGCGTCATCACAAACAGCCGGGTGCGCCGGTACTTGCGGCTCTCGGGATCGCGCACCATCGGTCCGGTGCCGTAATCGACTTGCGCCTCCTGGCCAGCCGCGGTGACGATGACGACGCGGGCTTCGGGCGTTTGCGTTCCGCGCCGCTTGCGCACGAAACGCTGCACGCTTTGGTAGCTGCTGGCGAAGCCGTACTCGGAGACCAGGTCCTGCCAGATGGCCATGGCGTTGCGGCCGCGGCTGAGCCCCAAGTCGATGGCCTCGCGGTACGGTTCGCAGGCGCTGGGGCCGTGGACCACGGCAGAGTCGGTGATCACCTCGTTCTCGTTGGCCGGTTTTGAAGTTGCTTTTGCATTTCCCTTAGTAGAAAGGTTTTCGGGGTTGGGGTTGGGGTTGACGTTGGGGTTGAGGGGATCGGGAATAGCCGGAATGGCCGCTTTTGCCGCACCGGAGTCGGTGATCACTTCGTTGGCCGGTTTTGGTTTGCACCGCCCCCAGCCACTGGGCGGACGCACCGCAATCCCCGCTGCTTTCAAGTACGCGCCTGCGGTTTCACGACGGACATGGGTCGCTTGCTGGATGCGCCGCAGCGACCAGCCCAGCCGTCCCAGAGCTAAAACTTGTTGTTTCTTCTCTTCGTTCAAGACATTGGCCATGCCCACGGAGCCTACAAGCCTCCGCGCGGGATTCAATGTCCCGGACGCTATTCTCCTTGGCCGGTATTCAGGTGATAGTCACTGGCCGGTTATGGGTGATCGCTGAGGCCAATACCGCGCCCGCTGGATATTTCGGGCTGCCCGGATCGGTCTCACTTGGGTGCAGGGCTCGTAACGCTTCGTCGTTGCCATAGAGCGTTGCTGTCGTATGAGTGTTGGGATCGGTATACATAGTGATGGCGTTCCAGCTGAGTGGCTGATAAGGCAGACTTGCGGGTAGGGCAGCAGCTCGGTTGTTCGCCACTTCCTCGCGGCTGATCTTCGCAGTCGTGATTGGCAGCGTGTAGACATAGTCGTCGCCTCTCACCGGCTTGTGACAGCCGGTACATTCGTTCACGAAGCGCGCGTCGCCACCGTAGGGTTTTAGATCCAGGCCACGCCAACGGCCCCAACCCCAGCCCTCCGTATCTTTGTAAAGTTGAGCGTTCTTCAGCATCAATTCCACCTGCACGAATCCGCCTGGGTGCATGAAGCCGTCCGGACCCAACTCCTGCTGCCATGCAATTTTCGCGAAGCTCGCGCCATCCGGCCACGGCGAGATGTTGCCCGCCTGCGCCGCCTTGATAGCAATGTCGTTGCCGAGCACGAAGCGAAAAGTATTGTTGTCGCCGCGATCGGTGGTGCTCAGCGGCTTCCAGTTCTCGAACTCCGGATCGAAAGGGAGTCCATTGAACTCAGGCCGTACCGACGCCAGGGACACAGATGCGGAAGTCTCTCCGGTGCCCGAAGGCGATCCTGCTGCCGCGGTCTTCGAACTGATGCTTTCGGACGGACCGCCAGTTTCACTTGTCGTGGGCGCCCACGGGGCAAGATACGCCTTCAGCGTCGCCAGCTCTTCTGGCGTCACTTTTGAGTCCAGACTGAGGAACCTCGGCAACGGCATCGCGCCCAGCTGAATCATGTTCACTGCCTCAAAGAGCGTGGCCTTCTGCGCAGCTGGGGGTTTGGAACCTAAAGTCGAGAAATTTGAGGCGCTGGCGTGCGGTCAGCACGTCGTATCGCACCAGCCAATACGCTGGCACGATCTGATCGAACCATGCTAGCCGTCGCTGGTCCGAGTGGCAGCTATAGCAGTCTTTCTCAAGAATGCTCTTCACCGCCGACGGCACCTGGAGTTCGGCCGTCCCGGGCCCAACGGGATGCTCGGTCGCACAAGTTGCAGGACTGCAAACGTAAGTATTCCAATCATGCAAAGCTTGGCGAACATCTTCATCGATCCGTTCTCAACTTTTTCGCGGACGTTGTATGCGCTCTGTGGATTGGATGGTTGGACTAAGCCTCCGAAGCACTCTTTGATCGAGCCGGCTCCGATATTTTACTCCTCAGCCGACTTGGCCGCGAAGGTCCCTATGACAGCCACGTTCTGTATCAGCCGTGGGGGTTTTCAGGGCTAAGAGAATTAATCATTGCTCAATGTGGATCACGTCCGTGGATCTAGGCAAATTTCTCTTTCAACTCAGGCGTCGACCACCGGCCAGGGTTCGCAGGAAGTCAAATCACGAAATGCCAAGACGAGCGAAGACAGGGATCTTCACCCCGTCCAGGATCAACCAGAAACCGATTGCCGCTGCAAATTCAACGGCCAGGACTGAGACGGGCAGTGGTGCCATGGCAATCCCTCGAAGGGCCAACGTTGAGATAATAAGAATGTCTGCAACGGAGGACGCAACGAGCCATACCGTCGGGCGGAGTCCCCAAAGATGGCGTCGTGCCCGCAGGGCGTAGATTGTGGCTTGGCTGCCATATACGATGGCAACGACGGAAAGCGTTCTCAGTGCTTCGATTCCGAATCGCATTTCGAACTTGCCGACCGCTAGGACCGCTATACAAAACGCCAGGAAGCAGCCTCCCAGAACGGTACCTGCCATCGTGATCCTGCCGACTTGCCAGGAATTTGGCATAGATGATGGCCGCACTCTGTCCGTGGTCAACGACATGGCAAGAAAGTCGCCTGTGATCATCACAATGACCATCAGCATGGGCGTCAAAACCGCGTGTCCGGTTATGACGAGGCCAATTGCTAGCAAAAGCACCTGCACGATCTTCTTGAGGACGGAATTCAGCGTGTAGGTAAGAATGCGCTGAAAGGTGATCCTTCCTTCTTTTACCGCGGCGACGATGCCGCCAAGCCCAGCCTCCGTCAGCACAATGCCAGCCGCCGACTTAGCAACATCGGTTGCAGTCGATACCGCAATGCCCATCTGTGCCTGGCGAAGTGCCGGGGCATCATTGGCGCCATCACCGCACATCCCGACCGTACGGCCGTTCTTCTGGAAGGCCTTGACCAGGTTAAATTTTCCTTCGGGAAGTATGCTTGCGAATACCGCGAAATCCTCCGGTTTTACGCCTTCGGGTATCGCTCCGCGCGGGCAAACAGCCCCATCCAACCCCACAGCATGGGCAACGATTGCCGCCGTAGCCGGAGCGTCACCTGTCACCATGACAGTACGCACACCCAGGGTCTTGAGCTCCGAGATCAGAGAGATCGAATCCTCACGGGGCGGGTCGCTGAGCGCAATAAGACCCATAAGCTTCAGAGATGCCGCGGGGCCGGCAGCGACTGCCAACACTCTGAAGCCTTGCTTTTCGAGTTCGTCGGCCAAACGGGCCGCGGTGGGTGACGGCGCGGTGAGGCTCGCCACGACCGTAAACGCTCCCTTCACGATGCGCTCTACGCCACCCTTTGCATCGGTTGCTGTTGCTTCGGATGTTTTCTTGGCAGGGTCGAATGGCACAAACGTGATTAGCTTTGGCAGGTCCGATGCTGGCTTGTGGGTGGAGGCATAGCGAATGGCTGCATCCACAGAGTCATCGCCACCCTCAGAGCTGACGAGAGTCGCCATGCCGAGAATGTGAGCTTCGTCAAACCCAGGCATCGCTTTAACGCTGGTTACGGAAAGTTCATTGCGGGTTAGTGTTCCGGTTTTGTCCGAGCACAAGACGTCTATCGTCGCAGCTTCATCTACCGCGGAGAGCCGCGTTGGAAGCACACCCCGTTTCGCCAGAGATCGCGCTCCGAGCGCTGCCGCCAGCGTGAATGTCGCCGGCAATGCCACGGGTATTGCAGCAAGAACCGACGTGAGGAGCAGAGGGATGATCTCACTCCACGGCATGGCATGAAAATAGGCATACGCCCCAATAACAAGGATGACCACGCCGTTGAAAATAGCGAGATTACGCACGATGCGCAGAACAGCTCTCCGCTGCGAACTTGCTGCGTGCGCAGTGAGCACGAGTTCTGCCGTACGGCCAAACTTGGTATGAACACCCGTGGCTGTCACTCGTGCCGTTGCTTCACCGCGCCGTACCAGTGCTCCCGCATAGGTATCGACGTCCGGGCCAGCCTCGACGGGCAGAGATTCGCCGGTAAGCATGGATTGATCAAGCAGGACAGATCCTTCGATCAAATGCACATCCGCCGCAACCACGCCGCCGAGCGACAACTTCACGAGATCGCCACGCACCAACTGCGCAGCCGGTACCGCCTTCCATACTCCATCACGCTCGACGGAGGCATTCAAGGCGAGACGCGAGTTCAAGGCTTTCAGGGTGGCCTGGGCGCGACCTTCCTGAAAATAGGCTAGCGCTGCGTTGAAGATCAGCAGGCCCGCAATAATCGAGGCCTCGAAGTATTTGTGCAGCACGAACTCAAGCACAATCGATGCTTCGAGCAACCATGGGACGGGTGCCCAGAACTTGGCCAATGCATTTCGAAGTGGATGAGCGGACACATCGGGCATTGCATTGGGCCCGTCTTTTTGAAGACGACTATGTGCTTCAGCGCTGGTGAGTCCCGACGAGGCTATGTTCTGGACCGGTTTTGCGGGTGGTTTTGATGGTGCGACTTCGACATCTGCGGCCATAATTCGCTATATGGAACTATCTGGTCCCACGATTCTTCAAGATTGCGGAGTAGAGGCTGCGCAATTCGGAGCCAGTTCGACGTCCATGATGATCTCCTCGCCGAAGCACGGAGTGGCTGGACTCTAGCTTCGTGGATCAGAGGTCGGAAAACTGTGCTGTTTTGGACATGTTGCAGCGCGTCCGCATGTCTTGCGGTCGTCAAGAGCAACATCGGCTGCCTTATTGTCCTCGCTGTCCTCTCAAAGATCGGTCAGGGCTGCGATCCGCTTTGGAACCGCAACGCCGCAAGGTCTGCTTCATAGTCAAATCGGGCATTGGCCTCGGCGATCTGCGCCTGTGTCTGTTGTAACTGGGCCTGACTCAACTCAACAATCGAGCTGAGCCCCAGGCGATACCTTGTATCAGCGAGGTCCAGTGCGGTGTTGGCCTCTTGCAAGAGCTCCGCGGTCACACTCATTTTCTGTTGTGCAGTGTTCGCTCGCAGCCAGGCTGTGCGGACATCTCGTACGATGCGATTGATGAGGGCACGGCTTTGCTCGTCGGACGCTTTGGCGCGCAGATCGGCTTCCGCAGCCTGGGCATGGAATTTGAAACCTTCGAAGATTGGTATGCCAATGTTCACGCCAGCCGCTCCATACCAATCAGGGGTGAAGTACGTGCTGGATCCGACGGGCGTGATGCCCACTGTGCCCAACCCGGAGATCGTAGGGAGTAGTTGCTCGTGTTGCGCCCGGCTGAAGCGCACATCCGCCTCGTGACTGAGTTTGAGAGCAAAAAGATCGGGGCGCTGTTGCAAGGCAAGAGCAATGACAGCGTCGGCTGAAGGCGCGACCGGCGGCGGAGGCGACGGGTCGTCGACGAGTTGGTACTGTTGATCGCGCGCGGTTCCAAGCACCTCGTTGAGATTCGCCATTGCGGCATCAAACTGATTTTGCGAATCGAGATCGAGCAACTTGGCCTGCGACAGATTGACTTGCGCGAAACTCTGGTCGAGCGTGGACTTGAGCTTGCTCGCAGTTAGTGCATTGACCTGATCGCCAACCGCTTGCCGAGCCTTGACCGTGCTTTTCGCAACCTGCAGGGTGGCCTGCGCCTCCAGAGCATTGTAGAAGGCAATGTCCGCCGCCAGGACGATGTCTTCCCGCGTCGCCTGCGATTGTTGCTCGGAGGCTCTTGCCTCAAAGGATGAGGAAGCGACCAAATTGCGGGTGCGGCCAAAATCCGTAATCAACTGATTGAGGTCAACCCCTCCGCCCACGTGATAGAGAAGCCGGGAGGCGTCCAGCGACCCAGCCGAGATACGGCTTGCTTCCTCAGCGTCAACCGCAGTCACATTGCCATTCAGCGTCGGAAGCAACGCCGAGCGAGTCTCGCGAACGACCTGCTTTTGTGCCAGGGCGAGCAGCGCCGCGACACTGATTCGTGGGTTGTTCTTCAGCGCCAACTGCTCCGCCTGTTGACGCGTAAGCATTTCTCCAGTTGAGTCTGGCGGGAGGGAGCCCGGAGAATTCGTTGTCGCGGAATTTAACGCCGGAGTTGGCTGCTGGGCCTGGGCCTGGAGCCGCGGCGCATCTGGGAGCTGCTCGATCTGCCGCGAAACGATCTCCTGTGCGCGCACGGCGACCGGACACAGCAGAAGCCAGAGCGGCAAAACTAGACTTCGGTTACGCATGTGTCACCTCACCGGATCGGGTTTCGATTCTGTCATCACGAATTTCTTTGCGATGAATCAGCAGGTACGCTGTCGGCACTAAGAACACGGTTACGATGCCGGAAACGGTCAACCCTCCGAGAATTGCTCGCGCTAGCGGCGCGTACTGTTCGCTGCCTGGTTCCAGAGCGAGCGCCATTGGAATCAGGCCGAGGATGGTGGCTAGCGTGGTCATCAGAATGGGACGCAAACGCACTTTGCAGGCTTCGGCCAGGGCTTGCTTGAGGGGATGACCATGGGTGCGGAGCGTGCCGACGAATTCCACGATAAGGATGCTGTCGGAAACGGCGATTCCAGTCATCATGACGACTCCCATGAGCGACATGACGTTGAGCGTCGTGCCCGTGACCATCAGGAATAGGATCACGCCCGAAAGCCCCGGAGGAATCGCCAGCAAGATGATGAAGGGATCGGAGAAC
>Ga0116134_1001863_pt1 | contig 10517 bp, 6 predicted proteins | sample June2015DPH_19_5_FD_89737 | JGI IMG/M metagenome (GOLD analysis project Ga0116134, IMG submission 89737) | Peatland microbial communities from SPRUCE experiment site at the Marcell Experimental Forest, Minnesota, USA - June2015DPH_19_40 | ecosystem: Environmental > Terrestrial > Soil > Wetlands >...
CCGGATTTTCCATCCACGGCGGCTGCCAGGACACCGTGGCGACCAGGTTCGTCTGCTGCCGCAGGCGGGCCGCCAGCGCATCCGCCAGCCGCCCGGCCCGTTCGGCATCCGGGGCGCGGAGGGTGATGACCAGTTCCCGCGCGTTGGCGAAATGCTGCTGGTAAAGTTTCAGTCCCTGGACCGTCGGTTCGTTCGGCGGCAGCAGGTTGAGGATGTCCACGTCAAACCGGAGCCGGCACAATCCGATGCCGACCGCCACCGTGAGCAAGGCCCACCACCAGCGTTTCAGGAACAGACTCACGGCCCGAGAAAGCCCTCCAGGGTTTCGCCCGTGCGGGTGTTTTCCAGCCGCCAGCCTCCGTCCGGTTTGCGCTCAAAACGCAACGGCGGAGGGAGCGATTCCTCGGAAAGGGCCGCATGCAGATAAAGCCAGGCAAAGCGGGCTGGCGGCTGCCGGCGCCCGGTGAAGCCCATTCGGCCCGCCGGGAATTGGATCAGCCAATTGGTGCGGGTAATTTGCGCCGAAACCAGCGACAGCGGCGTTTTCGCAAACTCGATGGCGCACCGTCCGTCCTCGTGGCTGACCATCACCAGGTCTCCGCCCAACTCCGGCAACCCGCGGCCCGGTCGCCAGAGGGCCTGTCCTTCTCGCGCGTGCCAACCCGGGCCTGAGGTGGTGAATAGTGAAGTCCCGGTTGTCGTTCGGCAACCTGAGGAAAACATGGCGATGGTCAGCAGCGCCAACCAAAGCACCGGATGAAACAAACGCCCTTCGTATAGCGCCATAGGTTTCTGATTATTGTTGTGTGACTGAGGTTGTTATCAAAGCTTGATTACACAATCAATGAACATATCGCCAGCGCCAGACCAACCGGCGCTTGGTCTGCGGGGTTAGCTTGAAATTCTCTGAAATCCGCAGACCTTCAACCCAAAAAATTTCGTCATTCTCCGCCGCCGCCACCATCAACTCTCGCCGCCGGGCGCGCGGAATTTTCCGGTTCGTGAACAAATCCTGAAGTTTCGCCGGTGACTTCAAACCAATCGGTTGAAACCGGTCGCCCGGACGCCAATGACGCAACGTGATTCTGCCACCGACCTGGTCCGCGTCGAAAGATTCACAGGCCGGCCGGGCGGCGGGTCGCTTGAATTTTTTTACCGCGTCAAACCACCAGCGCACGCGGACGCCGTCAAAGGTCACTTCCCCTGCCCTGCCCGCCCGCTTGACGACCGTCTCGTTTGCGTTGAAATCGGACGTCCGGGCCGGCAGGCGCAAACTGACCGCGCCGGTCGCATCGCGCAAAACGGAGAGCTGAGGGCGAAGGTTGACCGGAACATCGGCCGATTGCCGGAGCGATTCGATCAACTCAAAATCCGCCGGTACGCCCGCCTCCGACAATTGCAATTGCAGAACGCGACGTTGAACTGCGACCGGCAAGGCTTCAAAATCCAAGTTGGCAGGGACTCGATCTGCCCCTGCATCCGATGTCGGGGTGTCACGCGCGTCCAGGCCGACCAGCAGGTCGGCCCTACCAAGTTTGTGAGATACCAGCCATTGCCGCGCGGCTTCACCGGCCAAATCCGATTCCGCGCCGACGATTTCCATGAGCCGCAAAACTGTTTTCGCCAGGGCGGGCTGGTAGTGGCGAAGCAGCAGCGGTAACAATTCGTTGCGTACGCGATTGCGTGGCAGGTCGAGTGACGAGTTGGTGGCATCGTCGCGAAAACGGATTTTGCTTTCGCGCGCGAACCCTCGCAGTTCGGCTTTGGTCGCGTCGAGCAACGGACGAACGAGCATGATTTTTGAATCCACCGGCGACGGTGAACGCCATTTCATTCCGGCCAGACCTTCGCCGCCCGCGCCGCGCAGGACACGGAGAAAAAACAGTTCCACCTGGTCGTCGGCATGATGCGCCAGTGCAATGACGCGGGCTTTGCGTTTCTTCGCCATGCTCGCAAAAAAATCATGCCGCAATTTTCGCGCGGCCATTTCGACGGACAATTTTGATTTTTTCGCAAATCCCCTCACGTTTGCCCGTCCGGCGGCAAAGGGCAGCCTCATCGCCGCGGCGGTTTGACGGACCAGTTTTTCGTCGGCGTTGCTGCTGCGTCCCCGGAGCTGGTGATTAAAATGCGCGACGGTCAGTTTCCACTGATGACGTGATGAAAGTTTGTGGAGCGCATGCAGCAACGTCATTGAATCCAACCCGCCGGAGACGGCGACCAAAACCGCCTGCCCGTGTTTGAGCAGCCGGCGGTACTGGATGTTGTTCCCGACGCGCTGAAGCAAATCGCTCACGCCTTGATGCTACCGCATTGGCGGAGCGGAGCAAGAGCGGCGGAACTTCAAGGTGAAACCATGAGGCGATAAAACCGCTGCGGCGAGGAACTGGTGGCATTGGTGTCGGACACCGTCAAATTGCCGTTGGTGGCAATGAGTGGTTTGCCAAGATTAATCCAGCTGGTCTGAAACAAATTGGTCTTGTATTGCACCTGATAAACCAAGCCCGTCATTGTCCCCCAAGTAAGATTGAAAGTGCTGGAAGTTTTGGTTGCTGACATGAACGCCGGCACTGGAATCGGCATTACGCTGATGTCATCAAGACCGAGATAGTATGGGGTGTCTTCAAATCCAAACTGAAGAACCGTGCTGTAACCGGTGGCTGTGACGATGAATTGCAAATTGGTCCAGGTGGTAAATGGCATGTTGTTCTGGTTGAAGATGGTCGTTCCATTCCATTGCACGAGAAATTGATTGGGGGTTGCTCCAGACGAGTTGTTGGGATTGTCCAGCCACAAGGAGAGCAAATAGTTCTGTCCGGCAAAAGTCGGCAGGGTTTGGGAAAGATAACCCAGCGAACCGGAAGGTCCCAGTGCCGCGCCGTATGTGCCCGAATGCACGAATCCCGAATTGCTGGTAACGGAGGTGTAAGCGGTGTTGCCGGATTGAGTCCAACTGGTAAAAGAGCCGGTCTCAAAACCGCCGTTTTGAACCAGCGGTCCAACCACCAAAATGAACGGCAGGGCGGCAGCCCCGCCGTTCTGGTTGGTGATCACCACGTTCCCATTGTAGGTTCCAGCGGCCAGGCTGTTGGCGGCGGAATTCAAGCTCACCGTTAATGTGGTTTGCCCGCCCACCGCCAGCGCGCCGCTGTTCGGTGAAGCCGTGAGCCAGGATGCGGTGCTATTAACGCTCCAATTCAGTGAAACTGTCCCCAGGTTGGTCAACGAAAAGTTTTGCGTGGTCACGCTAAATGGACCGCCAACCGGCCCGCCGGAAGTAAAGCCGGTGGTCGGCGAGACGGCCAGCGGCTGCAAGACTTGCAACGTAAACTGGCGAGGCTGCGCAACGCCCGTGGTTTGGTTGGTGAACCATACGTTGGCGGAGTAGGTTCCCACCGCCAGACTGTTGGCCGCCGAAGTCAAACTCACCGTGACGCTTGTCTGCGCGCCACTTGCCAGCATGCCACCGGCGGTTGAAGTGTTCAGCCAGGCCGAAGTGTTGATGATGCTCCAGTTCAACGAGGCCAGACCCGTATTCGTCAGGGAAAAAATTTGAGGCGCGCCATTGAACGGACCGCCGACCAGGCCGTTGGCGTTAAAACCGGACACCGGTGCGATGACCAACGGGTCAACCGGCCCGGCAAGGGCGTTGATTAAATTGGTCCCGTTGGGCGTGCCAAGGCCGGTGCAAAGGTCGTAACCGTTTGTGGCGTAAAACAAATTCGGACTGCTCGGCCACGTGTTGTTGCCGGTGGTAATGTCGTGGAAATCAGAGGTATAGTTCGGTCCTTTTGCAATCGCATAAATGGCTGGATTGAGAAAACCGACGGTCGGACTGCCGAGCGCGGCAGCTTGCTGATTGACGAGAGCGGTAAAACCCGCCCACAGCGGCGTCGCGCAACTCGTGCCGCCAAGTTCTTCGCTGCTGCCATTGCCATAATAAACAAAGACATTGTCCGCCGTCAGCGCCACATCGGGAACGTTTCGCTTGGTCGTCGAGCCTTGATTGGCCGTCATATTGATGTTTGTCTGCCAGTATGGAATGCGATAACTGGTGCTGATTCCGCCGCTGCTGCCAACATATTGCCCTGCATTAGAATCATAACCCCAGTTCCAAACAGTTTCCGAAGCGTAGGAACCACCCGTGCCGTTCATTGTCAAAGTCGTTCCGCCTACGCTCGTAATGTATGGACTATCTGATGGATAATCTGAAGAGGTGGAACCGGAATATGCCTCGCTGTCGCCGGATGCCTGGAAAAACGATTGTCCCACTGCAGCCATGTTCGTGAAAATACTGTCCGTAGTTGTGCTCGGCCCGCCGCCCCAGGTCCATGAACAACTCAAATTTCTCACCGTGTTGCTGGCTGTAACCATGGTGTTCAGAACATCGTTCTGGCTGCTGCCTCCTTCATATACCACCACTTTTGCCAGCCCCGGAGCCATGGCGATCGCCATTTCAATATCCAACGACACTTCGTCGTTCGCGCCGGAAATGCCACTGTAGCCCGGCGTTCCGCTGACCCCATCAATCAAAACAGTCTGAATGGGAATATTCGTCCGCCCGTTTCCCGCCGCCTTCGCATAAGCAGCGATGTCGTTGGAGTAAAAACCATCGAACTCCACCAGCCCGACCGCTTGTCCCGCGCCAGTCAACGTCGTGACCGGCACATAGGCGTTCCGAAAATCGTTGCCAAAATAATTGCCGGAGCCGTCCGGAGCAGAACCATTTTGGGGCACGGCGTTCGCCACGCCCCGCTTCACCAGCTTCGGATGCGGCCGCGAAAAATCGCTCAAGCCTTGAATGTCAACCACCGGCAACGCCGCGTCCACCGTCGGCTCGGTGTCCGGCGCAAAAAAATCGCGCGCCTCCGTCGGATGCCGGTAAGTCAGCATCGTCACCTGAAACGCTTTCTCGATGTCCGCCACCGAACCGCTCACATCCAGCAAGACCCGGTTCGCACTCGTCCCGGTCACCGTCAATCCGTTCCGCTTCGCGAAGGCGATGACTTTCTGATAATCCTGTTCCGTCGGGCCGAATTGTTCCGTGAACTGTTCCGGCGTGAGATACCGATGATAATTGGGACTGGCCGGGTCGTAGAGTTGTTGGATCAAATCGGTCAACGCTGCTTGATTCCGCAGCGGCAGCCCGATGGCCAGATGCAGACTTTTTGTCGCTGGCAGTTGACCCGTTGGCTGCAAATTGAAACGCGCCACCGCCGCCGGCACGTGACCATGCAAAACCTGTCTCTCCGCCGCAATGCCCGGATAAATTGCGCTGAAAAACAGCGCCATGCCAACGCCCCCTACACCCAATAACGGCCGAAATTTCAACATAAAGCGCAGTTTTGATTAAAGGGACAATCCGTAACGGCTAAAATCCACCGGACGCAGTCTTTGTTTTGTTTCGTACAGACTGCTGAAAGCAAACCGCATTCCACATTTAATTAAGCGGAAACGATACATATTCTTAGTACAATTTATGCTCAGAGAACACGCAAGTCAAACCCGATGTTGTCGAAAAAAATTGCCCGTCTCCTTCTGTGACACTAACGTCCGTTTGTGGCCGTCAAACTTACCATCCTCGGCAGCGGTTCCGGCGGAAATTGCGCCTACCTCGAAACCGGTGAAACTCGCGTGCTCGTGGACGCCGGGTTCAGCCCGCGCCAAATCCGCCAGCGCCTCGCCACCATCAGCCGGGTGCCGGAAAATCTCACCGCCATTTTGATCACCCACGAACACTCCGACCACGTCCAGGGATTGATCGGAATCGCCGCCAAACTGAACATCCCGATTTATTGCAACCGCGCCACGAAGGAAGCATTTGAATTTCAGTTGCAGACCAAATTCAGCTGCCACCTCTTCAACACCGGCGCGAGCTTTGAAATCGGCGACCTGCAGGTGGACACCTTCACCATCCCGCACGATGCCCAGGACCCCGTCGGTTTTTTGATCCGCACCGCTGCCGGCAACATCGGCTTTGCCACCGACCTCGGCCACATGACAAAACTGGTGCTCGAACGCATCCGTCCGGCGAACGTCCTCGTGCTCGAATCCAATCACGACGTGAAGATGCTGCAGAATTGTCCGCGCCGCTCGTGGAGCCTCAAGCAGCGCATCCTGGGCCGTCACGGGCATCTCTCGAACGATGCCGCCGCCGAAGCCGCCGCGCAAATCATGTCCGCCGACCTGCGCCATCTTTACCTCGCCCACCTGAGCCGCGAATGCAACAAACCCGAACTGGCGCATTACGTCATGAACGAGCGCCTCCATCAAATCGGCGCCACCCACGTCCACCTTTCGCTCGCCGCGCAGGACACGCCGTGTGCGACGTTGGAATTGTAAGATTCCAATTTGGAATCTTAAAGAAAGGTTTGAATATCAAATACTTGTAATATAAATGACCACACATTGTTTTTTTCGCTGCAAGCAAATTTTCCCTTGCGTTGCAACCATTAGCATGTTTTGAAAGTTCTCGTTTCGCTGGCCTAGACCAGCCACACTGCCTACATGGGAATACGACGCAGTATATTTTTGGCCGCATCGATCCTTGTCATGATGGGAGGGATTACATGGCTGGCGCTCCAGCCGAAGGAGCCAGTTTACCAAGGCAGACGGTTGAGCGGTTGGTTGACAGACGCTTGGGATGGCAGAGACGCGGACACCAAAAGAATAGCGATCGATGCAATTAGAAAGATCGGAACGAATGCCTTACCACCGCTTATAAGCATGATGCAGACAAGAGACTCTCCACTCAAACTGAAGATTATCCGCTTAGCTGGCAAACAAACATTTTTCAAGTATCAGGTTGAGCAAGCAGACCTCCACCTGCGCGCTGCGTATGGATGCTCTATTTTACAGGCGGAAGCCAAACCAGCTATCCCGGCACTTATGGAACTTCTCCCAGTTTATACTCTCACCGTGGCAGACTACCTCGTTAGCATTGGCCCGGATGGAGTGTTGGCTCTGGTTGGAAGTTTGACCAACACCCAACCCGATGTGCGTTGGAATGTCGCCACCTCTTTAGCAGGCATTGGAATCCAGCGCCTCTCCACCAACGCCACGCCGGAACAGAATGCCATCGCTGACCAAGAAGCCATGATCGCCGTGCCCGCTCTGATCAAGCTTTTGAAAGATAAGAATGACTCAGTCCGCGAACAGGCAGCATTTTCTTTGGGATGCTTCAGCAGCGAAGCGGAGATTGTGATTCCGGCATTAATTGCAGTTCTCCAAGACCCTAACAATTCCTCCACTGGTTCGAGTTCCGCAGCCGGAGCAGCGGAGGGCTTGGGCAAACTTCATTATCAAGCCGAAGATGCAGTCCCGGCCCTTTTGACCGCGTTGAAGAATCCCTCGCCTAAACTTCAGCGAGCCGCCGCTGACGCCCTCAAAACCATTGACCCTGAAGCCGCCGCCAAAGCTGGGGTGAAATAACTAGTCACAAAATGTTTGAAGCGATTCATCAATTGATGACGCCGCCGGAGCAACCGCGTCGGGAAATTGGTTTTCACGTGAAGGAAAACGGTCCGCCGTATCGGGTGAAAAAGATTGGGCGCAAACATGACTGATTTGCGGATTCAAAAAATCACCTCGCTCGACCTGCCCGAGCTCGCGCCGTATCGCACGATGCGCCGGCCGCTGGAGCATGAACGACAGGGTATCTTCGTGGCCGAAGGCGAAAAGGTCGTGCGCCGCCTGCTCGAAAGCCGTTTTGAAGTTGTCTCCGTCCTGCTGCCGGAAAAACATCTGGAGGCATTTCGTCCATTGCTCGAAGCGCGCCCGGAAAAAATCACCGTTTTTCTGGCGGACAAAAAACTGCTCGAACAGCTCATCGGCTTCTCGATGTATCAAGGCCAGCTCGCCGTCGGGAAAATTCCCCCGCCCGCTTCCCTCGACGACATTTTGTCAAAAAGCCCCAAGCCGCTATTACTCGTCGCCGTGGACGCGCTGACGAGCGCGGAAAATCTCGGCGCGCTGGTGCGCAACTGCGTCGCCTTCGGCGTCCAGGCGCTGATCGTCGGCGAAACTTCCAGCAGTCCGTTTTTGCGCCGTGCTGTCCGCAATTCCATGGGCACGATTTTGCAATTGCCGGTCGTCGAACTGGCGAAACTCAGCCAGCGGCATCAGTTCACCACCAAACCGCACACCACGACCCAAACGCTTGTCGAATGCCTGAAGGAACTTCGCGTCCGCGGCGTCCATTGCCTCGCCGCGCATCCGCACGCCAATGGCAAAACTCTGTCGCAGGCGGATTTTTCCGGCGATTGCTGCATCGTCTTCGGCAGCGAAGGCGGTGGCATTTCCGCACCCGTGCTCGAAGCGTGCGATGAAGCGGTGACCATTCCCATGCCGCCCACGGTGGACTCGCTCAATGTGGGCGCCGCGGCGGCGGTTTTTCTTTACGCGATTGCGCGTCAGCGGAAAAAGGTTTGAAGCACAGAGGCATTACGACGCAGCAATAATACGGTAGCACCCGCGTCCCGCGGGTTGTTTCGGGCGTCGCGCCCGAAACTGTTTGCGGACATAGATTGCTGTCATTCGTCCGACCCTGGCAAACATGGCGCGCTGCGGCAATTCGGCGGGACGCCGAATTGAACCCGCCGGAGGCGGGTGTTACCCACAGTTTTTCCTGATCCTGTTTTCTTCCTGGCGTCCTGGCGGCCTTGCGTTGAAAACTTTTTCGCAAACCTCGCGAATGGCCTTGCGCCATTTCGCCAGCGCGTTTCCAAATTCCTCCGGCGTGGCAAAACCGCAGCGCACGGAAACGCGATAATACGGCGCGGGATCGTCCGGCAGAACCGTTTCACCTTCGTAACTCCACCGACGTAAAATGGCTTCGACGCGGCGCAACTTGCGGTAATTGTCCAACAGCTTGTCCGCGTCCGGCAGCACCCTGGCAGCGCGCGCCCGTTCGAGCGCGCGCAAGGTGTTTGCCTCCGGCCAGCCGTTTTCAAGGCACAAAGCCTGGGCGATGAATTCCGCATCCATCAAACCGCCTTTGCCGGTTTTGATGGCCAGATCATCCTGGCCGAGCGGCGTCCGCTCCTTCTCGATCCGCATCCGCATTTGGTGAATTTGCCTTTTCCAGTCAGGAACGAAACAGGCAGGTAAAGTAGCGCAGACGTCCCGTCTGCTCTGCCTTGACTTCATTTTCGGCAGGCGAGACGCCTGCGCTACTTTCGAGAAATCCGTCAATCTGGCAACCAACCCTTGAAACTTTTCGCCCAGCGCCAGGTTTCCGGCCACGGGCCGCGTGCGCGTGAGCGCCTGGATTTCCCAGAGCTGCGCCCGCTGCCGGTAATATTCCTCGCAAGCTGGCAGCGTGTTGACCAGCAAACCTTTCTCGCCGTCGGGACGCAACCGCGCGTCGGTGTGAAACACCATCCCCTGCTCCGTCCGGCGCAACAGCAATTCCTTCATGTTCACGGCCAGCCGCTGCAGCTTCGGCAATTCCTTCGCCTTCGCATCCGTGACAAACAGGATGTCAAGGTCGGAACCGTAATCAATTTCACACCCGCCCAGTTTGCCGAGGCCGATAACGACGAACGGCGGCGTCCGGATTTTGTTTTTGCGCATGACAACTTCGAGCGCGTATTGCAGGCAGGCGTCGGCGAGCGCGGACAGTTCGGCGAGATTTTGCTCGAAATCGGCGAGGCCCAGGATGTCGCGCAGGCCGAGGCGCATCAATTCAGCCTCGTGATAACGGCGCAGCCAGAAAAACTGGTCTTCGTCATCGTGTCCGTGGCGCAAATCCTTCAAAATCTCCGGCGCCATTTTGCGTTGGCGCAGGCGCCCGCCGGCCACAAAATCGTCAATTAAATCCGGATCGCGAATGGCGGCCTCGGCCAAAAATTCGGAACGGTCGAACAGCAACAGCATCAACTCAAACGCCGCCGGGTTGCCGTTCCACATTTCAAACAGCGCCGTGCGCGTGCCGTAAGCCTCAATGAAGCTGTCCAATCGCGTCACCACGCGGTCGGGATCGGAAAGAATCGGGGATTTCGGACACCGACTTTCGTCGCGTGCTCGCGATTTATCGGAGTTGCGGAATGCGGATTTTTTAGGACAAAGAGCCAGTAATTTCAGGATCAATTGCCGGGCCAGTTCCGTCGTGTGCGGCGACACATGAACGTAACCCGGGCCCTCGGCGAATTCCTTGAGCAGGCGAAACGCCGTCTCCGGGTCGCGAAACGAATGCGCGGCGAGCAGGTTTTCCCATTCCGCCTCCGCGCCATCGAATTCCGGTGGCAGGACCGCGTGCGTTGATTTGGGCGCGTCTGATTTCAGGAGTTGGTCATAAACCCGCCGCACATTGCCGGTGTGCCTTTGCCGCGCGGCCTCAAATTCCGCCCATGACTTGAAGCCCATCAACCGCGCCAGCCTCAGTTGCGCTTGGCGGTCGGCGGGAATCGTGTGCGTCTGCTGATTTTCCTCCATTTGCAGGCGATGCTCGACATCGCGGAGAAACTGGTAGGCGGCGTCGAGTTGTTGCGCTTCCTCTTCCGCCAGCAATTTATACC
>Ga0116134_1001865_pt1 | contig 10501 bp, 11 predicted proteins | sample June2015DPH_19_5_FD_89737 | JGI IMG/M metagenome (GOLD analysis project Ga0116134, IMG submission 89737) | Peatland microbial communities from SPRUCE experiment site at the Marcell Experimental Forest, Minnesota, USA - June2015DPH_19_40 | ecosystem: Environmental > Terrestrial > Soil > Wetlands...
GGTTTTCCTGAAAGATCACGACCACGTGTTTAATGGGAGTGGTCCCGTACTGGGCGTGGGCGGCAGTAGAGACGAGCGCGGCGGCGGCGACGAAAAGTGAGAAAACCATGGGGCTGGATTTCATATCGATTCTCCTCCTTACGGAATTGGCGGGTGGACGAGGTGGGGCCCTAACCAGGGCGCAGTGCACCTACTATCTCCGACTTGTGATAACCCGTCAACTGAAAGAATGACTCGCCGCTTCGTACAAAAATGTTCCTGCATCTAACTGCAATAAATTGCACAGTACCGGTCCCGAGTGACATGACTCTATAATGATGCAATGAGAACAGGGCGAGCCAGCATGTTCCGGCCCAGCATGTCCCGGCGCAGGATATGCGCGGCGCTCATCTTTATCTTTATCTCTGCCGCATTCGCCATCGATATCGATCGGGCTGCGGCAGTGACATGCGAGAGTCTCATCTCCCTTAAGCTGTCGCACACTACGATCACCGCAGCCCAGTCGATACCCGCAGGCACCTATACCGCGCCCAACAGTGAGGTCTTCGCAAATATGCCAGCATTCTGCCGCGTGGCAGCCACGCTAACGCCGGCCGGCGATTCCGAGATCGGAATCGAAGTGTGGATGCCGTCCTCAACCTGGAATAGGAGGTTCGAGGGCGTCGGCAATGGTGGTTATGCAGGATCGATCCCTTACAGTGCGCTTGCGCCTGGCGTGTCACTTGGGTATGCCACGGTCGGTACTGACACCGGCCACGTTGGATCGTCCAGTTACGATGCATCCTTCGCGCTTGGACACCCGGAAAAGATCATTGATTTTGGATATCGCTCGATCCATCAGATGACCGTCATTGGCAAACAGATTTCGTCTGCCTTCTACGGCGAGGATCCGAAGCGTTCCTACTTCACCGGTTGCTCAACCGGCGGGCGACAGGCCCTGATGGAGGCGCAACGCTTCTCGGACGATTACGACGGAATCATTGCCGGCGATCCTGTTGCCTACTACACGCACCATCATGTCGGGGGCAATCTGTGGGTCGTGTGGCAGATGTTCAACAACCCTGCCAGCACGGTTTTCACGACTCAGGACACGCTCCTCGGCAACGCGGTCAACGCCGCGTGCGACGCTCTTGATGGCGTAGTGGATGGCGTCCTGAATAATCCCCGGCGCTGCCACTTTGATCCCGCAACCCTCCTCTGCGCAGGGTCTCAAATGCCTCCGGGCTGTCTTACCGCAGAGCAGGTCGAAACAGTTAGAAACTTGTGGACCGGCCCTGATCAGAAGCTGCACCAGCGTGGCTATTACCCTCCCTTTGAGCGGGGCGGCGAAGCCGATGGCTGGCCCCCAACGATCTCGCCACAACCTCCGCCGGCGCCGCAAACCGACGATCACGCGCAGATTGGCCTTCCTTTCTTCGAGTACTTCGTCTTCGACAATCCGAACTGGGACTTTCAAACTTTCAACTGGATTTCCGGACCAGCTTACGTGGAAAACAAAGTGGTGGTTCCCGGTCAGACCTTGGCGTCGGTCCTGAACTCGATCGACCCCGACCTCGGACGGTTCCGGGCGCGAGGCGGGAAGCTTATCCAGTACCACGGATTTAGCGACTCGGAGGTCCCGCCCATGACGAGTATCAACTACTTCGAGAGCGTCGTCGACTTTCCCGGCGCGTCAATTTCCGGCGGGTCATTTCCCGGTGGGTCATTGGACGAGACTCAGGAGTTTTACCGGCTCTTCATGGTCCCGGGAATGAACCACTGCCAAGGCGGCCCCGGCGCCAATGTATTCGACATGCTTACCCCGCTCGTCCACTGGGTCGAGCACGACATTGCGCCCGACCGAGTTCTTGCGACGCATTATGTCAACAACATGCCGGATCGAGGCGTCGCCTTTACGCGTCCCTTATGCTCCTATCCACGCGAAGCGGTGTATAAGGGCAGCGGCAATACCAACGACTCCGCCAACTTTGTCTGCAAGTGATCGATAGCAAAGCAGTGTGCCCGCTGCACAGCCGTCGACGATGAAAAGGATCGCGGAACACATCTGCAAAAAAAAAATGCCGAGCCTGGAGGGCTCGACATTTCTTGTTTCCGTTCTGGACTTCAATAAGAGTTCACACAATCTTCAAAATCCAGTTGCGACATTTTTCCAATGCCGCAGGCGAACACTGGCCAGTTAGCGTTGGTAATGGGATTCCAGTATGCGGGCGGCTTGCCATCGGCGTTCCAGGAAGCGTTTCCAGAATTATATTGCCCCATATAAGATAACTGTTGCGTGTTGGGTGTGGACTTAGTCAGCGAAACATTCGTTGCTAGCTGCGGATAGAGTTGCATCAAGGAAGCGCCCAAGGGACCTGACAGGGAATAAGCTTTCGAAAAAGTGTAATAGTCTGTGAACTGTACCGGCGCCGACTTAGCGCCGAGGTCATAGTTCAGGGCACGATAATCCGTGGGTGTAAACGTGTCCGCTGTCAATGTATAAACCTCAAAAGCAGGATTCTCGCCAAAACACGGAGTTATGGCAGGCACCTCGTCAAGCACAATCGAGGGCGACAGGATGCGATACTCGTTCATATGAGTATGCGCGCCAAGGGTCATGGTTATAACCCCAGGATACTTAGCGAGTATCTGCAAGAAATTTGCCTGATAACTCTGGTACATCATCATCGTGGCACTGACCGGCTGACCGGCGGTAAAACTTGGGGCCGTTGAAACTGTATTTGCGCCCGGAGGCACATGCATCAAGAGCCACACTTTTTTGCCATTAGCCTGGGCCGATGCAAGGGTTGAATCAAGCCAGGCAAGTTCCGTCGCCACGGCACCGTCATTGTCGCCCGGGACGCCCAGGGCAAATACGTTGGTATTGAGTCCGATCACCACCAATTTTGATCCCATCGGCTCGGCCGAATAGTATCCCCCGCTCTTGAAAGTATTAAGAAATGTTTGCTGATCTACGGTCCCACTCAAGAATTGGGTGTAAAACGTTTCCGCGTTATTCGCAAGAAAAGTGCTATCTGGTCCATAGCCGGTGTAGGAATCGATATTTCCAACCGCGAACAGGACGGGAAGGTTCCCGACTGTCGCCCTCACCTGCGCGGTAACGAAGGCAACGGTCTTGTCGGTAAAGGCCTGCATGTCGGTAACGTCTTGTGCGGTCGGGAGTGCGCCGGGCGCCAGGCCCTCGCAATCCTGGTAAAACGATGACTGAAAATTATGGCCGATAAGATCGCCGGTATAAAGAACGAGCGGGCTCGCTCCCAGGTTCTGCTTGATGCTTGCGAGTGCCTTCACCATCAACGGGTAGTTGGTATCGCTGCCCCATGCCGAAGGCGCTATAACGCTCGATTTCTGAAAAATACTCTCCCACTGGCTGGGATCCATAGTCGTACAAAGAGTTGGGTTATTTTTAAAAAGAGCTGGGTCATAAAATGGATTGAAGTGAAAGTCCGAGAACACAACCACGGGGAAGTTGTTGCCGGTGGGGGTGGGGGTGGTGTTGGTGGTGGCGCCGCACCCGAAGAGCAAGTAGACACTTACCAATGCCAGAAGAAATAAACCGCTGGAAACTTTTAACATAGAAGCTTCTCCTTTTAACGAGTGATTTTGACGAGTGATGCAGGCAGCCGCTTACCGAGGACCTGGTTGCGAATGTGGGAGCACAAAAAACCTCATCGTCAATAGCATCTCCAAGATAGCTTCGGTTGGATAGTAACCTTCGGGTATTGCCCATATGATCGCTGATGGGTATCCGTATCCGCGTCTAAGAGAAGGGGCGGCAAGCGCCGTCTCTGCAGGCGGGAGCGCCCCGACGTGCAGCATCACTGCAGCCATAACCTGACAGGAAGCTGGAGATTTTACCGCAGGCGGTTCAGCCGCGAGCAACAAGGGGTCAGACTTGCGGCGAGCTTCGCAAGCCGGCCCGGACGAGGGCGTCCGGGCCGGGGGAATTGCGGTAGAGGGTACAGCAATCCATGCTCAGCAGACGATCTACTTCACTTGCAGAGATTCGATGTAGTGGGTAAGGTTCGTCACGCGTTGCTGCACCTCACCTTCGTGTCCACTACTCATGCTCCAAAACAACGTTCCCCACACCGGCATGTCCTTGGAACCGTGCGCGGGAGTAGTGGATTCTCCGCGGATGAAGGACGACACTTTCAGCGAAGGATATTTCCCTCCGTTGTTCTTGCTCAGCAGGGTAAGGTCGGTCGGAGGGACCTTCAGTGCGCTGGCTGCGGGGCCTCCGCCTTTGCCGTCCGTTCCATGGCAAACTGCGCAGTACGCCGTGTACATGTCCTTGCCGGATACCGGCGACGTGGACTTGATGGGCACATGCTTTATGGTCTTCTCTGGTTGGTCCTCCGCGACGACCGTGCATGCGAATACGAACAGGGCAGTGAACATCAAAATCAGTTTCTTTATGGACATCGCCATTTCTCCTTTTAAACCCAAGGTCGTCTTCTGACCTCGAAGCGCCCTCAGAAACCGAAATCCGGCTGCGTTGTTAGTTCGCTGCCTGCTATCGCGTTGGAAGTTTCCATTCCTTACCGTTGCGCACGGCAACCAGCGTCGATTTCGTCGGGTCCCCATTATAGAAGGCGACGGCATACTTATTGATCAGGGTTTGACGCTCCCAAAGACTAAAGCTTTTCACCAACGGACCGCCCGCGTCAAACGCGTCCCCCAATTTATTGGGCACCCATTTCCAATTGTATTCGACGATCGCCGTGTCAACTCCGTCCATGTTTACGCTGGCGACACCCAAGAATTGCCTTTGCGCCAGTGCAGCCTGATACGAGACGGCGCCGTCCGCCTCGGTCGATTTCTTGAAACCCGGCAGACTGCTGAGCAGTTGCTCTCCTTCGGGTGTGACCGAAACCAGCACGCCGCCGTGCGGCGCCTTTGCCAATTTAACAATTCCTGCTTTTTCCAACAATCGATAATTAGGATCCGGTAATTTTTCATCATTATTCACCAGACCAGTGCGGAAGTGGATGACGGCCGGACCGGGTCCCTGGAGCGCCGCCGTTACTACCCCGCTCGCTTGCTGCGTGCTGAGAGGCGTCTTTCCCCGGACTTGGAGTATCACGTAGGTTACTAAACCCACGATCCCCACTAGCAGGCACAGCATGAGTAGCATCGGCAAGATCGATGAGCGTCGTTCCATCTGAATTTCGGCTTCAAACATGGCAGCCCCCTTTATTGAACACCCGCGGATTCCTTACCACCTCTCATTTTCAGTCCAGCGCTTCCCGATTGCGGTGATCAAAGGCACGATCCGCTGTGTCTTGTATCACTATGAGGCAATTCCCTTATCGTGTTCCGGAGCAGAACCCGTTCCCTTACGGTGTGCGCGCCCTCACAAACAGCGGTGATCCATGTCACACCCCTAGGTACGCCCTGCAAGGCATAATCGCCTGAGATTCGTGGTTGTGTTCCACCACTTGAGCGTGGAGATTCAATGGCTAAAGGACGTGTTTCAATCGTCGTCGAGCGGTGCAAAGCCTGCGGCTTCTGTGTGGAGTTTTGTCCTACCCACGTGCTCGCGCTTTCTTCCGCTTTCAATTCCAAGGGCTATCATCCGCCCCATGTCGTGCATCCGGAAAAATGCAGTGGTTGCGATTTGTGCGGCATGTACTGCCCCGATTTCGCCATCTGTGCCACTAAAGTCGATCCCCCTCTATCCAAGAAGACGGTCGATCCGGTCGCTAAGGGAGGTGCCGAATGAAGACTGAAAAGGCTGACCCTCGCGGTGTGCTCACCGGCATCCACTTCATGGATGGCGACCATGCGTGCTGCGAAGGCGCGCTGGCCGCCGGCAGTCGCTTCGCCGCCGGATACCCCATCACGCCTTCCACCGAAGTCGTCGAGCGCTTCGCCTCCCGTGTGCCCACAGTGGGCGGAACGTTTATTCAGATGGAAGACGAGCTCGCAGCCTCCATCACCCTGCAAGGCGCGGTCTGGGGCGGAGCCAAGGCCTTTACCGTGACCTCCGGCCCCGGCTTTTCTCTGATGATGGAACATATCGGCTACGCGGCCATGACCGAAACCCCGTGCGTGTTCGTCGATGTGCAGCGCGGAGGACCCTCCACCGGCCTGCCCACGCTTCCCGCCCAAGCCGACATGATGCAGGCCCGCTGGGGCTCGCATGGCGACTACGAGATCATCGCCCTCTGCCCCAATTCTCCGCAGGAGTGTTTCGACCTCACCATCAAAGCCTTCAACCTGGCCGAAGAATTTCGCGTGCCCGTAATGTTCATGATGGACGAATGCGTAGGGCACATGAGTGAAAAGGTGGTGATTCCTCCCGCCGACCAGATCGAAGTCGTGCCCCGTCGCCATACTCACAAGTCGGTGGATGACTATCTCCCCTATGCCACCAACGGCGACCAGGTTCCGGATATGGCGCACGCCGGCGAAGGCTACAACTTTCATGTCACCGGCTTGACTCACGACGAACACGGCTATCCCAATATGACTTTGCCGACCCAGGACAAGCTGGTTCGCCGCTTGCAATCCAAGATTCTCGATGCCGTCGACCGCATTTCCATGTTCGAAGAAGAGCAAATCGAGGGCGCCGATGTGCTGGTCGTTTCCTACGGCATCACTTCCCGGGTGGCGCAACGCGCCATCGAGGCGGCTCGTAAACGGGGTCTGCGCGTCGGCAAGTTGCGCCTCATCACTGCCTGGCCCTTCCCCGAGAAAAAGATACGCGAACTCGCAGCCAAAGTGAAAGCCTTCGTCGTCCCCGAAATCAATCTGGGCCAGATGGTGCGCGAAGTGGAGCGCGCTGCCGACGGTCAGGCCAGGACATTCGCCGTGACGCACGCGGGCGGCGGAGTGCACAACCCCGAAGACATCCTCAAGGTAATTGTGAAGGCCAGCCTGGAGGCCAATCAATGACTGACAGCTTGAACACCGATCTCATCAACAAGGACATCCTCAACCCCGTCGAGCCCTTCTTACGCAGCGATCGCATGCCTTCGATCTGGTGTCCGGGATGCGGCATCGGCACCACCGTGAACTCTTTCGCCCGCGCCCTCATCGAATCGAAAATCGATTTGTGATCGCTCGCCCTGGTCTCGGGCATCGGCTGCACCGGCCGCGTGGCCGGTTACGTCAAACTGGATTCTTTCCATACCACGCACGGCCGCGCCATCCCCTTCGCCACCGGGTTGAAGCTGGCCAACCCCAAGCTGAACGTGGTCGTCTATTCCGGCGATGGCGATCTTTCGGCCATCGGGGGCAATCATCTGATCCACGCCGCCCGCCGCAATATCGACCTGAAAGTCATCTGCGTCAACAATCTGATCTATGCCATGACCGGTGGCCAGACCGCACCCACCACGCCGGATCACTCGACCACTTCCACGAATCCCTACGGCGTGTTCGAGCCGTCGTTCAATTTGCCGCACCTGGTCGAAGCGGCGGGCGCGGTTTACGTCGCGCGCTGGACCACCTTTCACGTGCGCCAACTGTCGCGCTCCATCGCCGAGGCGTTTCAGAAGAAGGGCTTCTCGTTTATCGAAGTGATCTCGCCCTGCCCCACGCTTTATCAGCGCCGTAACAAACTGGGCGATGGTCTCGACGCCATGAAGTACTACAAAGAGAAGAGCAAAGTCCGGCACGGCGCTCCGACCAGTGAAGTCGGCCTCACCATGACCGGAGAAATCATCGTGGGCAAATTTGTCGACCGCGACCGCCCCGATTACCAAACCATGATGCGAGCTCAATTCCACGAATCGCTCGGAGAAAGATTTGTGGAACAACCGGAGATGGTATGCAGCTGACGGAAATTCGTCTCGCAGGCTTTGGTGGCCAGGGAGTGATCCTCTCGGCCATCGTCTTGGGCAAGGCTGCCTCGATCTATCAAGGCGCTTATGCCACCATGACTCAGAACTTCGGCCCGGAAGCCCGGGGCGGCGCCTGCAGCGCGCAGCTCGTCGTTTCCGATTCGCCCATCTTGTACCCCTACGTCACCGTGCCCGACATCCTCGTCGTTATGTCGCAAGAGGCCTATGTGCGCTTCGCGGCCGAGTTGAAAGACGGCGGCATCATGATCGTCGAGCAGGATCTGGTGCGAGTTGCAGGTCTCAAGCAGGGAGTCAAAGTCTACAGCATCCCCGCCACCCGCATCGCCGAAGAACTCGGCAAGCGCATGGTGCTGAATTCGGTGATGGTCGGATTCTTCACTGCCATCACCCAACTCCTGGAACCCGACGCCGTGCGCAAGGCAGTAGCCGATTCTGTCCCGCCCAGTTCTCGAGAACTGAACCTGAAGGCCTTTGAGAAGGGGTTTGAGTACGGAGTCAATGCATTGACCGAAACTCCGAACCCCAGCGACGCCGTACTGCAAGCGCAATACTCGCCGGAGTAAGCCAGTATGTCGAAGTTCGTACAGCCCTCTATTTGCCGAGCCGGCGCGCTCGCCTCGCTGGCAGCTTCTTACTAACGGCCGATCATCCGTCCTTTTTGCGTCCAAGATGTAGTGGATTACCTTTCCGTGGTTTGTCCGTCTCAGTCTCTATCGAGTGGTAGGATGATACCGATCCTGCCGGGGCACGTCTTAAGCGTACTGAGGCCAAAATGGCAACATTGGGATCCTCGCAGCCACCGGCGGAAGCTTCTGTCCCGAGCCGTGTTTCGACCGCCCCAGTCACCAACCTTGCGCCCAGGCACTCTGCCCTGGTCCGCGTGACACACTGGATAAGCGCTCTCTGCTTTTTCGCCCTGCTCGTTTCCGGCATCGAAATTGTGATCTCGCACCCGCGCTTCTACTGGGGCGAGACGGGCACCGTTTTGACGAAACCGATGTTTCAACTGCCAATTCCTTCCTCAAGAAGATTGGTGCCGACGGGTTACGGCTATGTGCTGCCCGACCAGAACGGCTGGAGCCGGGCCCTGCACTTTGAAGCTGCCTGGATCGTGGTGCTGACCGGCTTGCTGTATGTAATTTCCGGTATACTCACACGGCATTTCCGAAAAGACTTGGTCCCCAGCACGGCCGATCTCTCATGGCGGGCGCTCCTGGCCTCCTTTGCAAAACCGTTGCGTTTTGAACGACCAAGTGCGGCAGAGGCGTCTTCCTACAATGGGCTCCAGCGCCTCACGTACCTATTTGTGATCTTCGTTCTATTCCCCCTGGTCATCTGGAGCGGCCTCGCGATGTCGCTCGCCTTTGCTTCCGCCTTCCCGTGGTCCGTTACTCTGTTGGGCGGTCGTCAATCCGCTCGCACGATTCATTTCTTTGTCTCGCTGGCCCTGGTGCTGTTCCTGTTTGTCCACGTCGCAATGGTTTGCCTGGCCGGATTCTGGAGCCGCACTGGAGCGATGATCACAGGCCGCACCGGCACGCGTAAGGAGCACGCATGACCGACCTTTCACGCCGAAAACTCATCGTATCCGGACTCGCAGCGGCCGCGGGTGCATCGGGACTGGCAGTGGCAGCGCGGCTTGCGCAGAAGTATGGATTGGTTCCTCCCGATCATGGCGGAATCTTCGGCCTCGGCGAAACGCTGACTTATGCCTCGCAGCGGCTGCTGACGAGGCATTCACTGGCGCGCGAATTCCCTCGAAACCAAATTTCGCCGCGTCCATTCCCGAACGAACTCGACCCCCTCACGGAAGAGTTTAAGCGGCTTCAGGCGGGCGGATTCGCGGACTGGCGGCTCTCCATCGATGGCATGGTCCATCAACCTGCGTCGTTCTCGATTGCTGACCTCAAGAGCTACCCGTCTCGCAGCCACATCACCGAACTCGCGTGTGAAGAGGGCTGGTCCTACATCGCCGAGTGGATCGGCGTGCCGCTCTCCCACATCTTGTATCTTGTCGGGGTCCACCCGCAAGCGAGATACGTCGTGTATGTCTCGATGGAACCCAATGCGTGGGACAGCATCGACATGGCCGATGCGCTGCATCCGCAGACATTGCTCTGTTACGGCATGAATGGCAGTGAGCTTCCAGTAGCCCACGGTGGGCCGCTTCGCATGCGGCTCCCTCGGCAAGTCGGCTACAAGAACATAAAATTCATCACTCGCCTGACGGTCACAGACAGTCTGAAAGGGCTCGGTAATGGCTGTGGGGCTGTGGCTTGCGAGTATGGCTATGCCTGGTACGCCGGCATCTGACACGCCCTGGACTGTCGAGGCTCGAGAAGACTTAGATCGTCGGCACACTGGAAATCAAGGACTGTTCGCTTCTGCAGCACCCGGATCACGCGCAAATCGGAAGCAATCCGTTTTCAGAAAGACAATCTTCACCTGGATGTTGAACCCTCCAATGGCCAGAAGTCGGCTTGGGGTTCCCGGGGTTCTTCACTACGTCAGCCGATGACCCATCCACCCGGATGGCCCTCTCAAAAATCGCCGCCCGCGCCTCCGCCTCCCGTCTGTATGAATGCATAAGTGAAATGAAGAAGGGTTCTCCGAGCGGCTACGATGCTGAGACCGGCGAGAAAAGCGTCGGCTCAGAAAGCTCACTCGGAGAACCCTATGACTACGCTTCA
>Ga0116134_1001867_pt1 | contig 10499 bp, 11 predicted proteins | sample June2015DPH_19_5_FD_89737 | JGI IMG/M metagenome (GOLD analysis project Ga0116134, IMG submission 89737) | Peatland microbial communities from SPRUCE experiment site at the Marcell Experimental Forest, Minnesota, USA - June2015DPH_19_40 | ecosystem: Environmental > Terrestrial > Soil > Wetlands...
AGATGTTTCTGAAGCCTCGCCAGCGCCACGCGATCGTGACGGCGGTCGCGGTAAATCGGGACAAGCAACGCGCCGTTGACGAAATAAAAATTGACGTACGTCGCGGGCATTCGCTGGCCGTCGTAAATCATGGGGTGCGGCATGGGGATTTCGACGATTTCAAACGTCCGGCCGTCCTGGTCGGTCAGCTTTTGCGCCTGCCGGCGCGCGTCGCGAAGGACCCGGTAGTTCTCGTCACTGGGATCGGCTTCCACGCCGATCACGATTTTTCTGGGGCTGATGAAACGAGCGAGATCGTCAATGTGTCCGTCGGTGTCGTCTCCGGCGATTCCACCCGTGAGCCAGCAGACCTTTTTCTGGCCGTAATAATCCTTCAGGTATTTCTCGATGCGGGACTTGCTCAGCTTGGGATTGCGGTTTTTGTTCAGCAGACAATCGGTGGTGGTCAGCACCGAACCGGCGCCGTTGAAATCGACCGACCCGCCTTCCATAACGATGCCCGGGTAAAAAACCGATAGGCCGAGCTGCTCCGCGACGCGCGTGGGAACGGCGTCGTCATCGTCATACGGCGGATATTTCCCTCCCCAGGCGTTGAAGGCCCAATCCACGATGGCCTTTTCTCTTCGGCCGCGCCTCCGGCGAACGACGAAGGCCGGCCCATGATCGCGGCACCAGCTTTCGTTGGTCTTGACGTGATGAAAGAAAATGTTCCGCGGACCGCAGCCATACACGGCCAATTGCGCCTTCACCAGACGCTCATAATTGCCGTTGGGCACGTTGACGTGGACCTTTTCGCGAGCCGCGATTTCGCGAAAAATTCGGGCGAGGTTTTCCGGAACCGTGTGATACTTGTCGGGAAAGGAAATGCCTTCCGGCCGCGGCCAACTGAACCACGTTCCCTCATGCGGCGCCCATTCGGGTGGAAAGGAATAACCGAGAGCTGCCGGTGTTTGCGCAAGAACTTTCAACTTAGCCATGAGTTTCCACAAACCGCTTGGTCAAATCCCCGTAGGCATCGATCCGCCGGTCGCGCAGGAACGGCCAGTGCGTTCGGCTGAATTCCACCTTCCTCATATCGCAATCGGCGATGAGCACTTCCTCCTTGCCGATTGAGGCCTTCTTGATGATCTGGCCATTCGGGCCGGCGATGAACGATTGGCCCCAGAATTGAATTCCATCCCGGTTCACCGGCTTGCCGTCCGGCCGCAGGATTTTTTCCAGGCCGATCCGATTGGCGGCGCACACGTAACAGCCGTTGGCCACCGCATGGCTGCGCTGGATCAGCTCCCAGCTTTCCTGTTGGGCCAGTCCGTATTCGGCTTTTTCGCGCGGATGCCAGCCGATGGCCGTGGGATAGAAAAGAATCTGCGCTCCCTGCAGCGCGACGAGCCGAGCGGCCTCGGGGAACCACTGGTCCCAGCAGATGAGCACGCCGATTTTCGCATACTTGGTTTGCCATGCGCGAAAGCCCGTGTCCCCCGGCGTAAAATAAAATTTCTCATAGTAAAGCGGGTCATCCGGAATGTGCATCTTGCGGTAGATGCCGAGGATCGAGCCATCGGTGTCGATAACGACGGCGGTGTTGTGATAGAGGCCGTCGGCTCGCTTTTCGAAAAGCGATGCGATGATGACGATGCGGTATTTCCTGGCGAGCTTGCCGAGCGCATCCGTGCTGGGGCCGGGAATTTTTTCGGCCAGCTTGAAAAAGCGATGGTCTTCGACCTGGCAAAAGTATTGCGAGCGGAACAATTCCTGCGTGCAAACGATTTTTGCGCCGGATTTGGCGGCTCGCTCCACCAATTGAATCTGTTTTCGCAGGTTGGCCGCGCCGTCGATCCCGCACGCCATTTGCGTAAGGGCAACCGGCACGATGTCACTTGCGGATTTGGCGTGCTTTCGCTTCATGGTGTCTTTCCAACATTTTCCCCTCGCGGCTTCGAGTCATTGGCCAATGACAATAAAAACCGCTCGACGTTCTCCGCCGCGTCCCCGACGCCGGTCTTGGTTTGGAAATCGATCTCCGCCAGCAAATCGACCGCTCGCCTCCGGCCACGCTCGCCGAGGGATTGTACCGTGTCCAGGAATCGCTGCTGAACCTCGCGCGGCCATACACGAAGCGCTTGGCAAATGGTGAAAGCATTCTGCCCTTCGCGCAGCATCGCCAGGGCTTTGCGGACATTCTCCAGCCAAATGCACAGCCAGGTGACGGCGCGGAACTCGGCCGAAGAATCGCTCTGAACGAGTTGCCGCCAGCGGCGGACGGCCTCGGCCGGGTCGCCGCCGCCCAGGGCGTTGGTCAAATCCCACATTTCCCGCTCGCGCTGGAAGGCCACGCTTTGGCTGATCTCATCCGCGCCGATCTGGGAGGAGGCAGACGCCAGGGCCAGCTTGCCCAATTCGTTGTCGATTCGTCCAAGATCGGCGCCGATCAAATCCGCGAGCAGCTCGGCCGCTTCGGCGGTGAGGTTCAGCTTGTGGACCGTCCTGCCGCGCTGAATAATCCAACCTTTAAGGTCCTTCGGGGCCTGGCAGGGAATAATCTGCCCGGTTTTGGCGATCGCCTTGTAAATGCGCTGATTGGACGGGAGCGAACTGAATCGAAGCACCAGCGTGGCGCTTTCCGAAGGGCGGGCGACGTAATCTTCCAGTTGCTCGCGGAAGCGCGAAACGAATTCGTCGGCATTGCGCACGGCCACCACCTTGGCGCTGCCGAACATGGCGAAGCTGCGAAGTTCATCGAGCACGTCGGCGAGATCGGCGGTTTCGCCGTCGGCGTCGATGCGCTGTGCATCGGGCGGCAACTCGGCGACGATTTTCTGCAGAGCTTGCTGTTGAAGCAGCGCGTCGGAGCCGACAAGTGCATACACGGGTTTGGGCATTCGCCCGGTTTTTACGTTCCGTCTGAGGGCGCGTCAACGAGGGCGCCAGGTCAGGTTCAAGTAACAGAGCCGCTCGCATGTCGGCCCGGCTCTGTCGCGGTGGTCTTTCGCTGTAAAAATGAATCCGTTACACTTCGGAGCCCGTGGGACCGATTGGGATGTAGCAGGCCGGGATCGGATGGGAGAGCGCATGTCAAATCCCTATTCCTCATTCTGCGAGGACTTTTACGTCAACATGCGGCTGGGCTCGCAGTTGAACCTGCCGCACCAGCGCGAAACCCTGCTTCATTTCTTCGAGCGGATTCAGAAGGAATTTCCGTCGATGACGCGGTTTCGCAAATCGGACCGCGGCGAATTCAATCTCGAGGAGGATCGCTCGAGTCAGGACTACCGCTGGGTGAGCCTCGAAACCCGCCGGCTCAGCGCCGGGCACGTCAATGCCGCCAGCGTCGAAGAGACGCTGAAGCTTCATCGTCTTCTGCTCCAACTGGCTCCGTTTCACCTCGGCATCAGTCCTGTGGAAATCGACTATCTCGACGTGCTTTTCGGATTCGACCTTTCCTTCAGCGGGAATCACGACGAGATCATTGCCGAGAGCCTTCTGACGGATTCTCCGCTCAATTGCCTGACGGAGGAAACCGGCGCCAAGGCGGTGGATGTGCGGCCGTCGGTGACGGTGGCGCTGAGCGACGATTGCCGGCTTCAGGCCCGCATCGATATCGTCACGCGAACCAACAGCTACCAGGTTCGCACCGGCGATTATTCCGACGACATGATCAGCGTATACCTGATACTGCGGCGGTATTGGGGAGACCGGCCGCGCCGTTCGATGGAGGATCTGCTCCAGGACATGACGGACCGAGCGATTCAGTTGTGCGACCGACATATCCTGCCAAAGGTGGTCCGGCCGATCTCCAGCGCGATCGCTTCGCGCTCCTGAGCGCGGGCCTGTTCAATCCCCCGGGCGCCAAAAGCCCGCCGGAGGACCGGCCCGCTCACTTTCGAAATTGGGCCGGCTGGTCCTCCAGCCGATTCCTGTTACGCGGGTCATGGCACACCCCGGACCACAAATGCGGGACTTGGTGTTTGGCATCGATGGCTGGATTCTGTAAGATCAGCGGCAATGGCAGCCGAATCGGCGGATTCTTTGGTGCGCGAAGGCAGGCGACACATCGATCGCGTCTTAATTGAGCTTGGCAAGGACGCGGAGGAGTTGAAAGCCGAGTTCGCGCTCGGAAAGCGGGAAATAGCTCAAAAGGGCTTGTCTGATATTGCCGAAGTCGTTAGCGGACTTGAGCGCCTGCGGCAACTTCTGATAAGGTGCTGAAGATGCAAATCGACGGCGCGGGGCATTCGCCTTGAGAGGGTCAGATTATGGTCGATAGTGCGGAAGCCGTCCCATCCGAACCCACGCCGGCGATCGTCGTCGCCAAGGCGGGACGGTATTATCGCGTCGCGCGTTATCTGATGACCCTTCTGCTCATGGCATACGGGGCGTGGTCCATTTACGACGGCTTCGTGAGTTGGCCGCGTTGGACCGAGACGCACCCGCGGGAAAAGCCGAAGACCGACACGGATATCATGTTGAACAAGGTGCTGGGAGTTCTGCTCCCGCCGATGGGGCTGATTATCCTCGCCTGGGCGATCTACAATTCGCGCGGGGAATATCGATTGGAGAACGGCGTGCTTCACGTGCCGGGCCATCCGCCGGTGCCGCTCGAAAAAATTCATTCGATCAACCGGGAAGCCTGGGACCGCAAGGGAATCGCGTATGTGGATTACGATCTGTGCGATTCGCCGGCGCCCGGAAGTGTCGGGGGTGATTCCAAATCCGCGCGGGGTACATTCAAGATCGATGATTTTGTTTACGAGCGCGGGCAGGTCGATCAGATCTTCAAGGCGATCGAGGGTTCGCTGCTCAAAGGCCACCCTCCCAAGCCGAAGACCCAGCCGCCGCCGCCAAAAGTCCCGCCGCGGCCGAAATTGTAGGCCAGAGCCTGAACGCGGAATCGCTCTCGTCAAATGCAGCCGCAAAGACGCGAAGATCGCGAAGGCAGACGCAAAGAAACATCTAAAACAATTGAATCGCAGATAACGCCGAGCGCAGAGTCGGAATTCTTCGCGGCTATCTTCGTGGCCTTCGCGTCTTCGCGGTTGCATTTTTGGTTTTGGCCGCCGGCGGCGCCGGCGCCTATCCCGGATCCATCTTAATCACCCCTCGCTGGCGCTTCACAGCGATGACCCGCTGCTTCAGCATTTCGTACAGCGGCCGCGGATTGGGAAGGCCGGCAAGCTCCAGCATCGGCATCTTGTCGTCTTTTGAGATGATCGTGATCGTGCCCACATCCAACAGGCGATTGACCAGAGATTGATGGAAATGCAAGTCTTCAACGTGCCATAGCTCCAGCGTATCAATGTTCTTCGTCAGCAGACCTCGCTCAAAATCGATCCGATAGTTGCTGATTCGATAACGGACGCTCTTGGCAAAAACCCACGGCACCCATGGCACTGCCAAAGCGACGACGATGACGCTCGCCGTCAGCCACCACGGCCCCAAGCGCTTATGGATCAGAAGTCCGGCGATGGCGAGCAGCGCCAGGCCAACGAGGGTGTAAAGGCAGAGTTTGCCGACCATCGCCCGAACGGGCGGGGAGCCGTGGAAATAAATCTCCTCGCGATCGTCCGGCTCGGCATGGGGGCCGGCGCCCGCGGGCGGTGATGAAATGGGGTCGGGGCCTGTGGCGCTCATGGATTTTCCTCCGCCAGTTGTATGATTCGCCTCCACATTTTCTCCGGGACGGGGACAACGCTCAGTCGGCTGATGCGCAGGAAATCCCAGCCGGCGAATGCGGGATCGGCCCTGAGGTCGGAAATCGTGATGCCGCGCGACAGTTTTCGCTTGGGTTTCAGGTCCACGACGACGAGTCGATCATCCGCTTCCTTCGGATCGGCATATGGGTTGGAGGTGATTTGGGCAATGCCGAGGGCGGTGCGCTGATCGCCCGTGTGATAGATCAGCGCCAAGTCACCCTTTTTCATCGTGCGGATGTGTTTGAGCGCCAGGGCGTTGGCAACGCCGTCCCACGTCGCGCGCCGATCGCGGACCAGGTCGTCCCAGGAGTAACAATCCGGTTCGGTTTTCAGCACCCAGCTGCCCATGGGTTCTCCCGAAGGATCGCTAACTAAAGCGGCGTGCCCGTCAGCTTCGGCCCCGCTTGTGCCGGCGCGGCATCGGCCAGCGGGCGCTGATAGGTCTGGCTGATTTTCCGGAGCAGGTCCACGAACTCGACCTGGGCGAGGTTCAGGTTCTTGATCTTGATGTGGGAAACGATCTTGGCTTGCAACGACTCCAACTGCATGCGTTGGGCATCGGTAACAGGCCGGCCTTGCTGTTCCTGCCGCGCGAGGGCTTCGAGCTGTCGCTCGAAATCCGCGAGCATTCGGCTGGCGTCGCCGTCTTCGGCCACGGCCTTTTGGGCGGCCTTGAAGCGCTCGGCGGCGGGGTGCTCCTTGAGAAGCTGTCCGAGCTTCTCGGCAGCCTGAAGGATTTGCTGGGTATCAACGGGCATGTCGCTCCTTGTTGGCGAGCCACTATAATCGACGGATCGGACTTTTGTCATGGGCAGATACGATCGCCAGCAAATCCTGCCGCAAATCGGCCCCGAGGGCCAGGAGCGATTGGGGCGTGCGCGCGTGCTGCTGGTCGGGTGCGGCGCCCTGGGCTCGATCGTGGCGGAAATGCTCGTCCGCGCCGGTGTGGGGTTTGTGCGAATCGTGGATCGCGACCTGGTGGAACTGTCGAATTTGCAGCGGCAGGTGTTGTTTGATGAAAGCGATGCCGCCCGGGAATTGCCCAAGGCGGTTGCCGCCGCTGATCGGTTGCGGGAGATTAACTCGCAAATGCAGATCGAGCCGATCGTCGCCGATGTCAATGCGACGAATATCGAGTCGATTGCCGAGGGGATCGGTCTGATTCTCGACGGCACGGATAATGTCGCGACGCGATATCTGATTAACGACCTGGCCGTGAAACATCGCCTTCCGTGGGTGTACGGCGGGTGCGTGGGCGTGGTGGGTCGAGTCTGGGGAATATGGCCGGAACGGTCGGCGTGCCTGCGATGCGTTTTTCCCGAGCCCCCGCGAGCCGATGAATTGCCCACGTGCGACACCGCCGGTGTGCTGGGCCCGGCGGCGGTGATCGTGGGAGGATTGCAGGCGGCGACGGCCATCCGATTCCTGGTCGAAGGCCCGCAGGGCCAAGACCGCCAGCACCTGGGTGAAATGGCGGGCCTGATCTCGCTGGATGCCTGGCGCGGGCAGTTTCGCGTTTTGGCTTCAGCGGCGATCCCGGCGGCGGATTGTCCCTGTTGCCAGCAGAGAAATTTTCCTTTTCTCTCGACGAACGCGATCGATTTCACTACAAACCTCTGCGGACGGCAGGCGGTTCAGGTCCTTCGCCCCGGCTCGGCGGCGCGGATTGACTTGGCCATGACCGCCGAGAGATGGCGCATGATCGGAACCGTTGCAACGTCGCCGTGGTTCGTCAAATGCAAGCTAAACGATCCGCCCGGCGTCGACCTGACGCTTTTTCCCGATGGACGACTCGTGGTCCACGGATCGACCGAGCCATCACGGGCGAAATCGCTGTACGCAAGATTTGTTGGGAGTTAGGGTTAAGATGGTAGCTTGACTGATTCCTACCTACCCATAGCATTAGTCGGAATTTTATGGGAATTGTCGCTGTCCGTCCCGCAGAACAGGCTCGCTCCGTCTTGGAGTTGATCGGCAACACGCCGATGTTGCGGTTTAAGCGGATTTGCGAGGACGCCGGCCCCGTCGAACTGCTCGCCAAGGCCGAGTGGTACAACCCCGGCGGAAGCGTGAAGGATCGCGCGGCCCTGAGCATGATCCTCGATGGCGAGCGGCGAGGTCTTCTTACGCCGGAGAAAATCATCGTCGATGCCACCAGCGGCAACACGGGAATTGCCTACGCCATGATCGCGGCCGAGCGCGGTTATCGCGTGAAGCTGGCGCTGCCCAAAAATGCCGGCTGGGAGCGAAAGCAATGTTTGCTGGCCTACGGCGCGGAATTGGTGTTGACGGACCCCACCGAAGGGACCGATGGCGCGCAGCGGCACGTGCGCCGGCTTGTCGATGCCGATCCCGGCAAATATTTTTATCCCGACCAGTACAACAACGAAGCGAACTGGCGGGCACATTACCAAACCACGGCGATGGAAATCTGGAATCAGACCCAGGGACGAATCACCCATTTCGTCACCGGACTCGGGACGAGCGGAACCTTCGTCGGCGTGACGCGGAGGCTCAAGGAATTGAATCCGGCGATCCGGTGCATCAGCATGCAGCCGGATGCGCCGCTGCACGGCTTGGAAGGGCTCAAGCACATGCCGACGTCCCTGGTCCCCGGGATTTATGATGAATCGCTCGCCGACGAGCAGGTCGCCGTGGCGACGGAGGATGCGCAGAAGATGGTGTTGCGGCTGGCGCGGCAGGAAGGATTGCTCGTGGGCGTTTCCTCCGGGGCCAACCTGTTTGCCGCGCTCCGGGTCGCCAAGGGTTTGAAAGAGGGAGTCGTCGTTACGATCTTCTGTGATTCGGCGGCAAAGTATCTGTCCGAAGCCTTCTGGCAGGAATCGGCTGAGGCGGAGAATTGGCCATGAGCCTGATTTTGACCCTCGAGCAGGTGGCGCAGATCGAGCGTGAAGGGTCGGCGGCGTATCCGAACGAATGCTGCGGCGCGATGCTCGGCCGGGATAATTCCGCGAGCCCCGGCGGCGAGCGGATCGTGCAGCGGCTGGAGCCGCTGGCCAACGCCTTTGCCGCCGAGGAGCAGTATCATCGGTTTTCGCTCAATCCGCTTCAGTTGATGAAGCTGGAAAAGACCGCCTCGGCCGCGGGGCTGGCGGTGCTGGGCTTTTATCACAGCCATCCCGACGTCGCCGCCCGGCCCAGCGAATACGACCGTTCCAATGCCTGGCCGTTTTACAGTTACGTGATTGTTTCGATCGCCAAGGGAAAGCCGGTGGAGTTGACGAATTGGCGATTGGACGAAGCAAGCGAACAGTTCAAATCCGAGGAGATTATTCGCGGGGCGAAAGGACCGTTATGAGCGCCGAATATGCGCATCCGGAATTGCTTGTGAGCACCGCCTGGGTCGTCGAGCATATCGATGATCCGAAGGTGAAGATTGTCGAAGTGGACGTGGACACGGCGTCTTATGACGAGGGGCACATTCGCAACGCGATCGGATGGAACTGGAGGACGGATTTGAACGACCGGGTACGCCGGGACATGGTCGATCCGCGGACGTTCGCGGCGCTGAACAGGGCCGCCGGCATTCGCAGGGACGATACGATTATCTTCTACGGCGACAACAACAATTGGTTTGCCGCCTGGGCGCTGTGGCAGTTCAAATACAACGGCCATAAGGATGTGCGGCTGATGAACGGAGGGCGCAAAAAATGGGAACTGGAGAAGCGGGAATGGGTCACCCAGCGGCCGACTTTTCCGCCGAGCGACTACCCGATTCCCTCCGTCGATGACAGCATTCGGGCGTATCGGGAGGAGATCATCAACGCATTGAGCAGCGAGGCGATCAACCTGGTTGACGTTCGCTCGCCGCATGAATTCACGGGCAAGATCATCGCGCCGCCCGGCATGACCGAGACGGCCCAGCGCGGCGGGCATATTCCCGGCGCCAAGAACGTTCCCTGGGCCAAAACCGCCAATGAAGACGGCACGTTTAAAAGTTCGCAGGAGCTTCGCAACCTGTACGGCGACGCGGGCGTCGATCTATCCAAGCCGACGATCGCCTACTGCCGCATCGGCGAGCGTTCGAGCCATACATGGTTCGTGCTGAAGTACCTGCTTGGCGTGGATAACGCGAAGAACTACGATGGAAGCTGGACCGAATGGGGCAATTTGGTCGGCGCGCCGATCGAAACCGGCGAGGATTTGAACTGGCCGGGCTCGAACGTGAAATGCCCATGAGGATCGGGATATCCAGAGATACACGCGAGGTAAATCATGCCGCTCAAACCGCAAGGCCGAATTTTCAACGACATCACCGAAACCATGGGCGGAACGCCGCTGGTGCGCCTGAACCGGGTGATACCCAGGGACCAGGCGACGGTGCTGGTGAAATGCGAATTCTTCAATCCGCTGGGGAGCGTGAAGGACCGCATCGGCGTTGCGATGATCGACGCGGGGGAGAAAGCCGGCAAGATCAACCGGAATACCGTCATCGTCGAACCGACCAGCGGGAATACGGGAATTGCGCTGGCGTTTGTCTGCGCGGCGCGTGGATATCGGCTGATCCTCACCATGCCGCAGAGCATGAGCATCGAGCGCCGGCGCCTGCTGAAGGCGCTGGGGGCGCAGGTGGAATTGACTCCCGCGGAAGAGGGAATGCGCGGGGCCATCAGTCGGGCCGAGGCCATTCTCAAGGAAAATAAAAACAGCTACATGCCCCAGCAGTTCAACAATGAGGCCAATCCGGAGATCCATCGTCGCACGACGGCGGAGGAAATCTGGCAGGATACCGGCGGGAAGGTGGACATTCTGGTGTCGGGCGTGGGCACCGGAGGAACGATCACCGGC
>Ga0116134_1001868_pt1 | contig 10498 bp, 10 predicted proteins | sample June2015DPH_19_5_FD_89737 | JGI IMG/M metagenome (GOLD analysis project Ga0116134, IMG submission 89737) | Peatland microbial communities from SPRUCE experiment site at the Marcell Experimental Forest, Minnesota, USA - June2015DPH_19_40 | ecosystem: Environmental > Terrestrial > Soil > Wetlands...
CGCCGACGTGCCAATCGCGGCGGCGGCCGGACTTATCTGGGCCGCCCATATCGGCTTCGACCGCGGCCTCGGCTACGGCCTCAAATATCGGACCGGATTTGGCGACACCCATCTCGGCCGTATCGGTCGCCGCTGAACCTTCCCCAAATCATTCATTCAAGGAGCAATACCATGCGCATCCATGCGATCGAGACCGGCCGCGTTCAGATCAAGCAAGCTCAGATCGAGGGGCGCGGCCATGGGCTGTGGCGGCAGGTCCAGCCGATGCTCTCGCGCGAATGGGCCGACTGGTCGCCGACCTATGTGTTTGCGATCGAGCATCCCGACGGCGTGATCGTCGTCGATACCGGCGCCAATGCCGGCCTGAAATCGCTGCCGCGCTGGCATCCGTTTTTTCAGTTCGCCGTCCGCTTCGACATCGAGCCCGAGCAGGAGATCGGCCCGCAACTGCGGGCGCTGGGCATCGGCGCCCGCGACGTCAAGACCGTGGTGCTCACCCATATGCATATCGACCACGACGGCGGCCTCGCGCATTTCCCCGCGACCCGGATCCTCGCCGACGGCGGCGAAATCGCGCGTACGTATGGCTTGAGCGGTGCGTTCAACGGCTACCTGCCGAGCCGATGGCCGAAATCGTTCGCGCCGCAGACCCTGTCCTGGCAGCCAACGCCGTACGGACCGTTCCAGCGCATCGCGCCGATCACGCAGGCCGGCGACGTCATCGCGGTGCCGACGCCGGGCCACACGCCGAGCCACGTCTCGATCATCGTGCGTGACGAGGAAGAAGACATCGTGCTCGCCGGCGATGCGTCGTATCTCGAAACGACGATGCTGAGCGGCACGGTCGACGGCGTGAGCCCGGACGAAGCCGTGGCAAAGGCGACGCTTGCGGACCTCCGCGCCTTGTGCGCCCGACGCCCGACCATCTATCTGCCGACGCACGATCCGCGCGCGGCCGAGCGGCTTTCGCGACGGCGCCGCATTGCCATCGCCGCGTGACGACGTGTTGTTTGTGGAAGCATGTCGCGGTCGCGGACGAGGTGGCCGCTTCGGCGGGACATGCTCTTAAAACAACGCCCCCAGCGCGGCGGCGGAGAGCGCCAGCCAGCCGATGATGAGAATGACGCCGCCGGACGGCGCCGCCATCGCGAACAGGCGATGGCCGACGAACGCGCGCATCGCGATGTCGCCGGAGAACAAAACGCCACCCAGCACCCAGGCGACGAGCGCGACGAGGAGGAGCGGCCGCACCACAGCGCCCTCGCGCGCGAGCGCCACGGCGCCGACCACAGCCGCTGCATGAAAAAGCAGCATCGAGGCGGCGCCGTCGAGGCCTGCGCCTGGCGCCGCATGCGCGCCGGCTGCGGCGAGCGCTATGCCGCTCGCTCCCATCAAGCCGGCCAGCACGATGAAGATCGCCGGTGTCATGACTCGCTCCTCCTCTACTGCACGTTGCGCAGACGCCCGATCCGGTCGTCATATGGCTCCAAGTCGGCTCCGATTATTAGCATGGCATCAATACTGATCGCGGAATGACAGTTAAGTCAGCGCGATTACCTAACATATAACCAAATGTTCAGACGCGCTTCCTAGATTGCCACCGTCGGGTTTGATCGAGCATGGTCGCGGACGGAGCAAAAATTGCCAATGCGCGTTCAGCAAATCACCTGGAGCGGGCGCTCAGGCTGGATGCCCAAATTCGCGCCAGACGCCGCCTCGCTCGTGCTTTATTTCGGAACCCGCCAGGCGTTGGCCGACGGCGCGCGCTACGACGAGCTGCGCGACATGTTTCCGGCCGCGCACATTCTGGGCTGCAGCACCGGCGGACAAATCAACAACAGCGACGTCAACGACGATGAGATCGTCGCCGCTGCCGTCACGTTCGACGCCACCCGGTTGCGCTTGTGTCATCAAACCGTCAACGACCCTGAACAATCGCAGGATTGCGGCGAGGCGATCGGACGCGCGCTCGCCGCCGCGGACCTCGCCGCCGTATTCGTCTTGTCCGATGGCCTGCATGTCAACGGCAGCGCGCTGGTGGCCGGCATCACCAAAGTCATCGGCCCTGGCGTCCCCCTGACCGGAGGCCTGGCCGGCGACGGCGCGGACTTTCAGGAGACGCTGGTCGGCGGCGATTGCGCGCCGAAGACGCGCACGATCGCAGCGGTCGGATTATACGGATCGGCCATTCGGGTCGGCCACGGCAGCGCCGGCGGATGGGACATTTTCGGACCACGCCGGCAGGTGACGAAATCGGTCGGCAACGTGTTGTTCGAACTCGACGGTGAGCCGGCACTCGATCTCTATGAGCGCTATCTCGGGCCGGACGAATCCAAGGAGCTGCCGGGCTCCGCCTTGCTGTTTCCGATCCAGGTCTACGATCTGCAGCGTCCCGATTCGGCCGTGGTGCGCACGGTGCTGGCGATCGATCGCGACGCGCGTTCGATGACGTTCGCGGGCGACGTGCCGCAAGGCTGGACGGCGCAATTGATGCGCGGAAATCTCGACCGCCTGGTGGCCGGCGCGGCGGAGGCGGCACGGCAAGCCCACAGCGACTTCGAGACGCACGATCCCGGCGCGTGTCTGTCGATCCTGGTGAGCTGCATCGGCCGCCGGTTGCTGATGGGCCAACGCACCATCGAGGAAGCCGAAGCGGTGGCGACCGAGCTCGGCGCCGACACGCCGCGGCTCGGCTTCTATTCCTACGGCGAGATCTCGCCCCACGCCCGGTCCGGCCGCTGCGAATTGCACAATCAGACCATGACGGTCACCAGCCTGGCCGAGGTCGCCTGAAGGCCGGTTCGACCCGGAGAGAGACGACCGTCGTGCATAAACTTCTTGCGCAACAGCTGGCGAAAGCGACCGACGAGAGCGGATCTGTCGATCTCGCCAAGCTCACCGGCCTCGTCGCCGCCGCCTACGACGATCTCGACCGCGACCGGCGGCGCACCGACCGCTCGATGTCGTTGATGATCGAGGAGATCGACACCGTCCAGCGCAATCTCGAGCGGACCGTGGTCGAGCGCACCAAGGAGCTGCGGGCGCGGGAAAGCGAACTGCAGGCGCAGAACACGCGCATCGACGCCGCGCTCTCGAACATGTCGCAGGGCCTGGTGATGTTCGACGCCGACGCCCGCGTCGTCATCTGCAATCAGCGCTACATCGCCATGTACGGGCTCGAGGCGGACGACATCAGACCGGGCCGCACGCTGCGCTATTTGATCGACTGCAGCATCGCCCGCGGCGCCTTGTCGGGCGATCCCGAGCACTTTATCGGCCGTCTGCGCGCCACGATCAAAGCCGGAGTGCCGACCACGGAATTCGTCGAGCTGGACGACGGCCGCACCATCGCCATCGTCAGCCAGCCGATGGCCGACGGCGGCTGGGTGGCGACGCACGAGGACGTCACCGAGCGCCGCCGCGCCGAGATGAAGATCGCGCACATGGCGCGTCACGACGCGCTCACCGACCTGCCCAACCGCGTCCTCTTGCGCGAGCGGCTGAGCGAGGCGCTCCTTCACGTCGAGCGCGGGCAGCGGCTCGCGGTGCTCTACGTCGATCTCGATCAGTTCAAGAACGTCAACGATTCGCTCGGCCACCCGGTGGGCGACGAATTGTTGCGGGCGGTGGCGGGGCGGCTGCGCGGCTGCGTCGCGGAGACCGACACGATCTGCCGCGTCGGCGGCGACGAATTCTGCATCATCCAGACCGAGGTCGGCGACGCGACCGACGCGGAGCGGCTGGCGCTGCGCATCGCCGAAGCGATCAGGGCGCCGTACGATCTGCACGGCCATTTGGCGGTGATCGACGCCAGCATCGGCATCGCGCTCGCGCCGGCGGACGGCACCGACGCCAACGAGCTCATCAAGAACGCCGACATGGCGCTCTACGGCGCCAAGGCGGACGGCCGCGGCGTCTACAAATTCTTCGAAGCCAACATGGACGCCCGCATGAAGGAGCGGCGCACGGTCGAGCTCGCTTTGCGCCACGCGTTCGATCATGGCGAGTTCGAACTTTATTATCAGCCGATGCTCAATCTCGACACCGGCGCGGTGCGCTGCTGCGAAGCGCTGCTGCGTTGGCACCATCCGACGCGTGGCATGGTGTCGCCTGTCGAATTCATTCCGGTCGCCGAGGATATCGGGCTCATTGTCGCGCTCGGCGAGTGGGTGATCCGGAGCGCCTGCGCGGACGCGGCGCGCTGGCCCGCGCATGTCAGCGTGTCGGTCAATCTGTCGCCGACGCAGCTCGTCAACAAGGGCCTGCTGCCGGCCGTGCTCGGCGCGCTCGCTTCCTCGCAATTGCCGCCGGATCGGCTGGAGCTCGAGATCACCGAAGCCGTGTTGATGCAGAACAGCGAGGTGACGCTCAAGGTGCTGCATCAGTTGCGCTCGCTCGGCATCCGCATTTCGATGGACGATTTCGGCACCGGCTATTCGTCGCTGAGCTATCTGCGCAGCTTCCCGTTCGACACGATCAAGATCGACCGCTGCTTCATCAAGGGTCTCGGCGAAAGCTCCGACGCCGACGCCATCGTCGAGGCGGTGACGGGATTGGCCGACAGCCTGCGCATGACGACCACGGCCGAAGGCGTCGAGACCCGCGAGCAGCTCGATCTCGTGCGCAAGCTCGGCTGCACCGACGTGCAGGGATTTTTCTACAGCCCGCCGGTGCCGGTCGGCGAATTGACCAAACTCCTCGGCGAGGAGCAGCGCGGCAGCATCGCCGCCGCGTGAGCGCGCTAAGTCGCGTGGCGTCGCGACCGCTTCCCGTTAGCCCTTGAGCGCCACCACTTGGCCGCCGTCGACGACGATGGTCGCGCCGGTCATGTAGCGGCCGGCCTCCGAGACGAGGAGCAGCAGCGGCCCGTCAAGGTCGTGCTCCTCGCCGAACCGGCCCATCGGGATGTCGCGCTTCATCGCCTCGCCGCGCGCGCCGGAGAGATATTCGTCGTTGATCTCGGTGACGAACCAGCCCGGCGCGATGGCGTTGACGCGGATGCCCTTGAAGGCGAGTTCGAGCGCGAGCGCTTTGGTGAGCTGGATCACCCCGGCCTTGGCGGTGGCGTAGGCGACGACGCCCTTGGCGACGCCGAGCCCGAGCACCGAGGCGATGTTGACGATGGCGCCGCGCTTGTTGGCGAGGAGCATGCGGCGCGCGGCTTCCTGCGCCCAATAGAACACCGCGTCGAGATCGGTGCCGAGGACGCGCCGCCACTCCTCTTCGGCCATGTCGACGGCGCGGCCGCCATGGGTGATGCCGGCATTGTTGAGGAGGATGGTCACGGTGCCGAACGCCGCTTCGGCGGCGTCGAACGCGCGCTGCATCGCCGCGCGATCGCGCACGTCCGCCTCGACGATGACGGCCCGGCCGCCACGGCTCTCGATCCGCGCTTTCACCTCCGCGAGGCGATCAGCGCGCCGCGCCACCAAGGCGACCGCCGCGCCGTTGTCGGCGAGGCATTGAGCAAATCGCACGCCAAGCCCGCTCGACGCGCCGGTCACTAGCGCCACCCGGCCCGTAAGGTCGAACATTTGTGCCGCCGTCATGCGCCCTCTCCCCAGACCAACGCCGCGTATCCGATACGCGACAATCACGAACCATAAAGCTTATGCGGCAGCCAGGTCGCAAGCCCCGGCAGGAACCACAGCGCGACCAGCATGGCGAGCTCGATCAGCACGTAGGGAATGATGCCGAGATAGATGTCGCGCGTCGTCACCTCGGGCGGCGCGACCGCGCGCAGATAGAACAGCGTCGGTCCGAGCGGCGGGTGCATGTACGAGGTTTGCAAATTCACCGCCAACATGATGCCGAGCCAAACCGGATCGACGCCCGGCATTTTCAACAGCACCGGCGCCACGATCGGCACCACCACGAAGATGATCTCGAAGGCGTCCATCACGAAACCGAGCAGGAACACCGCCAGCATGACCGCGAGCGTCGCGCCGGCGACGCCGCCGGGCAGATCGGCGAGCGCGCGTTCCACCAACTCGGCGCCGCCGAGGCCGCGAAAAACGAGGCTGAACAGCGTCGCGCCGACGAGAATGAGAAAGATCATGCTGGTGATCTGCGTCGTCCGCGTCATGACCGGAACGAGGACGCCGGCGACGCTGCCCTTGCGTGCCGCAAGGAGCGTCGCGCCGACGGCGCCGACCGAGGCCGCCTCGGTCGGGGTCGCGACGCCGCCGAGGATCGAACCCAGCACGGCGAGAATGAGCGCGATCGGCGCGACGAGAACCGCGACCAACCGGCGCAGGAACGCGACGCCGCCGGACGCGGTCGAAACGGATGCGACCGCCGGCGAGGATTCCGGAAACAGGATCGCGACGCCGATCAGATAAAGCATATAGGCAAGGACGAGCACGAGCCCCGGCACGATGGCGCCGGCGAACAGGTCGGCGACGGCGACGGTTTGCGGCGCGAAATTGCCCTGCGCCATTTGCGCCGCCGCATAGGAATCGCTGAGCTGATCGCCGAGCAGGATCAGTACGGTCGCCGGCGGAAAAATCTGCGCCAGCGTCGAGGTCGCCGCGACCGTGCCCGCCGCCAGCGCCTTGTTGTAGCCCTGCCGCAGCATGGTCGGCAGCACGATCAGCCCCATCGTCACCGTGGTCGCGCCGACGATGCCCTTGGCCGCCGCGATGAGGACGCCGACGATGATGACCGCGATGCCGAGGCCGCCGGGCAGGCGGCCGAACAGGCCGCCCATCGTTTCCAACAACTCCTCGGCGATGCGCGAGCGCTCCAGCATCACGCCCATGAAGATGAAAAGCGGTATCGCCAGCAGCACCTCGTTGTTCATGATGCCGAAGATGCGCTGCGGCAGCGCGCCGAGCAGCGAAAGATCCATCGCCCCGGCGGCCGCACCGGCGGCGGCAAACAAAAGCGACACGCCGGCAAGCGTGAGCGCGACCGGGTAACCGATCAGGAGCAGCACGCAGACGGCGGCCACCATGGTCACGGCGAGCGTTGGCGCCATGGCTTAGCGCGCCCCCACCCTACCCTCCCCCGCGTGCGGAGGAGCGCAGGGCGGGAGGCCCAAACAGGACGCCCGCGGCACGGATCGCCTGCGCAAGCCCCTGCAGGCCGAGGAGAACGGCAAACAGCGGAATGAGACTCTTGAAGAGATAAACGATCGGCAGCCCGCTTGCCTCGCGCGAACCTTCGGCGATGGCCCACGAACGCGCGGCATAGGGAACCGACAACAGCGCGAGCACGACGGCGAAGGGGATGAGAAAAGCGAGCGCGCCGAAAAGATCGATCAGCGCCCGCGTCCGCGGCTTCGCCTGCGCGTAAAAGACATCGACCCGGACATGGCCGCCGACCTGCAGCGTCCAGGCCGCCGCGAGCATGAACAAAGCCGCGTGCGCGTAAAGGACGAATTCCTGCAGGCCTATCCAGCCGACGCCGAACGCATAGCGCATCACCACCACGGCGAATTCGGCGAGCACGATGAAAGCGCAGCACCACGCCGCCGCCCGGCCCACGGCCGCATTGATGCGGTCGATGCCGTTGGCGATGGACAGAAGCGATGGCGGCATGGTTGGGACCGGATGGTTCTGTGCTGTGTGACACGATCGCGCGTCACACTATAATGTCAAAGAACTATAGTCCCCTGGCCGGCACGCCGGGAAGGAGTTGCGGCGATGACGCACGATCATGATTACGACGATCATCACGGGCACGGCTCCGAGCTTTCCGAGATGCAATTGCGCGTGCGCGCGATCGAGACCGTGCTGGCCGAGAAAGGCTACGTCGATCCGGCCGCGCTCGATGAGATGATCGAGGCCTACGAGACCCGGATCGGCCCGCACATCGGCGCGCGGGTAGTCGCCAAGGCTTGGGCCGATCCGGCGTTCAAGCGCGCGCTGATCGCGGATGCGAGCGCGGCGGTCCGCGCCTTCGGCGTCGTCGATCGCGTCGGCGATCATTTGATCGCGGTCGAGAATACGCCGAAACTCCACAACATGATCGTCTGCACGCTGTGCTCCTGCTACCCGTGGGACGTGCTCGGCCTGCCGCCGGTGTGGTACAAATCTTCGCCCTACCGCTCGCGCGCGGTGAACGATCCGCGCGGCGTGCTGGCGGATTTCGGCGTCACGCTGCCTCCTGAAAGCGAAATCCGCGTATGGGATTCGACCGCCGAAACCCGGTTCATCGTGCTGCCGATGCGGCCTGAAGGGACCGAAGGCTGGAGCGAGGAAAAACTCGCCACTCTGGTGACGCGCGATTGCATGATCGGCACCGGCCTGCCGAAAAATCCACAGGACATTTCGTGATGGACGGCATTCACGACATGGGCGGCATGCACGGCTTCGGCAAAGTCGAGCCGGAGGCCAACGAGCCGGTCTTTCATGCCGCCTGGGAAGGGCGCTGCCTCGCGCTCAACCGCGCCATGGGCGCGATCGGCGCCTGGACCATCGACGCGGGGCGCGCCGGCATCGAGGAATTGCCGCCACAGCTCTATCTCGCGCGTTCCTATTACGGCAAATGGGCGCTGCGGCTTGAGAACATGGTGATCGCGCGCGGGCTTGCCGGCGCCGACGAGATCGCCGCCGGTCATGCGCAGCGCGGCGGCGAACCACCGCGGCGCACATTCGGCGTCGCCGATGTTTCGCCTTCGCTCACGCGCGGCTCCTATGGCCGAGCCGCGCCTGCGCCGGCGCACTTCCAAGTTGGCGAGGGCGTGCGCACGAAAAACATCCATCCCGCGACCCACACCCGGCTGCCGCGCTATGCGCGCGGCCGCATCGGCGTTATCGAGGCGGTGCGCGGCTGTCACGTCTTCCCGGACACTTCCGCGATCGGTGCCGGTGAGGACCCGCAATGGCTTTACACCGTGGTTTTCGACGGCCGCGAACTGTGGGGAGACAACACCGATCCGACGCTCAAAGTGTCGATCGAAGCGTTCGAGCCCTATCTGGAGCCAACATGAATACCGATGCGTCTTTGCTCGACCCGCTCGGAAGAATTGGCCCGCTCGGAAACAACGCCGGCGAGCGGGTGTTCCGCGAGCCGTGGGAAGCGCAAGCGTTCGCGCTCGCCGTGACGCTTCATCGGCAGGGCGTATTTTCCTGGAGCGAATGGGCGGCGACGCTCGGCGAGGAAATCAGCAAGGCGCAAGCCGCCGGCGATCCCGACACCGGCGAAACTTATTATCAGCATTGGCTCGCCGCGCTGGAGCGCCTGATCGCCGCCAAAGGGCTCGCCGAGGCGCACACGCTGGCGCGCACGCGCGAAGCCTGGCGCCGCGCCAGCGTGCGCACCCCGCACGGCACACCGATCGCGCTGCAGCCGGCCGACTTCGCCGAATAACCTCATTTGATCGTGGAAATCATCAGACACGGCGCCGCGAGGCAAACGGTGCGATGTCGATGCTGTCGGTAACGAAGAGAAACGTTGTTCGCTTTGCGAACATTTGCGTAGCAATCCGACTGGTTGAACGCGAATTCCCAGAATGAAATTGCCGCGCCGGCACGCGCGACGGCGGCAACGCCGCCCCTATATTGGACTGGATATTACGATTGTGCCGCGTTATAGAAGGCGCCAACAATAAAATACCTTTTAGTTCGCGTAAAAAATAAGGAAACCAGGGATGAACGCACCAGCCCCGAAATTCATGATCGAGTCCGTTTGGCGCGGACGGGTGTTCGGCGCCGAATGGCGCGGCGCCGCGGGCGGCTCGTTGGATGTGCTCGAGCCCGCGACCGGCGCGACCCTGACGACGGTGGGCAACGCCACCGCGGCTGACGTGCGCAAGGCGGCGGCCGAGGCGCGCGCCGCACAACCCGGTTGGGCGGCGACCCCGTACGAACAACGCGCCGCCATCCTGCGCAAGGCCGCGCGCGCGCTCGAGGACAATCAGGAAGAACTCATCCCGTGGATCGCGCGGGAGACCGGCGGCATTCCGGCCAAAGCCGGATTCGAAATCCACATGGTGACGGAAATCCTTTATCGCTCCGCCGCCATGTGCACCGAGCCGCAAGGCCTGGTGCTGCCGTCCGATCCCGGCCGCATCAGCCTCGCCCGCCGCCTGCCGCGCGGCGTCATCGCCGTGATCTCGCCGTTCAACTTCCCATTGATCCTGTCGTGCCGCGCGGTCGCACCGGCGCTGGCGACCGGTAACGCCGTGGTGCTCAAGCCCGATCCGCGCACGGCGCTGACCGGCGGCTTCATCATCGCCCGCATCTTCGAGGACGCCGGACTGCCCAAGGGCGTGCTGCAAGTGCTGCCCGGCGGCGCTGAAGCGGGCGAAGCCCTGTGCACCGATCCCGACATCGCCATGGTGACCTTCACCGGATCGAGCCATGTCGGCCGCCGCATCGGCGAACTCGCCGGCAAGCATCTCAAGAAGGTGCAGCTCGAACTCGGCGGCAAGAACGCCGTGATCGTGCTCGAGGATGCCGATCTCGACGCCGCGGCCTCGGCGATCGCGTTCGGCGCCTGGTTCCATCAGGGCCAGATCTGCATGACCACCGGCCGCGTCTTGGCGCAGGAC
>Ga0116134_1001869_pt1 | contig 10496 bp, 11 predicted proteins | sample June2015DPH_19_5_FD_89737 | JGI IMG/M metagenome (GOLD analysis project Ga0116134, IMG submission 89737) | Peatland microbial communities from SPRUCE experiment site at the Marcell Experimental Forest, Minnesota, USA - June2015DPH_19_40 | ecosystem: Environmental > Terrestrial > Soil > Wetlands...
CGCCGGCGGCGTCGCGGCGGTGTATGCGGCCATGGGCATCCGCGCCGGCTACCCGAACACCGCCGGACATCTGCTCACGGCGTCCGTGCTGAATTGTCCCGCCGCGCTGATGATTGCGAAAATCCTGCTGCCGGAAACCGAGAAAAGCGAAACCGCCGCCAGCGCGCCCGCCACCGTGCCACGCACGACGGCCAATTCCATTGACGCCATCTGCCGCGGCGCCGGCGACGGTTTCAATCTCGCGTTGAACGTCATCGCCATGCTCATCGCGTTCATTGCCATGATTGCGCTGGCGAATTATTTATATGCGTTCGCTCAAAAAGAAGCTGCTTATTTTTTCTTGCGGGCTGATTGCGGCAAACAAGTTGCTGATGCAATGGTTTATGCACCAGTTACATTTCAGAACTTTTTCGGCTGGATCAACGCGCCGTTCGCCTGGCTCATGGGCGTGCCGGCGAAGGACTGTTTTAACGTCGGACAAATCCTTGGCGAACGCGTCGTGCTCAACGAATTTGTCGCCTATCTTGATCTCACCACCAACGCGAAACAGCTCGCGCTCGACCCGCGCAGCTTCACGATTGCCACCTACGCGCTGTGCGGTTTCGCGAATTTCTCGAGCATCGCCATCCAGGTTGGCGGCATCGGCTCGCTCGCGCCGGAACGCCGCAGCGAGATGGCCAAAATCGGTTTCCGCGCAATGATCGGCGGCCTGCTCGCCGCCTACATGACCGCCTCGCTCGCGGGATTTTTGTTGTGAGCGGAGCGCGGACAGCCTGTCCGCGTTTGTTGGAGTTCAAGCTTTAGCTTGTTCAAGCGCACGCTTCAGGCCGAAAGCCGCTATGCCGGCAAATATTCAAACTTGCCGTTACGAATGGAGCGTCGTAAATTCATTCCATGAGTAAAGTGGAAGAAATAGAACAACTCATCGAGCAACTTCCGGCGGAAAATATTGCGGAACTTGCCGCGTGGATGCAGCAGCGCGCAACGGCCATCCGCGACCACAGTGCTTTTCTGAACAGCTACGCTCCCGAGGACGAAGGGTTATACGATGACGCCGTCGCCCGGTGAAATCTGGCTGGCGGACATTTCTGAAAGCCCGTAGGGCTGACATCTTTGTAGTTCCATCATTCCAATTGAAGCCAAGCTCCGTCAGGAGCGGCATATTTTGTGTAACCTCACGCTGATGTCGCTCCTGACGGAGCTTTAATCGGTTTGGGCGGTGTACTACAAAGATGTCGCGCCTACGGCGTTAGCCGGGTTTACGCGCCGTATTATTTCTTCGCCGGCTTGTCATGCAACACCAGCGCGGCGGTGGTGCGGGAGTCAGGATACTTTTGCGCCTTGGACTTTGGCGCGCGTTTGGAAAGATAAAGCACTTCAACTCCTACGACCGCATTTTTGCGGTTGTAATCCACAACGACCCCCGGCGCGATCTCCTCCGATTCGATGATCTTGGAATCATCCAGCCGCAAATAAAGCGCGTCGGCTTCTTTGTCCACGTGCAATCTCATAATTTGCCTTTCATCTTCCGGTCAAAGAATATACTCACCACCCGGTTGGGTTCAACTGCCGTATTGACTGCCACGCGCAACACCCGCCCGCCAAATTCAGGAATCTTACGGAAACGCCGTTCCACCGTGGCATCGTCCGGGTCGGGCAGCACCAATTCCGGCGCGGCCAAAGTTCGTTCCAGCTACTCCACCGGAATATCCCGCCCGGCCAAAACCTGTCTGGCGTGCCTGGTCAGTTCAAATTTCATCTGCCTTGCACGACAGCGGAGCAGAAATTTCAGAACGGCTCAATTCAAAATGCGGGTGCACCCCGGATTTCAAAAAGTTTGGTTTGGAGTTTTTGCTCGAAGCGCGCGACCTGTTCCCGGTCGTCTGCGAGGCGGTCAGCGGTCAAAATTCGACAATACGGGGCTTCCGCGCGGGCGGGAAAAGCCGTGCGCAGCACCACCCACGACGACGGGTTGATTAAAAATGCCAACGGCCACAGCGAGGCCGGGCCGAGGCCGGATTTGCCATTCCAACCGGAACTGGGGCAGGCGCAGCCCCGTTTGTAATAGCATAACAATTCAAGGGCCAAGTGTCAGCGCATGTAGGTCAGGTCTTGATGCAGTCAAATGCCGATGAATACACGGTCTAAGCAAACTGAATTCTTCAACGACAAGCCCTATTTGCAATGCTTTGGGCTTGTCGTTGAAGAATTCAGTTTGCGCCACACTCATTGAGACAATCGCCAAAATGCTGACCTACATGCGCTGACACTTGGCCATTCAAGACTGACCCTTTTCCGAACGCCGCTCCATTTCTCTGTTCATAAAAAGTGGATGGCCAAGCAGCGACTTCACGATTGCACGACGACCGGCGTCTGAAGGATAACTTTCGGTATCCGCAATTACGCCAAGTAGTGTGCCGTCGCTTTGAAATACAGGGGAGCCAGCGCGCTCAACCCGTCCGGGCAGGACATTGGTCACAAAACTTTTCATTCCTTTGTCGTTCGATTTTCTGATGTGAGAAATGATGGCGGTATCAAATTGCAGCGGTGAAAATGAATCCAACCCGCTTGCATCTTTCGCCTCCCCAGAATGAACAAATCCAATTTCCTCGCCAACCCAAGTTGTGAGTGAAAATTTGATTGGTGATTGGATTGGTTCAAACACCCGGTTTATTCCATGCTTTTTCCAAACTTCATCCATTTTCAACTGCGACTTGTCATCCTTGCCAGTGATCCGGCAAGTGATCAGACCAGAAAACTCATCTGGCGCTTCGCCAGCAAATTGATACCGGATAAAACTGGAAAGAATAATGAGGCTTCCGGATTTTTACCGCGCAACTCCTTGGGCGAGTTTTAACGCCTCACTGCATGTCAGGACTTCATTGGCACCGACAAAACAGCCATGGGCCACCGGTTGCACCAATTCCTGACCACGATGTGCTCCATCGTGATACCCTCCGTCGTAAACCACGGCAAACTCAACAATTCGCCTCCGATATTCTCCAACCGCAGTCGGCCAACCATAAACCGGCGGTGTCGCTGTTGCAGGCTGTTCCAACTTTTGCAGCTTGGTCAGCAACTGGGCATCTGTTCCTTCCAGAACATTCAGGCGGTCATCTACTCGTTTGCCTTGAAGCTGATTGAGAATCTCCACCCCTGCTGAAGCGCCAGGAAATTGCGACGCAACCGTCTTGAGAAGATTTTTTGGGTTTAAGATGATGCCAAGCTGCTTGCGTGCTGTTTCGTCGATTTTTTTCGATGCCATAAATAATTCCCCGCGTGTTTTATTTTGCTGGACGTTTCTCGGCCAGCAACTTTGCCAGTGAAGAACCGCCCGGCAGGCCGCGACGTCCTTTGAAAAGTGCACCAGCAACAATTGCCCATGTCTCACCGGGTGCGCCAAGCACGTCACCAGAATTTCTTTTTGGCCACTCCCTAGTTTTCTGGTGATGAGCATTAGCCCATTCAAGAATCTGCTTAATAGTCAGGTCTGGAAGTGCGCCTGTGTTTCGGACGCCTCGCTTCTCCGCCAATAGTTTTGGAAGTGAAGAACCGCCGGGCAAGCCGCGCCGCCCCTTGGACAGCGACCCGGCGACTAATGCCCATGTCTCGCTGGGGTCACTCAGCACTGCGCCAGACTTTAGGTTCGGCCATTGGCCGGTTTTTTGGTGATGCACATCAACCCATTTTAGAATCTGCTTAATTGTCAGGCGCTGGAGAGTCTTTACATTCCGCACTCCTCGCTGCTCTCCGAGCAGTTGTGCCAGCGAAGAGCCGCCGGGCAAACCGCGATGCCCTTGTGAAAGCGAAAGGCTTATAGCTCCCCATTTTTCACCGGTTGTGCCCAACACATCACCGGATTCTTCTTTCGGCCATTGGCCGAATTTTTGGTGGTGAGCATCTGCCCATTTTAGAATCTGCTTAATCGTCAGTTCTGGAAGATTTTTTTTATTCCGGTAGCCTCGGTTCTTTGCCAACAGTTGTCCCAGTGAAGAGCCGCCGGGCAAGCCGCGCCGCCCCTTGGATAGCGCCCCGGCGATCAGCGCCCAGGTCTCATTGGGTGAACCCAGCACCGCTCCAGACTTTTGGGAAGGCCAATCGCGGGTTTTCTGATGATGAGCGTCCACCCATTTTAGAATCTGCTCAATAGTTAAGCGTGGAAGAGTCTTGTCGTTTCGGACGCCTCGTTTCTCGTCCAGCAGTTGTGCCAGCGAGGAACAGCCGGGGAGTCCGCGAAGACCTAGTCTGAGGGCTGCATTGATATTTAACCACTTTTCGCCGGGTGCGCCCAGCACAGTGCTAGACGTTCGATTCGGCCATTGTCCGCTTTTTTTGTGATGCACATCAGCCCATTTTAGAATCTGCTTAATGGTCAAGTCGGGAAGAGACAAATGGTTTCGGACACCTCGCTTCTCCGCCAGCAGTTGTGCCAGTGAAGAGCCGCCGGGCAAGCCACGATTCCCCCTGTCGAGTGCGGATTGGACGTTTTGCCATTTCTCACCAAGTGCGTCCAGCACGTCACCAGAGTTTATTATCGGCCACTCTCCGGTTTTCTGGTGGTGTGCATCTGCCCATTTGAGAATTTGCGCAATGGTCAGGTTCGGTAAAGCACCTGTGTTTCGGACACCTCGCTTCTCTGCCAACAGTTGTGCCAACGAAGAGCCGCCGGGCAAGCCGCGCCGTCCTTCGTAGAGTGCCTTGCCAATTATTTCCCATCTCTCACCGGGTGCGCCCATCACGTCGCCAGACTTTATCTTTGGCCATTGGCGGGTTTTCCCATAATGCACATCGGCCCACTGAAGGATTTGGTCTTCGGTTAATGGTGGTAGTGGCGTTATCGCCCTGACGGTTCGAAGATAAAACGCATCGGCAAATTTTGCATTGAGCCGAGTGGGCAGATTGATGTTTATCTTCGCGGGCAAATTGGCACGGACTTTTCCCCGTTTGCCAAGGTTCGTCCGCAAATTATCCAGTTCACTGGCCAACTGGTCGTCGTGCGAGCGCAGGGCGCGGAGAACACGCCAGACTTGCTTGAACGAGGAATCTTCCAGCGTCTTTTCCTCGTCCTCATCGCTGGAAATATAAACGGGCAGGATGATGATGCCGTGCCGCTTGCGTTCGGCTTTGCGGATGGCGCGCCCCACGGCTTGAATGATGTCCACCTGCGATTCTTTCGGGTCAATGAACGCCACGCCGTCCAACGCCTGAACGTCAATGCCTTCGCTGAGGCAACGGGCGTTGGTCACAAGGCCACGGGCAGGCGGTTGAACCTCGCGGAGCCGGTCGAGTATGGCATCGCGTTTATTGCTGGCCATGTCACCGGAAATCAGTTCTGTCCAAATCTGGCCGGAAGGGATGTCAGCCTTTGGCATCCAACGGATGAATTGCGGAAATTGGTCGGCAAAATCACGGGCGCGGGCGACTCGGCCATGAAAGGTGATGATGCGGCGCAGGTCATACTTTTTAATCGCCTTGGCCACGGCGATATGGCTCGCGAGTGTGCGGGCATCAGTAATGGTTTTGCCGTCCAGCGTCACGAACACGCCTTGCTCGGCATACTGCCGATACAACGGGTCATCCACGCCGATAATTTCCACGCGGTAGTCGGTCAGCAGCTTGAGGCGAATGGCATCAGAGAATTTAAGTTCGTGGAAGACCGGGCCGAAAACTTGTTTGTTGTCCATCGAAACCAATTCCGACCCCATCGAATCTGCCCGTGACTTGGACGCCTCTGAAAAGATGCGCGGCGTGGCAGTCATGAACAACCGTTTTCGGGCGTGGATTGCCTGCGAGTCAAGAATGGTGGCGAACGCGCCATCGTTCATCCCGGCGCAACGGTGAGCCTCATCAGCGATGACCAAATCAAACGGTTTAAGTTTGTGCTGCTTGAACGCCAGCGCAACTTGTGGGGTGGACTGATAGGTCGAGAAGACGACACGCCGCCCCGTTCCCCGCATAAACTTGGCAATCTCGGATGGGTTTGTCGTGGCTGGCACTCCCAACTGGCTTACATGGATGACGAGATGGTCTTCGCCTTTAATCTCGTGGGAGCAAACAGGCAAAAAACGGAACGGGCGGAGGCCGTTTTTAGTCCACTCGCGCAACATTTGCGATACCAGAGAGATCGAAGGCACGAGGACGAGCGTGCGTTGCGATTCTATCGCCTCGGCAGCTCGCAGCCCAATCAGTGTCTTGCCAGTGCCGCAAGCACGAATGAGTTGACCGCTCTCATGTGTCTGGAATCCATGGACAACATTGGCAATCGCCCGTTTTTGGTCTCGCCGTGGTTTGTTTGGTTTCTCCTGCTTGGCAACAAGCTTGTCTGGCGATGAAGGCCAGTTCAGCTTGCGATTCTTGAGGTCAGAGAAGAGCAGTGTGCCAACTGGTTTTTCCTGTCCTTGGATGACTTCCTTGGCGTTGTGACCGAATTCTGCTGCCGTGGCAATCATCAGGCGATAGGAAATAATCTTCCGTGAGGATTCGCTGAAGAACTTGTCGAAATCTCTTTTTGTGACGGAGTGGTTCAGTGCGTAAGCTTTGGACTGGACGGCCCAAAATTTTTCATCAACAGTTTCTGCGATAAGGTCTATTCCTTTATCCCTTCCCCACCGGCCCGGCCAATCGTCCCAAAGCCAAACACGTTTTATTACGCACTTATATTCGGGGTCGTTCTCAAGAAACCATTTGCAGATGCGCTCAAATTGACGCCCACGCCGGTGTTCGTCCGGGCTGAGTTTGCCAAAAAGTTCAAGGATTGAAGTCATGAGTTAGGCGGAAAATTCCTTGTCTTGGTAGCGCGACCATTTCTTTTTGAATTCAGCGGCGGTCATTTGATTTAGCAAATTAAGCCGGTTGAACGGTGCGGACAATTTATTTATGCTCGCCCCATGCCCGTTCTGCTGCCGCAACTCACGCGTCGTGATTTTCTGAAACGCGCTGCGCTCGCCGGTGCCGCCTTTGCCCTCGTACCCCAAAGCCATGCCGGGCTTTTTGGCAAATCGCGGGACAAAAACACCTTCGCTTTTTTCTCCGACACGCACATCGCCGCGGATGCCGCGCTGAAACACAGCAACGTCAACATGGCGGACAATCTCGCCGCCTGCGTGCGCGAACTCGCCGCGTGGCCGGTGAAGCCCGCCACGGTCATCGTAAACGGCGACCTCGCGTTTGAGTCCGGCCGGCCGGGTGATTACGGGACATTCGGAAAGTTGATCGAACCCGTCCGCGCGTTGGCGCCCATTCATCTTTCCCTCGGCAACCATGATGAGCGCGAAAATTTCTGGCAGGCTTTTCCACGCGATGTGACAAAGCAGAGTTCCAGGTTGCATCGGCAGGCCACGGTTTTTGCCAGTGACCGCGCGAACTGGTTTCTGCTTGATTCGCTGGAGGTCACCGACACCGCGCCCGGCGAGGCCGGCTCCGTGCAACTTGACTGGCTGGCGCGCGAATTGGATTTGCGCCCGGACAAACCGGCCCTGGTCGTTTGCCATCACAACCTGCAAGCGCCCGGCGGCACGACGGGCTTGAAGGATACGGCGGCGTTGGAGGAATTATTCGCGCGGCATCGGCAGGTGAAGGCATTCATCTTCGGGCACACGCACAACTGGCATGTCGAGACACACGCGAGCGGCGTGCAACTCGTCAATCTGCCGCCGACGGGCTACGTCTTCAAGGAAGGCCGTCCGAGCGGCTGGGTGCGGGCCACGCTCGCGCGCGACGGCGCGGAATTTGAACTGCGCAGCCTCGACCCGCAGCATCCCGAACACGCGCAGGTGAAGCGGTTGAAGTGGCGCAATTCAATCGGGTGAATTTTCCGCCAGAATTTTCAACCACGGATTAACACGGATTGACACGGATAAAACGCGGAACGGTAGGGCGGGCAGTCCCTTGCCCGCCGCTCGTGGAAACGCCAACCACGGCGCGCACGGAGTGACGCGCCCTACCTTCAAATGCTTTCCCCATCCGTGGTTAACAATTCGCTTTCTTGCTTCGGTTCCCTGTTTTCATTACCGTTCGTTTGCATTTTGAGACATCATGGCATTTCTTAACGACAATTATCTCAAGCTGAAGGCCGGTTATCTGTTTCCTGAAATCGGCCGGCGCGTGAAGGCGTTTTGCGACGCAAACCCCGAGGCGGCCCAACGCCTCATCCGTTGCGGCATCGGCGATGTGACCGAACCGCTGCCGCCCGCCGCCATCGCCGCCATGCACCGGGCCGTGGACGAAATGGCCGTGCGCGAAACGTTCAAAGGCTACGGTCCGGAGCAGGGCTACGAATGGTTGCGCGCCGCCATTGCCAAAAATGATTTCCCCGCTGCGCGGGGCTGCGACGTGGCCGACGACGAGATTTTCGTCAGCGACGGCACAAAGTGCGATACGGGCAACATCCTCGACATTTTCGGCCACAAAAACAAAATCGCCGTCAGCGACCCGGTTTATCCGGTTTATGTGGACACGAACGTGATGGCCGGTCATACCGGCGAGGCCAACGACGCGAGCACTTATTCAAAGCTCGTTTACCTACCGTGCAAACCCAGCAACGGCTTCATTCCCGAACCGCCCAAGCGGCACGTGGACGTGGTTTATCTTTGTTCGCCGAACAACCCGACCGGCGCGGCGGCCAATCGTCCACAACTCGAAGCGTGGGTGAAATACGCGCTCGAACACAAGACCGTCATTTTGTTCGATGCGGCCTACGAGGCTTACATCACCGACTCCAATCTGCCGCATTCGATTTATGAGATTCCCGGCGCGCGCAACTGCGCCATCGAATTCCGCAGTTGCTCAAAGAACGGCGGGTTCACCGGTGTGCGCTGCGCGTTCACCGTGGTGCCCAAAACGCTCAACGCGCAGACTAAATCCGGCGAGTTCGAGCCGCTGCATCCGTTGTGGCTGCGGCGCATGACGACGAAATTCAACGGCGTGAGCTACATCGCCCAACGTGGGGCGGAGGCGCTGTACTCGCCGGAAGGCAAGGCGCAGGTGCAGGCGCTCATCGGGCATTATCTCGGCAACGCGAAAGTTTTGCGCGACGGGGCGAAGAAAGCCGGACTGAAAGTTTTCGGCGGTGTAAACGCGCCTTACATCTGGGTGAAAGCACCGAAAGGCGTCACAAGCTGGCAGGCGTTCGACAAGATTTTGGGCGAAGCCAACGTGGTCATCACGCCCGGCAGCGGTTTCGGCTCGAAGGGCGAGGGCTATTTCCGCATCAGCGCCTTCAACAGCCGCGCCAATGCCGAGGAAGTCGCACGCCGGCTGCCGGAATTGAAGTGGTAAATTCTGACGTAGCGGCGTCTCGGCAGAGCGCCGCAAACCGTGCGGGAATTCAGATGGCGGCTTTCTCCCGAAAGCCGCTACGCCGAAGGCGGACTTGTCGCGCACTCCGCATTCCGAATTCCGCATTGGCAACTTGTCGCGTCCCGCAAGGCGGGACGGACGGGAACTCTTTTCCTGAATTCATTTTGGGATGGACGATTGGAGGCAAATTTACCCTTGCCCAAATCCCGTTTCCGGCGAACATTGCCTTATGACTGCCACAGCCGTCATTGAAGAAATCGAACAACTGCCGCCGGAAGAACAATCGCGCGTCATTCAGTTTGCCATTGAACTCGCGCGCAAACGCCAGCTTACTGGAAAAGAACTGGGCGAACTGGCCCGGCGAATGGTTGAGACAAAAGACCCCGCGGAAGCCGACCGATTGCAGGAAGAAATTGTGCGTGGATTTTACGGCGGCAAACCTCATGCCTAAAGTTCGCCGCTAGAAGTTGCCCGAAGCCTTGCTGCGACATCTATTAACGCGAATGCGCCAGCGAGGCGTTTCCGACGGACAAATTGTCCTGCTCGCACAGTGGTTGGACACCGATCCCGAAGTGCCGGAGGGAAAATGGTTCAAGCAACTCTCCGGCATGACCGTTTGCGGCGAAGGCGAACTCATCAAAACCTTTTTGCAGCCGGGACAAATTGCGACCGGCGAAGAAATAAATTAAACGCACGAACAGGCGGACGGGGCGCAACTGCAAACGGGACGGATGGATCGGCGCATTGACCTTTGCCCGGACACGATGCATCAGGCCATGACCGGTGCGGAAGCGGAACTCCATTCGCCGATGGTTTTGTGCGAAGAAAAGAAAAAACCGTAGGCGACGGCGTGGCAAATTTGTCGCGCCGAAATCTGGCGTGGCGGCGTCTCGGCAGAGCGCCGCAAACTGTGCGGGAATTCAGGTGACGGCATTCTCCCAAAAGCCGCTACGCCACAGAATGCCGCCATTTTGAATTCGGTCAGCGGCGGTCTGCCGACGCGCCGCTACGCTGGAAGTTGGAGGATGTCGTGAAGTCGGCGCAGAATGCGGCGGTGCTGGTGCTGGTCTACTGATTAGCCGAAATTTCTCTACCGGGATGCGGAACTGATTTTTTTGAGGTTTGATCGTTGTGCAAGTCGCACAGTTTCAAGGGGTGGTCAGGCAAGAGTCGGTGTAGTATAGACCAAGACCCTTCTC
>Ga0116134_1001871_pt1 | contig 10484 bp, 11 predicted proteins | sample June2015DPH_19_5_FD_89737 | JGI IMG/M metagenome (GOLD analysis project Ga0116134, IMG submission 89737) | Peatland microbial communities from SPRUCE experiment site at the Marcell Experimental Forest, Minnesota, USA - June2015DPH_19_40 | ecosystem: Environmental > Terrestrial > Soil > Wetlands...
CCATGGCACAAGCGCACTCGAAGGTGGTTGCGCCTGCTCTCTCGAAGAACTGAGAAAGCGGGTTTCACGGGGGTTTCATTACCCATAAGTTATTGAAAATATGGCGGAGAGGGTGGGATTTGAACCCACGATACCCGTTAAGGTATGTCCGCTTTCGAGGCGGATCGTTTCAACCGCTCACGCACCTCTCCGGAACATCAGTTGTCAGTGGCCAGTGGTCAGTGGCCAGCGAGAGTTCTTGAACAGCGGTTCGTCGCGAACGACGAACGACCAACGACGAACGACTAGCGACCAACGACCAGCGACCAACGACCAGCGACTAGCGACGCTTCCGAAAAAATTCCTGCACCATCTCCGCCGCACGTCCGGCCAGTACCCCGCCCCGGAGCTCCATCTGATGATTCAGACTGGGGTGATTCACCACCTGCAGAATCGAATGGACGGCGCCAGCCTTGGCGTCGTCGGCACCGTACACCAAGCGGCGGACGCGGGCATGAACGGCCGCTCCCGCGCACATGGCGCACGGCTCAATTGTAGCAAACAGTTCGCAGTCGCCGAGCCGGTGGTTACCGAGGTTTCGTCCCGCCTCGCGCAGCGCCACGATCTCAGCATGAGCGGTGGGATCGCAGTCGGCGAGGTTGCGATTCCATCCTCGTCCAACCACGCGCCCGGCGCACACCACGACCGCTCCCACCGGCACTTCGCCCGCCTCCAGTGCGCGCTGGGCGCAGCGCAGCGCTTCCTCCATCCAAAGCTCGTCGGAGGAAAGCTCGTCAGAGGAAAGCTCGTCGGAGGAAAGCTCGTCGGAAGAAAGCTCGTCCGAAGAAAGCTCGTCAGAAGAAGGATTGTCGGAGGAGAGCAACTGTCCGTCACCAGTGGCGGGTTGCCAGAAAGCTAGTCTTTAGTGCGCGGTCCCCAGCTCCGAGTCCCCAGTTCGCAGTCCCAGTAACCGCTTCCCAGTTCGCAGCCGACAATCGTGGGGCCTGCTGTCTGACCAGTCCGTTCTTCTGCGACTGATCTCATACCCGTCTGTGTCCCGTCAGTGTTATCCTAGCAGGGATATGGAAATCCCCGACATCTTCCGAAAAGTGTTTTTGCTGGACTTGATCAAGGGACTGGGCGTGACGTTCCGCTATCAGGATCCCAAGGAAATCTATACCGAGCAGTATCCGCTGGAGCGGCCGCTGGTCGCCGAGCGTTACCGAGGCGCGCCGCGGTTGAACGTCAACCCCGATACCGACGAGACCCTCTGCATTGCCTGTGACCTGTGCGCTCTGGCTTGTCCGGAAAACCTGATCGTGGTCACCAGCGAGCGCAATGAAAAGACCCGCCGCAAAGAGCTTACAAACTTTACCTACGACCTGAGCCGCTGCATGTTCTGCGGCCTGTGCGAAGATGCTTGCCCTGTCGATGCGCTCGAACTCACCCAGGATTTCGAGCTCGCGAGCTACAACCGCGAAGGCATGATCTGGGACCGCGAGACGCTCGAGAAGGGTCCGCAACCCACCGTTTACCAGAAGTAATGAGCTCATCGCGTTCTGCGGTTTTGAGTCTGTCCTTCCCGGAGGCGTCGTTTCCGGCGCTTTCCTAAATACGTCTATACGGACATGGCCGGATAGAAGGTCCCCATCTGTTCTCTTGCGCGATATGTCTTGTCTTTAGGGTCTCAAGCCCGTCCGGGCTGGGCCGATGCTATGCCCATGTAGGGATCATGCACTGAGGTGCGCGGCGGCGCGGCATTGTCATCGTTCACCATCATTCGTTCACCGGCGCTTCGCAGGAGGGTATGAGGGAGGTCTCGTGATGGCTGCGGGCCCGCATTCAGGTGCATTTCGGCAGCCTGTCGTCATGCGGCGAGAAGGGGGGAAACTGGGGCGATGAAACAGATGCGTCAGGTCCTTCTCGCGGATGACAACCCGGCCGACGCTGCTTCGGCGCAGGAGGCGTCGACCGGGGGCAGGCTTAACACCCGCACAATATCGGTTGAAAGCCTTCCCTTGTTTGCTGGATCTTCTGGATATTTGCGATGAAAGTCGATATGGAAATCCAGCTTATCGAGCGCGAACAGGCCGCACAAGAAAGCCAGAAAACTCTGACGGAGCGGGAGTTGGCGCTCGATCGACTCGCCGACCGGGAGTCCGCGCTCGAAGAACTTCAGAAGACGCAGGAAGCGCTGCGCCACAGTGAGCGCCGCCTCAATGCCATCATTCAGTCGGCGATGGACGCCATCATCACGGTCGACGAGCAGGGACGGGTGTTGATCTTCAACGCGGCGGCGGAGAGGATGTTCGGCTACGCCGCCTGCGAAGTTACGGGCGGCGCGATGGAGCGCTTCATTCCGCAGCGTTTTCGTGCGTCCCATAGCGCCCACGTTCTCCGCTTCAGCACGACCGGAGCGAGCAGCCGGAATGGGGACGCAGGGAGGGATCTGGGGTCTGCGGGCCAATGGTGACGAGTTTCCCCTGGAAACCTCGATTTCCCAGGTCGAAGCCGAGGGAAAAAAGTTCCTCACCGTCATCCTGCGCGACATCAGCGAGCGCAAGCGGGCGGAGCGTGCGCTGCGGTCGCTAAGCGACTGCAACGATTCGCTGATGCGAGCGACGGATGAGCCCAGCTTGCTCCAGCGAATCTGCGATCTGGTGGTGAACGCAGGCGGCTACCGCATGGCTTGGGTGGGCTATGCCGATCGCGATGAGAAAAAAACGGTGCGGGTGGTCGCGGAGAGCGGCTTCGAGACAGGCTATCTGGAAAACGTGAACCTGACATGGGCCGACGAGGAGCGTGGGCGCGGACCAGCAGGTATTGCCATCCGAACCGGCGAGGTCAACGTATGCCACGACACGTCGTCCGACCCTCGTTTTGCTCCCTGGCGGGAGAGTGCCATAGGGCAAGGCTACCGCTCTTGTATGGCCTTGCCGCTCAAGAGCGGTGAAGAGGTGCTGGGAGTGATTGCCATCTACGCCACGGAAGTAGGGGTTTTTGATGCTGCCGAACAGCGTCTTCTCGCGGAACTCGCCAGCAATCTGAGCTACGGCATCGTGGCACTTCGCGCCCGGGCCGAACGCAAGTGGGCGGTGGAGGCGCTGCGGGAAAGTGAACAGCGCTATCGCCTTCTGTTTGGTGAGATGGTCGTGGGGTTTGCGTTGCTGGAAGTCATCTACGATGAAAACGGCAAACCTTGCGATCACCGCTATCTGGACGCGAACCCCGCGTTTGAAACGCACAGCGGCTTGACCCGGGACCGGGTCCTGGGGAAAACGATTCGAGAGGTTCTTCCCGGCCTTGAACCCTTCTGGATTGAAACCTACGGAAAGGTCGCGACGACCGGAGAATCGATTCATTTCGAGAGCTATGTACAACCCCTAGAGAGATGGCTCGAAGTGACTGCATTCCGTACTCGCCACGACCAGGTGGGGGTCACGTTCGCCGATATCACCGAGCGCAAGCGGGCGGAGGAAATGCGCGAACGCTTGGCGGCCGTGGTCGAGTCATCCGACGATGCCATTATCGGCAAAACCCTGGACGGGGTGATCACCTCCTGGAATCGCGGCGCCGAAAATTTGTTTGGCTACTCTTCATCCGAGGCCGAAGGCAAACCGATTGCGATGCTCTTGCCACCGGAGCGCACCAGCGAGGAATTGGACATTCTGGCGCGAATTGGGCGCGGTGAGAGCGTTGAGCGTTTCGAAACCGTGCGCGTGCGGAAGGATGGGAAGACCATTGATGTTTCGGTAACGATTTCGCCGATCAGGAACAGCAGCGGCGCGATTGTTGGCGCTTCAAAAATTGCGCGTGACATCACCGATCGCAAGCGCGCCGATCAGAGACTTGCGGACAAAGTGGAAGAACTTGCCCGTTCCAACCGTGAACTGGAGCAGTTTGCCTATGTGGCTTCGCATGACCTGCAGGAGCCTCTGCGCATGGTGGCGTCTTATACGCAACTGCTGGCCGAACGCTATTGCGGGAAACTCGACGAAAACGCCGATAAATTCCTGGGCTATGCCCGGGAGGGGCCTTTGCGGATGCAGGTCCTGATCCGGGATCTGCTGGCTTTTTCGCGAGTTGTGCGGGCCGATGTCACTCGAAAGAACGTCGATTGCAATGTGGCGCTGGAAGAGGCTGTGCAGAGTCTGACCGCAGCCATCGAGGAAAGCGGCGCGGTCGTCACCCATGACCAACTCCCGATCGTATGGGCGGATCAAACCCAGATTGCGCAGGTCCTCCAAAACCTGATCGGGAATGCCATCAAGTTTCGCAACGGAGAGCCGCCAGAGTGCGCCGTGAGCGCCGAGAAATCGGGCCGCAATTGGTTGTTCAGCGTGCGTGACAATGGCATCGGCATCGCGCCTGAATACACGGAAAACATTTTTGTCGTGTTCCAACGCCTGCACGCCCGGAGCGAATACCCAGGCAACGGCATTGGTCTGGCCATTTGCAAGAAGATCATCGAACACTACGGCGGCACGATTTGGGTGGAGTCGCAGGTGGGACAGGGTTCCACTTTTAAGTTCATCCTGCCCGCCGCTGCACCCGAAGAAGAAAGGTGTGCGCGATCATGAAACAAGTCCGCATCATTCTTCTGGTGGATCACAATCCGGCCGACGTGGACTTAGCCCGCGAGGCGCTTCAGGAAAACCTTCATGGCATCCACGTCGAAAGCGTGGGGGACGGCGAAGAAGCGCTGTCCTTTCTCAACCGGAGGGGAATCCACGTGGAGAAACCCCGTCCCGACCTTGTGATCCTGGACCTGAATCTGCCGAAGAAAGACGGACGAGTGGTATTGGCGGAGGTCAAAGGGGACGCGGATCTGCACACCATCCCCATCGTGGTGTTCAGCACCTCGCGCTTGACGTTGGATATTGCGCGCAGTTATGAACTGGGCGCCAACTGCTACGTCAGCAAGCCCGGGAATCTCAAGGATTATCTTTCAACGGTGCAGTCGATCGAACAATTCTGGTTCGGCTCCGCGAGCCTGCCACGGAAGGAAAAATAATGGAACACGAACCTGCGCGCGTTTTACTGATCGAGGACAACCCCGGAGACGCGGACCTGGTACGCCTGCGTCTTGTGGAAGGCAAATCCGAGGTCCAAGTGAACTGCGTCCCCCGCCTCGCCGACGCTCTCGCATGTCTGGACGTGGAAACACCTACACTCGTGCTGCTCGACTTGAACCTGCCCGACAGCCACGGCGCTGAGACCTTTCGCCGGATCATGCAGAAGGCCCCGAACGTTCCGGTTGTGATCCTTTCCGGTCAGGACGATGAGACGCTGGCCAACAAAGCCGTTCACATGGGTGTTCAAGACTACCTTCTGAAAGGCGACATCACCAGTAAACGACTGGAGCGAGCGCTCCGCTATGCGATCGAACGGAAGGAGTTGATGCGCGCTGTGGAAGCGACCCGCAAGCAGCAACTTGAATTCAAAGACCAGTTTCTGTCCCATGTTTCGCACGAATTGCGCACGCCCCTGACCTGCATTTACCAGTACGTAACGCTGCTGTTGGACGGCTTGGCCGGCCCCCTGGCCCCGGATCAAACCGACCACCTGAAATCAGTTCTCAGGAGTACGCATCAGTTGCACGCCATGATCCGCGATTTGCTGGAAGCGACCCGCGCGGAGAGCGGCAAGCTGCGCATCGAACCACGCTGCCTCGACATCCACGAACTGGTGCGGCAGGCGGCCGCGATGATGCGGCCCGCTGCCGACGAAAAGCGCATTGGCCTGGAGACGGTATTAGACCAGCCCGTCCCTTTCGTCTATGCCGATCCCGATCGCACTCTGGAGGTCCTGATCAACTTGATCGACAATGCCATCAAGTTCACCCCGCCCAAGGGGACGGTGATCGTGAAGGCCTCGATGGTGGAGACCGATCCGAGTTCCGTTTATCTGTCGGTCAACGACAGGGGCCGGGGCATTCCGCAAGAATCCCTGCCGCAGGTTTTTGATCGTCTCTACCAAGACCCCAACGCGGTGGACGGCAACCGGACTGGGCTCGGTTTGGGACTCTACATTGCCAAAGAAATCGTCACTCGGCAAGGCGGGAGGATGTGGGTGGCAAGCCAGCCCGAATGCGGCAGCACGTTCTCGTTCACTTTGCCGCTCTATTCCCTGGCCAAGCTTCTGCTGCCGATGATCACCTACCAGGGGCGTTTGCGGAAGGATATTGTGCTGGTGCGGGTCGAGCTGACGCCGCTGTCCAAAGCACTGCGCGGAAGCTGGAAAGAAGTGTGCCAGCGGTGTCTGGAGCGACTGCGCCAGTGCATTTACGTGGATAAGGATCTGGTTCTGCCACCCATGGAAATGAGCGGCGCCACCGAAAGGTTATTCATCGTCGCTTCCACCGACATGGAGAAAGTCAACATCATGATGGATCGTATCCGGGAACAGCTCGGCGCGCTACCGAAGTTGCAGGCCAGCGGGATCTTGCTGGTGACGGCCGAGGAGATTCCCGGGCCGCCCGCGGCCGACCCAAGAACCCTGGAGCAACAGGTCTGGGGCGTTGCCGACTATGTCACCGAAATTATTCAGCAGGATCTTCGCCGCGGACAACACTTCACCGAAAAGGAGAACCATTAAAATGCCCACTGAAAGTTACAACGAGGAGCAGCCCTTCAAACGAGCAAAGATTATGGTCGTGGATGATGATTCCGATCTCAGACAGGCCCTTAGTTTGCGTCTGCGGGCCAACCACTTTGACACCATTAATGTTTGCGACGGTTATTCCGCCATTGCCATGGCTCAAAAGGAACGTCCACACCTGATCATTCTCGATCTCGGACTGCCGGCGGGGGACGGATTTGCCGTACTGAAAAACCTGCGGCAGTATCCGGCGCTGGCGGACATTCCAGTGATCGTGCTCACGGCTCGCGATCCCGAGTCCTCTGAAAAACGTACCCTGGAATGCGGCGCCGTCGCGTTTTTCCAGAAGCCGGCCGACAACGAGGAGTTGCTGGGAGTGATTCGCGCTTGCCTGCAGACAGGCTGGGGATGGGGCGGGAGCTTGCCCTCGTAAAGGTGTCAGGTCTTAGGAAGAGGCCGCTCGTGCGGCGACTCGAGGCGAGGAGATTTTCCTGACTTCTAAGACCCTGACCTCTAAGACCTAGGACCTGCTTTGCAAGGAGAGCTGTATGTATATAGACAGCCGAGGGGCGCTGGCTCGTTCCCAAACGTACAACGCCCGCCGGCGGGAAGCGCGCTATGTTTCCAGCATCCCCGTCATGCTGCAGCGCTTCTTGCGCTTCGGACCCATCCTTACTCGCGGCGTGACGCTCGATATCAGTATGCGAGGAATGTCGGCGCTGGTTTGTGGCGCACCCCGGGTAGGCGAAACGGTTGTGATCGCCCTGTCGTTGCCAGGCGCCGACATCGAAATGCTGGCGTCCGTCTGCCACAGCAGCGATGCCAGGTCCGGATTTGAGTTCTACCCTTTGTCTCCGATCGCGCAACATGGAATTCAAAACTGGATAGACGAACTGCGCCAGCACGAAGCAACCCTGTTCCCGTATCCCTACGCGTCTGGCGCCAAGCTTGGCAACGACTGAGGAGTCAGGACTCATTTTGTAATTCTGTAATCGGGTAACTTCAATTACAAAATTGCCCGATTACAAATTTACAAAATCCCGTCACTCCGGCAGCAGCGGCAGTCCCTGAATATTCCAGGAGATGTGGTGGACGGCACTGTTGGTGGCGAGGATGGCTGACTTGCCCGGAGCGAACGCCAGTCCGACCAAGCCCTGGCCGGAGACTTCGAGGTTGGCCTTCGCTTGGGGAGTGATCTTCACGATGCCGCGTTTGCCGGCGAGAGAAGCGGCGACATAAATATTGCCTTCGACATCAAGCGCCAGTCCTTGCGGACGTCCGAGACCGCGGTAGAACACGGACACGGTTCCGTGAGGATCGACTTTATAGACGCAGTCGAAGCTGGAAGTGCTGGGGCCGGTGACGAACATATCGCCGTGGAGACCGAAGGCGATGTGATAGGCGGAAACGCTCGGTTCCAGCGTTGCGAACACAAAAATCTGGCGGTCGCGAGCGATCTTGAAAATGGTTCCGCTGCGGTCGCCGACGTAGAGATTCTCCGCGGCATCGAAGGCAATCCCGGTGGCGACTCCCATGCCTTCGGCGTAGGTCGAAACCGTTCCGTTCGGCGCCACCTTGTACACGGCCTCGTCATGCCGCGAAGAAACGTACATCAGGCCTTCGCGGTCGAAGGCGATTGCAGTGGCGTTCATCATGTCGCTGAGAAACGGTTTCATGTTGTAGTTGGTGTCGATCTTGAAAATCGACACCGGAACCTTTTGCCCGCGCGATCCGGAGAAGGTCACATAGAGATTGCCTTCGCGGTCGAGCGCGGGATTGGTAACGGGATGAAGATTGTCGGCTACGGGGACCGCAACCTTAATGGAGTGGGGATTGCTGACGTGCCCGTTGCCGCCCGCCCCGTTCGTGCTTACTGTAACCGGCCCCGAGGCCGCTCCCTCGGGCACTCGGGCCACCAGGAAGTCGTCGGAACTGATTAACACGGAGCCTTCGATCTCGCCGAAGTGCACGCTCGGGCGACGCAGTTCTTGCGGACGCAGGCTTTTGCCGATGATACGAACCTCGCCTCCGGGCAAAGCGAAACTCGGCGCGACCGCTTCGATGTGCGGCTTGCCGTTGACATTCTTTTTTCCCAGCAAACGATCAGAGATGCTCATGAGATTGTTCCGGTGGGAGCCATCCCACCTCACCCAGCGCTACTTCGTTAGAAGGCCAAAGTGCAACAGAAGATGCATGACGGCGAGCGCATAAAGTCCCGCTCCCAGGTCGTCTACCACAATGCCCGTGCCCTTGGGCAGCCGCTCCAGCCGCCGAATCGGAAACGGTTTCCAAATATCAAAGACACGGAAGAGTATAAAGCCGGCGAGAAAAGTTTTCCAAGCCAGCGGGACGGCGATAAGTGTAACCAACTGCCCCGCAACTTCATCGATGACGACGAATTGCGGGTCTTTTAAGCCGAAAGCGCGCGCCGCCCGGGTGGCGGCGGGGATTCCGATGAGGGTCACAGCCGCCGCCGCGACGATGGTTGCCGAGGTGCGGCTCGCGGCCGGGATCCGCGAACTGGCCAACCCCCACAAAATAACCGTGGCTAACGATCCCCACGTGCCGGGGCCGGGTTTAAGGCGTCCCGCGCCGAAGAAAGTTGCGACCAGCGTGGCCCACAACGGAGCAGCGCGCAGCCGAGCGCCGGACTCATTTTCATCGGCGACTTCGGGTGGATGATTCATCAGTCTCCATCCTCGTCGTCGAGGCTGTCTTCCCGGATCGCTTCGTCGGCGTCGGCCACCGGCGACGAAATCACATACCCTCCGCTGGCCCACTTGCCGAGATCGATCAGACGGCAGCGCTCGCTGCAAAACGGGAAGTCCGCGTCGGTGGCCTTCGCCGGCTTCTTGCAGATCGGGCAACGGAGCTTGATGGTGCGCTTGCGCGGCATAATGGGATTGCAGAAGTCAGAGGTCCGATTGCAGAGGTGAGAACATTTCCGCTCTACGTGATTTTGAGCTCCGCAATCTCACCTCTGACCTCTGACCTGAAACGATTTCCGCCACTAAATCATAATCGTGTGCCGCCGTGATGCGGCAGCGGTGAAACTCTCCTGCTTTCGGCTCGCTTCCCTCGGGATAATCGTTGACGAAGACTTTGCCGTCAATCTCCGGCGCGTGCATCGCGGTGCGGCCTTCGAGCAGCAGGTCGGACTCGGTCGAGGTACCTTCCAGCAGCAGATCGAATTCGCGCCCGATCAGAGATTTCTTTTTTGCCCGGCTGACTTTCTTCTGAATCGACATCAGCGATTTACGGCGGCTCTCGATCTCGCGCGTGGAAAGCTTCTTGTCCTGATCGAAGGCGCCCGAGCCTTCCTGGTCCGAGTAGCCGAAGACGCCCATCCAGTCGAAGGCCGCGTCTTTCACAAAACTGCAAAGCTCCTCGAATTCTTTTTCAGTTTCGCCCGGAAAGCCGACAATGAACGAAGTCCGCAAAGTGACGCCGGGAATTACACGGCGCATTTTCTCGATGGAGCGCAGGAACAAGTCGGCGCCGCCTCCACGCTTCATGCGCTTCAGAACGGTCGCCGAAGCGTGCTGCAGCGGCACATCAATGTACGAACAAATGTTGTCGTGGTCGGCGATCGTCCCGAGCAGTCGGCCCGTGATTTTGTTGGGATACGCGTAGAGGAAGCGAATCCACTGCAGGCCGGCAATGCCCGCGAGCTTTTCCAGCAGCAGAGCTAGGCCGTCTTTCAGTCCAAGGTCCTCGCCGTAGCAGGTGGTGTCCTGTCCGATGAGCGTGATTTCGCGCACGCCGGATTGCGCCAAGCGCTCGGCCTCGGCAATGACGGATTCGAAACGCCGCGAGCGGAACTGCCCTCGAAGTTGGGGAATGATGCAGAAGCTGCAGGGATGATCGCAGCCTTCGGCGATTTTGATATAGGCCGTATATCCGGG
>Ga0116134_1001872_pt1 | contig 10473 bp, 8 predicted proteins | sample June2015DPH_19_5_FD_89737 | JGI IMG/M metagenome (GOLD analysis project Ga0116134, IMG submission 89737) | Peatland microbial communities from SPRUCE experiment site at the Marcell Experimental Forest, Minnesota, USA - June2015DPH_19_40 | ecosystem: Environmental > Terrestrial > Soil > Wetlands >...
ACGATCCTTTTTCGTGGCCGAACAATTCGGATTCAATCAGCTCTGCCGGAACCGCGGCGCAGTTCAGGGTGACGAACGGCGCGCCCGCCCGCGGACTGCGCTCATGCAGCGTGCGCGCCACCAGTTCTTTTCCCGTGCCGGTTTCGCCGAGAATGCAGACGCGGGTTTCGCTGGCGGCAACGCGTTCCACTTGCGCCATTACGCGGCGCATGGTCTCGCCTTTCCAGACGATCTCGTGTTTGCCGAGGCGGTTTGCCAGATCGCGATTCTCGCGCTCGAGGCGGCCGAGTTTCAGTGCGTTCTCGACGGTGAGCAGAAGTTTTTCGGTGGAGATCGGTTTTTCCAGAAAGTCGAGTGCGCCGAGGCGCGTTGCACGCACGGCCATTTCGATGTGCGCCTGGCCCGACATCATGACGACAGGAGTTGGCACACCTTGCGCTTTGAGTTCTTCGAGAAGCGTCAGGCCGTCTTTGCCGGGCATCACCACGTCGGAGAGTATCAAGTCGAAGGATTGCGATTTAGCCAGTCCCAGAGCCCTGTTTGCGTTGTCGCAGACGGTGGCTTCATGCCCTTCCAGACGAAACGCCCGCGACAGCGACGCCAGCGTGTTGGCCTCGTCATCCACGATGAGCAAGTGCGCTTTTTGGGCCACGGTTATTGACCTCAACTGAAATGCAAACCCAAATCTACCGCAGAGACGCCGAGGGCGCCGAGAAATCGCAAGGCAATTCGATGCGGAACGTGGTTCCTTTTTCTTTTGTGCTCTCGACGGAAATCTTGCCGCCGTGATCGCTTACCACCGACTGCACAATCGCTAGACCGAGCCCCGTGCCATGCTGCTTGGTCGTGTAATACGGAGTGAACAAGCGGCCGCATTCTTCCTGGGTCAAGCCGGAGCCAGTGTCGGAGACCGAGATTTCAACACGATTGCCGAGAGCTTGGGTACGAATCGTCAGCTCTCCGCCTTGCGGCATGGCGTCGATCGCGTTGAGCACCAGATTTTGCAATGCACGATGGAGCAGATCGGGATCGGCTGAAATTTTCGGCAACGCGTCGGCGAGTTCGGTGTGCACCCCAATCTGATTCTTCGCCTGTAATTGCGCATGAAAGACACGCAGCACCGAGCGCACCACATCGTTCACTTGCGTCGGCTGACGCTGGGGCTGCGGCATCTTGGAGAATTCGCTGAAGCGCCCGATGATCGTTTTCAGATTGTTGATTTCCGCCAGCAGGGTCGCGGTCCCTTCGTGAAAAACCTCCTCAAACATCTCGGGCGCTTTCTGTTTCGCGCGCATCAGATTCTCAACCGTGACCTGCAAGGGGAAAAGCGGATTCTTCAATTCATGGGCCAACCGTCGCGCCAGTTCGCGCCATGCGGCGACGCGCTCGACCTGTAGAGTGCGATCTTTTTGCTGCGCGAGATCTTCCGTCATGCGGTTGAACGACGCAGCCAGTTCGCCGAGTTCATCACTCGATTCAACTTCCACCTTGGCGCCGAGATCGCCCGCGGCGACCCGGCGCGCGGCTTCCGCCAGCGACACGACTGGGCGCGTGACGCGAGCTGCGAACCAGAGGCTGGCCAGCACGGCCACCAAAATTCCTATGCCGCCGACCAGCATCGCGGTGGAAATGACCTGCCTTTGCAATTCGATCAGCGGACGCCGCGAACTGCCGACGAGCAGAACGCCCATCAGTTGCTGATTCGCCCCGCTCTGAGTCGCTGAACTCTGATTGGTCGTACTCTGATTCAGCGCGTTGAAGACGGGACCGGTGAGCGGGATGGCGTGAAAAACTTCGGCGTCTGCGGAATCGGAAGTCCAATGGATGACGCCTTGAGATTCCTGCAACGTGTCGCGCACCTTCGCGACCAGAGGAGCGATCTTGTCGACGCCCGCGGCCGGCCCGTTCAAATCGAGCAGCGATTTGGGATTCCATTTTGCGTCCAGGTTTTGATAAAGCAGCACGCGCGTTCCGGCTGGGATGTCGAGCGTCGAGAGAAAGCCCTGGTCGAGACGTTCACCGCCAATCGCATACAAAGGTTGTTCTCCGACGCGGGCCACGCGTACGGCAAACAGGCCGAGGGATGCGCCATCCGGCAACTCTTCGCGTTTCAGAAACGCACCGGCGGGGCCGGCGGTTGCGGGAGTCGTGACCTCGGGAGTTGGGGCTTGGGGAATCGCGGCTTCGGGATATCCGAATTTAGCCTGCCACTGCGCGGAAGAGAGAATGGTGCCGCGATTGTCGACGAGTTCGAGAAAGTCGAGTTGCTGCTGACCCGCCAATGCGTGGGCTTCGTTTACGTACTCGCCAAAGTCGGTGGCGCCGCGGTTCATGTCAAGCGCGATGCGCTGCACGGTTTCGCTGGCGGCCACCGCCTCGACTTTGCGCACAACCTCAGACCCTCGCTGCTGGAACTCCGATCGAAACTGAGCGGCGACGGCATTGGCGCGGTCCTGGTTCGCCTGCTCGAACGAGCGCCGGATGGTGCTGTACACCGAGGCCGAAATTACCGCGACGCAGAGCAAGATCGTCGCCGCAAATAACAGCAGAAGTTTTTTGCGGAAGCTCATCGCGAGGCCGCCGGGGGAGATAAATTAGGCCGCGAGTCAGCCCGCGAGTCAGCCCGCGAATCGGTCAGCCACACATCGGCGAGCGAAGATCCAGCCTCGCTCCACTCCCCCAGTCGACCCGGTTCCCAGCCGCGCACACGGGCGCTCGCCGCACTCGCCAGCGGCAAATGGAAAAGCGGGATCACCGCGTATCCATCAAGCAAACCGCGCTCGGCTTGATACAGATCGTCCAGAGAGTTGCCTCGGGGCATTGCCAGGAATGCGGGGAATCCGGGCTGCGGCAATCCCAGTTGCCGCGCGGCTTCATCGAGCGATGTGGCCGGATCGGGACTGGGCAGCACCGCGCGCATCAGGCGAATATCCTCTGCTCCTGACAACGATACTTGCACGGTGATGCCGACTTCGCGCGCGTTGAGCGCAATGCGCTCGGCGATCAGTTGGGCTTGCGGATCTCGCGGATCATAACTCAGATTGAGCGCGGGTTGCCGCGAGTCGGCGAGCACAGTGCGGGCACGTTGTGGGTTTGCCTGCGCGGAAAAAACGGCGGTGTAGCCAGTCATCCAGTTAGGAAGAATGCTGGCGGCGGGTTCTCCCGCGCCTTTCAACAGCACGGACTGGATGGGCTTGCGATCAATGGCGAGGGCCAACGCTTCGCGAAGGCGAGGGTCCTGCGCCTTTGAGTTCGGGGAAAAGACCAGCGCCAGCAACTCGACGGGCAACGACAACGATGACGACGATGCGCCGTGCCGCTGCGATGCGTTGGCCGCCTGCGGCGCGGACTCGATCACATCCGTCTTGTCCAGTTCGAGTGCGATGGCCTGGTCGCGCAGAGATTTGCCGAATTCGATCTCGACCGCGTCCACAAAAGGCCGTCCCGCCCAGCTCTCTTCGTTTGCGGCGAGCTTGAGCAGTTTTCCCGGCTGCCAATCGGCGACGAGGAACGGGCCGGTGCCGATGGGAATACGATTGTCGTTTTTGTTGTTATTTCGCTGGAGCAGGAGATTGCGCGGCAGCGCGAGTTCGGCGAGCAGCGAAGGCATAGGCGTCTCGCTCTCGATCGACACTGAATCTGCCGATGCGCGCACATTCCAATTGGAATGGAGTGCGCCCAGAATCTGCGCGATGGCTGCTGGCGACGCCGCGCTGCCGTCGTGGAACTTCACTCCGCGCCGCAACGTGAATTGCCAATGCCGGGCGCCAGGATCACTCTGCCACGCCACGGCCAGCGCGGGTTTCGGGCGGGCTTGCGCATCCAGTTTTACCAGCGTGTCGCCGACCAGCGAGAGCGTACGCGCAATGTCCCAGTAGTCGGTGGGCGTGGCGTTCGCGGGAAGGTCGAGAGCGTCGGGCGCCGATTGCAGCATGACGCGCAAGGTTCCGCCGTAGTGCGGACGGGTGGCTGCGGTTGCGGTCGGTGACGCGAACAGGGAAATGATCAGAGCAGCACAGGGCAGGCCGTGGCGGATCCAAAGTTGTCGTGCTCGCAGGCAACTGCCGAGCTTCGCTCGGCTCGGACGGGCGAGGGCGCCCGTTCCCACCCGACCGCCCGTCCCCGCACTAGCGCTCGTCTCCACACGGGTGTTCATCCCCGCACGAGCGTTGCTAATTGCCGCAAGAAATCGATACGCTATACGCCTCATACCATCCTGTGTCTTTTCGTTTTACGATTGCCGCAGCGCTATTGCCGCTCGTTTCCGGCCACAGCGCGACGACTCGTCCCTCGAACTCCATCGCTGCACTGGCCGCTACTGGATCGCGGTCGGGAATCTCGAACGCGCGCAGGCCGTCGCGCTCTGTATCTCCGTGTCTCAGGTTGGGGCTTTCTGAGACGAGCAACTGTGTGCCCGTGCCGCAACTGGAGTGAACCGCGGCCAAGTCACTGCCCCACTTCACGCCGCGGATGAGTTGGTCCGTCATCCCATCCACAAGATACAGCGACCCATCCACTGCAGTGAGTGCCCATAGCGTGTAACTCGATCGCGGAAGCGCGGCCGCGGAATAGAACGAAGGAACGTTGGAGACTTTTCCGATTCCAGGAGAGAGTGCTCCGGTGAAAAAGTTGCGCGCGGGCGCATAGAAGGCGCGCACGCTGTCGTCGTCCGGCGTCACGGGCCAGGGATCGTCACTGTCGTTGCAGGTGAGTGTAAGCGGCGCTGCCGCGCTGGAGTTCGTTCGGCAGAACGTTCCTGGCAGGTAAGCGTCGAACAGGTGATCGCGGCGCAGCAGCAGTCGTCCGCGCAAGTCGCGGGGAAAGATGCGCGAATGAGCGATGGGCAACGAAGCCTCGAGTTCCCAGCGTCCGGCGGTTTTTGTTCCCTGTTGACGATAGATCGCGACCATGCCGTCATCGAGCACGAGCAGGCGAGATCCTCCGGGCATTTCGACGAGGGCGACGTCGAGCATCGGTTGTTCTTGCGCGAACAGAAGAGTCGTTTTCAGAACGATCGGCATGGCGGCGGTGAATGGCGTTCCCGTGGTTGAGCGTGGCAACGAAACCAGGGCGATCTTCTTCTCGTCGGACCCAATCACTATCTCGGCCGTCCAAACGTATTCGCGCAGGCTCTCGGAGAGAACGACTTCGACTGTGCCCATCGCCTGCTCGGCTTTGGCGGTGTGAACGCCTTCGACGTGCAACTCGGCTTCGAGCGCGCTGCGCACTTCGCGCACGGATTTTTCGTCGAGCGACGAACGGTTGGTGACTTCGAGTGCGAAAGCTCCGGGCCCGGCGGCGGCAGCGATTTTGTGCGCCAGTCGGCGGGCGGTGTCTCCCAGGGACGAAGCGCATAACGAGGAGGGGAGAAAAATGGTTGCGAGCAAGAACGAAGTCAGCCAACCTAGCCGCAGACCGCTGGAGGTTCGCGCTCGCATGTGTGGAATGGGCTGATTATAGCGCGTGGTTGATAGTGGACTGTTCATAAGAAAAAGTTCTCAGTTCTCAGTTCCTAGTTCTCAGTTCTCAGTTCTCAGAAAAATCTTCCGGCGACGCGATTCACTGAGAGCTGAGAACTAGGAACTGAGAACTGTCCCTTCGCGACTTTGGTAAAGGTTTTGCATCGGACGGTTCTACGTCTTCTGCCTGGCTTACATGGTTCGGTGCGCCCATGCCGCGCAGCACGTCGTTGGTGAAGAAAAATTTGCCATCGGCTGGGACCATCATGATCTGCAATTTGTCAGAGAGACGCTCGGCGACGATTTTATTGATCAGCAGCGGATTCTGCTTCAGGATGGCGGCCTCGCTCGCCATGCGCTCGGCGTCGGCCGAGGCGGTCGAGCGGATGCGTTCGGCCTCGGCTTGGGCCAGCAGTTTGCAGCGTTCGCCCTCGGCTTTGCTGTCGATGAGCTTGGCCTCGCCGGCGGCCTCGGCGTTCTTCACCGTGGCTTCCTTGCGCGCTTCGGCTTCGAGCTTCGATTGCTCAATCTGTTTCTCTTTTAGCGGCAGGGTGTACTGCATGGCATCGGACTCGCCCTTGGCTTGCAGCACCCGGACGGCAGCCTGTCCTTCAGCCTGTTTTACTTCTTGCACCTTGGTTGCATCGGCGTCGGCTTCGGCGATTTTCACCTGCTTCTGGTGGATCTCGGTCTCGACGCCCATGCGGTCGTTTTGCTGTTCCTTCAGCAAGAGCGACTCCAGACCCTTGGCATACTCCTGCGGAAGTTCGATGTCACGCAGCATGACTTCTTTCACCACGATGCCATCCGCGGCCAGACGTTTTGCGAATTATCTCAGCGGAGCGCTGGCGAACCTCTTCGCGCTTGGTGGAGAAAACTTCGCGCACCGTGTAGCCCGGTACCAGTTCTCGCCACGCGGTAGCCACCACGGGCGGCACGATTTCTTTTTCCAGAGGCTGCGGCAGATTGGCTTCAATGTAGTCGAGACGCTTGGGATCGATCTGGTAACGCACGGTGATGGCGAGGCCGAGGGTGAGTCCCTCTTTCGCTTGGACATGCAGGGCTTCGCCTTTCGCCGCGCCTTTGGCCAGCGCATCTTCGCTGATGCCGGTGGTGAATAACTGGTCGCGCGTGTTGAAGAGTTCGACCCGCTCGACCAGCGGCACCACGAAGTGCACGCCCGGATACAGGGTTCCGGCCAGCGTGGCTTTAGTCTGGCTCACGCGCACGCCGGCCATTCCGCTGGGGACGATCACGATGCCGGCCGAGATCAAGAGCGGCGCCCAGGCCAGCATCACGAGGGCAACCGGGATGCGCCAGCGGACATTTGGAGCAAGCCCGGGGGCAAGTCTGGGCGCACCGGCCTCGGGATCCAGGTTCAAACGTCTGCGCTGCCAGGCAAGCAGCAGATAAGCGTCGTAGGTGAGAATTCCAGCGGCGATCACGAACATCGCGATTCCCGCGCTCAACAGCAAATACTTCAGTAACAGCATGGTAGTACTCCTTTCAATTCTTTTGCGTGTGTTTAGAACTATCCGGGCGGCGGGCAAACGCCACGCGGACGATTTGTCCGAAGATGAGTTCTTCGATCAGCAGAGAGGCGGGGCCAGAGAGAACGTCAGACCGCCGATGATCACCAGACCTTGCAGCATCGTTTCCATGACTTGCCTCCGTAAGACTTGACTGCCGGAGACGAGGCAAGCCTCGTCTCCACGAGAATGTGGGCCTATTGCCCGTTGCCCGAGCTCTCTTCGGTTGCGACCTGCGCGATCGTCTGGCTTTCGGCTCCGGCTGCAGTGCCAGTACCAGTACCCGGCCCCATTCCAAAGACTGCCGCGATCTGCTCGTCGCGTTCCGCGCGAATCTGGACCGTGTCGCCTACGTCGATGATGGCGAAGAGTTCCTCGAGATCCCGCTTGTCCATGCGAATGCATCCCGTCGACGCCGCTTTGCCGATTGAGTCCGGATGGTTGGTGCCGTGGATTCCATAGCCCTTCGCGCTCAGTCCCATCCAGCGCGTGCCTACCGGGTTGCCGTTGCTGGCGGCGATGACCTGACCCTTGTGGTAATACGTCGGGTTGGTGACGCGGTGGACGATCTTGAATTCGCCAATCGGACTGGGGGTTGAAGCCTTACCGACCGCGACGCGATAGATGCGGACGACCTTTCCGTTTGCAAAGAGCGCCAGCTTGCGGTCGGGAACGCTGACTAGGACCCAGCGCACCGTGGCTTTGGAGAACTCGGGAGCCGTGGGACTCGCCGGGGCTGGGATCGACGTCTGCAGGGCGGCGCTGACGGTTGTCATTCCGAGCACTGCTCCGAGAACTGCTCCCAGAACTTTTCCCAAAACTTCTTTCAGAACTATGATCGCTTTTCTCTGCCAACTCGCTTTGCCGTTTCCCAGCTTCATCGCGCTGCTCCTGTCTGCTTCTGAATGCTCTTGCCAGAAGAAAAAGCAAGCGGGGAACCAGAGCTAGCCGATTGAAACGATTGAGGTTAATTTCGCGCCCGGAATGGATTGCGTGTCTTCAGAAACGCGGATGTGTCGGGTGTGACACGAGTTTTGCGTGGAGATCGAATGGTTGCGAATGCAGCCAGGATCGATGAGATCGACGAAAAAAGCCGCCATCGGACTTGCGCCGATGGCGGCGATCAAAGGAGCGCGAGGAAAACTTGACTTACGAAAACGAGAATCGTTAGGCGCGAGTTAACCGCGCCGCAGCTTGCGACGCAATATTCCTGCGAGCCCGATCAGGCCCGTCGAGAGCAGCAGCAGGCTACCCGGTTCCGGGGCTGACATCCCTTGCCCCCCACCCGCACCGTCCCACTTAGCGGTTCTGGATCTAAGGTTGTTATGCATCCCGCCAGAAGAAGTGGAGCGCATCACGTTGTAATCTGTAATAACTATGCCAAACGTGTCTTTTCCAAGAATCAGCCCACTGCCAGCACTCCCGTTCTCACCTATCGAACTGTGGTTGTTGAACGCGTCAAACATCACGGGCGCGGCCCCCCCACTGTTAATCGAGAAATGGTTGGGAGAAGTGTAGGCACGCTCGTAGACGCTGGCGCCGAAGTGAAGGGACGCCATATTGACCGGGGCGGAATTGGCCGAAGCCAGCGTGGAAAGGAACAGGGCCACAACCAGCGACAAGAGAAAGCGGCTTCGTAACACGATTGGATCCTCCCAAAACAAATTCGAGTTCTTTGGCTCTCGGCAAACCTTGCTAACGGGGAGGACGCGATTATCAGGAGTGCAACCATGATGCCATTGAGTGGGCAAGTGTGTGCTTACTGCTGCAAGCACTTGCCGATCTGCTGGAAGCGGGAAAGTGAAAAACGTTGCAGAGGTTCAGGTCGCTGATTGAAGTCAATAGGCCGGTAACGATTGTTAGTAACTTAGGGTAATCGGAAGAAAGTAACCATATCGATTGTAGATAAGAAGCGGATTCCGATGGTCCGCAAGGCGTCAGGCCTTCAGCAGTTCCCATCCGAGGGCAATTCCGTTCGAGATGTGATCCCGCGCGGACCCTTCGCCCACGTGCAGGGCCAACATTCCAGCAAAAGAGCGCGGGCTCGACTGGAACGCCTGCATGGCGCGCCGCCGCAGATGGCTGTGTTTGGCCATGAACAACATCATGCGCGCCATCAGGGCGGGACGGCGGAACAGCGTGCGATGACGTTCTTGATAATGAGCGAGGTCCCCGTTGCCCAGGCAATCGCCCAGCAGCGCGGCTTGCCGGAAGGCGAGGCAAAGGCCTTCGCCGGTGATGGCGTCCACTCCGCCCGAGGCGTCGCCCACCAACACGGTGCGGCCACGATACACGCGCCGCAATCTTCGGGTGACGGTGACCGCACCCCGTTCGCTGGGAGCGTGTTCTGCACCTTCGAGGCGCGCGCAAAGCTCAGGAAATTCCGCGAGCAGGTCTTCGAGCCGCAGCCGCAACTTCGGGTTGGACGAGATCAGCGCCACGCAAACTTCTTCGCGGCTGATGGGCGTGACATAAATCTGGCAGTCACGGCCCCAGTGCAGTTCCATGAAATCGGACCAGGGCGCGACACGATAGTGGCGACGGAACCCGAAGCGCGGATTCTTTTTCTGATTTGCATCCGACTCACGTTGATCCAGCTTTGCCCAGGCGCGGACGCGGGAGTTGGTTCCGTCGGCGCCCACTACCCAGCGCGCAGGCACCAATTCTCCCACCACCAGCGCGCCTTCGGGATGAAGTCCAGTGACCACGGCCTGCCACAGCATGCGCACGCCGCACGCCGCCGCATGATCCGAGAGGACGCGATGCAGGTGCGTGCGCCGAACCCCGTACGCGGTTCCGCGGGGAAACTCGGCTTCGGCTTTTGTGCCGCTACTCAGGAAACGAATGCCGCGGAATGGATACGCTTCGCCTTCTGGAATCTCGATGCCGAACTGGCGCAGAGCCGCCACTCCGTCCGGCATCAGTCCCTCGCCGCAAGACTTGTCGATCGGAGGAACCGCGCCATCCGCCACTACCACGCTCAACCCGCGACGGCGCGCCGCGATGGCCGTCGCCAGACCCGCAGGTCCACCGCCGACTATGAATACATCCCACTGATTCGTAAAGCCACTCGCCATCATTTTTCTGTCGTCGATCTTCTTACTTGCGGTTTTCTGTCAACGGCCCTTCTACCATTCCAGCAAAACGAATTCCGAGCAGAACCCCGGGCCCATTGCTGCCAACAACCCGAGCGTGCCGGGTTCGGGGCGACGATTCTTCATGACTTCTTCGAGCACCACCAGCACCGAAGCCGACGACAAATTGCCAGTTCTGCGCAAGCATTGCCAGGAAACATCGAGTTCACCGTTCTTCAAGCCGAGCGCCTCGGCGGTTGCTTCCAGAATCTTCGGGCCGCCGGTATGCAGCACCCAGCTGCCAATGTCAGCGCGAGTCAATCCGCGCTCGGCAAGAAAGTCGTCGAGATCGTGCGCCAGGTTTTTTCGAACCAGGTTCGGAATTTCGCGAGAGAGAACAATGCGAAAGCC
>Ga0116134_1001873_pt1 | contig 10472 bp, 9 predicted proteins | sample June2015DPH_19_5_FD_89737 | JGI IMG/M metagenome (GOLD analysis project Ga0116134, IMG submission 89737) | Peatland microbial communities from SPRUCE experiment site at the Marcell Experimental Forest, Minnesota, USA - June2015DPH_19_40 | ecosystem: Environmental > Terrestrial > Soil > Wetlands >...
GGCGGCCTGGGCGGCCTCGGCGCGATGATGAAGCAGGTCGGCGGGGCGATGATCGGCGGCCAGACCGGCGCGGCCGTGGCCGAGCTGGCCGGTGAGGTCACCGGGTCATTCGACATCGGGCTCCCGCTGGGACCGCAGGGAACGGCCGCGCTGCTGCCGTCCGGCGTGGCGGCGTTCGGCGAGGGCCTCGGCCTGGACGCGGGCGAGGTCCGGCTCTACCTCGCGCTGCGTGAGGCCGCCCATCACCGGCTCTTCGCGCACGTGCCGTGGCTCAGCGCGCATCTGTTCGGCGCGGTCGAGGCGTACGCCCGGGGCATGACCGTCGACCTGTCGCGGCTCGAGGAGGCCATGCCGCAGATCGACATCAGCAACCCGGAGGCGATGCGAGACGCGCTGGCCGGCGGCGAGCTGTTCCGGCCGGAGAACACCGAAGCGCAGAAGGTGGCGCTGGCGCGGCTGGAGACTGCGCTGGCCCTGGTCGAGGGCTGGGTGTCCACAGTGGTCGACGCCGCCGCCACCGAACGGCTGCCGCACGCGAACGCACTGGCCGAGGCGATCAGGCGGCGCCGCGCGACCGGCGGCCCCGCCGAGCGCACCTTCGCCACACTGGTGGGCCTCGAACTGCGGCCGCGACGGCTGCGAGAAGCCGCCGCCATCTGGGCGGGGCTCACCGACGCCCGGGGAGTGGACGGCCGGGACGCGGTATGGGGTCACCCCGACCTGATGCCCAGGGCCGAGGACCTCGACGACCCCGAGGGGTTCGTCCGCGGCGGCCCGGAGCTGAACATCCCCGATCTCGAGGCGGATCTGGACAGCGTGGGCCCAGAGGGGCCGGATGCGGAAGGTTCTGGTTCGGAGGGGCCAGAGAGTTCGGAGGGGCCAGAGGGTTCAGGGGGGCCAGAGGGTTCAGGGGGGCCGGAGGGTTCAGGGGGATCCGCGGGGCCGCAGGGCTGACGCCGTCCGCCGAATTTTTCCTCCACAGGCGGTGGACGGTGTTCCGGCAGCTAAAGGTGCCCGTTCGCAATTGCGCGCGGAGAAATCCACCGGGCCGGGAGACGGATTTCCCCAGCAACACGCCGGGTCCTCCCCATGTCCTCCACAGGTTTATCCACAGGCTGTGTTGACGGGGCGACGGAGCGGCTCCTAAGTTCGCCAGCAGAGTTCCCGGGTGCGCGGGCACGTGGTCACTTTGGCAGAGTCGTTCGTCTTCAGGGGAAGGGGGACGGTCGGCTCGCGAAGGCGATCTTGCGGTCCCGGTTCAGACCGCCCGCGTGCCCGGGATCTTCCATGGCGCGGGCGAACGCGGGCCGGCCGCGGGAATGTCAGCCACGGGCCGGAATGTCAGCCGCCGGTGTCACCATGAGCGGCATGAGACCAGCGCTGAGGGCCGGGCTGCTGCCGGTATGGCGTGACCGGGACACTCTGCAGATCGGCGTGAACCCGCGCCGCGCCACGGCGCTGTCCGGGATCGGTGAATCCGCCGCCGTGGTCAGGCTGCTCGACGGAAGCCGCGACTGGACCGCGCTCATCGAGGCCGCCGGGCACGCCGGTGTCCCGGCCGAGGCGACGCGGCGGATACTCGGCTTACTGGCGGGCGCGGGGGCACTGGCCGACTCTGCGGCGCGGGCGCTGGCCGCGCTGCCCGCGGTCCAGCGCGGCCGGCTTGCGCCCGAACTGGCCACCGCCTCCCTGGCGTACGGGGACAGCGACGGCGGAGCCCGGACCCTGGCCCGGCGGCGGGCCGCCTTTATCCGGGTGAACGGGGCCGGGCGCATCGGCTCGGGGGTGGCCAGCCTTCTCGCGGCCGCCGGAATCGGTCACGTCAGCTGCGAGGACGGCGAGATCACCCGGCCGCGGGACCTCACCCCGGCCGGGCTGGGCCTGGCCGACCTGGAGCTGCCGAGATCCCGCGGGGTGGCCCGCGCGATCGGCCGCATCGCGCCCGAGGTCCGGACGGGCGACGACGGCAGCAGGCCCGATCTCGTCGTGCTCGCGGAGATCACCGACCCCGCACCGGGGGCGGCGCTGGTCAGGGAGCGGATCCCGCATCTCGCGGTCGGTGCCGCCGAGGCCGTCGGCGTGGTCGGGCCGTTCGTCAGCCCGGGCCGGTCGGCGTGCCTGCGCTGCCTGGACCTGCGCCGGGCCGAACGCGACCCCGCATGGCCGCTGATCCTGGCCCAGCTCGCCGGGGCCCGGCTGGAGCCGCAGGCGTGCGACACCGTGCTCGCCGCCGCGGCCGGAGCGCTGGCCGCGGCGCAGGTCCTGCTGTTCATCGACACCGGCCGCCCGGGCGCCGCGGTCACGAACGGGACGCTGGAACTGACCGTGCCCGACTGGCAATGGCGGCGACGGACCTGGCCACCGCACGCTCGCTGCACCTGCGGTACCCGGCCGCCCCGTCGCAGCGACGCGCTGGCATGACGGACAATAGAACACGTGAACGACGTACCTCAACGCGCTGTGACGCGCAACGCCAAGCTCGCTGGCCTGCCGATCGGATACGCGGCCCGCGCGGCCCTCGGCCTGGGCAAGCGGATCGGCGGCCGGAGCGCCGAGATCGTCGCGGCCGAGATCCAGCAGCGCACCGCGGAGCAGATCTTCCGGGTTCTCGGGGAACTCAAAGGCGGTGCGATGAAGATGGGGCAGGCCCTATCGGTCTTCGAGGCCGCGCTGCCGCCGGAGATCGCCGGGCCCTACCGCGCGACCCTGACCAAGCTCCAGGAGTCGGCCCCGCCGCTGCCGGCGCGGTCCGTTCACCAGGTGCTGGTGCGTGACCTGGGGGAGAACTGGCGGGAGAACTTCAGCGAGTTCGACGACCGGCCCGTGGCGGCCGCGTCCATCGGCCAGGTCCACGCCGCCACCTGGCGCGACGGCCGGCGGGTCGCGGTCAAGATTCAGTACCCCGGGGCCGGCAACGCGATTATCAACGACTTCAACCAGCTGAGCCGGGTCGGCCGGCTGTTCGGCGTGCTGCTGCCCGGCCTGGACGTCAAGCCCTTGCTGGAGGAGCTGAAAAACCGCGTTGCCGAGGAACTGGACTATGAGATGGAGGCGGCGTCACAGCAGGCCTTCGCCGACGCTTACCGGGGCGACCCGGACATCTACGTCCCGGACATCGTCGCCGGGACGAGGCACGTGCTCGTCTCGGAGTGGATGGCCGGCACACCGCTGGCCCGGATCATCAGTGACGGTACCCGGGAGCAGCGGAACCGGGCCGGCATCCTGCTGGCCCGGTTCCTTTTTTCGGGGCCGGCGCGGGCTGGCCTGCTGCACGGCGACCCGCATCCCGGCAATTTCCGGCTCATGGATGACGGGCGCCTCGGAGTACTCGACTTCGGTGCGGTCGACCGGCTGCCGGGCGGCCTGCCGCCGTTCCTCGGCCGGCTGCTGCGGATCATGCACGAGGACGAGCCCAGCATCACCGCGGTCGAGAGCGAGCTGCGCGCCCACGGCTTTCTCAGAGAGGGAATCCAGGTCGACCTGGACGCGCTGCGCGCCTTTCTGTCGCCGCTGGCCGAACCGTCGAAGGTGGAATGCTTCCGGTTCACCCGGGTGTGGATGCGCGGTGAAGCCACGCGCATCATGGACACGAGCGTGTCGAACATCTCCCGGAAGTTCAACCTGCCAGCCAGCTACGTGCTCATCCACCGGGTGTCCACCGCGGGCATCGGCGTCCTGTGCCAGCTGGAATGCGAAGGCCGGTTCCGGGCCGAGGTGCTCCGGTGGGTGCCCGGTTACCTGGACGAACCGGACGGGGACGAGCGCCGTTCACTCCCGGTGGGCTGAGCAGTCTCCTGAGCTGGACAGGGTCCTGAGCTGGCCGCAGGCCCCGCCCGCCGTCGCGGCGGGCGGGGCCTGCGGTGCGGGCGTCGTGCCCGGTTACAGCTCCAGTTCGGTGCGCAGCCGCGCGACGGCACTGCGGGCGTGCCGCATCCGCCGCTCAGCGCGTTCCACGCGCCGGGCCGCCCGGTGAAGAGCCCGGAGCCGGGAGGCCTGCCGCCTTCGTGACACCTCTTCCCGGTAACTTCGCTGTCGTTGGGCCGCCATTGCCTCTATCTGGTACATGCTGGTCGCCACCTTTGAATGCGTGTCCGGGCCGCCGATGTGTGGTTCAGGCGGCCACCTCGGTCTTGCGGGGACGTCCCCGGGGTCTTTTGCGCGGCACGATCGTTCCGCGCAGCAGAAGTTCTCCGCCCCACACGCCCCACGGCTCCTGGCGCTCGAGCGCGCCGGACAGGCAGGTCAGCCGCGCCGCGCAGCCGCGGCAAAGCGCCTTCGCGCTCTCGACGTCTGCCGGTGATTCGGCGAAAAACAATTCCGGATCATCGGTGCAGGGCAGGTCCACCGCGTTCACCCCGCCCAGCACCGGCACCGAGTCGCCCCCGGACCCGGCCAAATCTGCTTCGAACCCCTCTGCGTCCGCCGTGCTGGCGGTGGCATTGGGCCACTGCATCGAAGCCAACCCCTCTCGTCGCTGATCCCTCGTCGTTCATGCGATTGCTCGCCCATTCGGAGGGACCGGGCCCAAACAATTAGGCCGCGGACCCTGTGTGGGGTCCGCGGCCTTGAGAGGTTCTGGCCGGCTCGGTTAGGCCGGTTTTCTCAAGGGTTGCGGACCCGATCCGCCCTCGCCATCGGCGTAGACGCGGGTCATGTTGGTGTGCTGGTTGCGGATATTCGTGTCCCCCGGCTTCGTCACGCCGGCGAGCGTGACGACCGCGAATCCGGCGTCCGGACGATTACCCGGACGCGGACGCTTGGTGCTTGCGGCGGCGGTAGGCCAGGAAGCGGGCAGGCAAACGCCGACGCCCACCGGGGTGGCGCTCAGCGGGGAAATGCCGTCACGAGCCGGCTGCGCGGCAGCCAGAACGGCGAGATACATATCGTTCACTGGGCACCTCCCTTCATGGGATCGACAGCGGGTGCCGGACGCATGGATGAAGCCTACGTAGCACCACCCGTGATGAGCAACACATTTTTTGACCTGGTTTTTTGCCTGAAACATCAAAAATCAAGGATCCCCAGCGCTGCAAGGGGCGTCATTGACACAGTTCGGCGTTTGCGTGTTCGACGGCGATCCGCCGGGAGGACTGGGGGCGCTTGGCCTGCCGCCAGCCGTACTGTCCGGTGCGCAAGTGGACCAGGGTGACCAGCAGTCGGTCGGTGCTGGATCGCCGAGACCCGGCGTGTGGTGAAGGACCGGCCGTCGCGCACCCGGTCCACGGTGTACACGATCGGGACGGCCGGGTCGCCCGGCCGGATGAAGTAGGCGTGCAGCGAGTGCACCGGCCGGTCCGCGTCCACGGTCCGCCCGGCGGCGACGAGCGCCTGCCCGGCGACCTGGCCGCCGAAGACGCGCTGCACCTTCTCGTCGGGGCTGCGCCCGCGGAAGATATCCAGCTCGATCTGCTCCAGGTCGAGCAGTTCCAGAAGCTTGTCGAGGGGCTTGCTCATCTGTGCTTGCTCATCTGGCGCATTCACCCACCGTGTCGTCGCCGCACCGGACCGCTGCGTGGATTATCCCGGAGCCGCGTCCCGGCCGGTGCCACCGGGCCCAGCTCCGCCAGGTAGCGGGAGGGCTGGCCGGATGCCCGGGAACCCGGCCCGCGGGCCGCCGCCCAGGACAGGAACAGCCGTTCCCGCGCTCGCGTGACGGCCACGTAGAGCAGCCGCTGTTCCTCTTCGACGGCCTCCGGGGTCCGGGCGTAGACGATCGGCATGATCCCCTCTACCAGGCCCGGGAGCAGGACCGCGTCCCATTCCAGCCCCTTGGCCGCGTGCATGGACGCGATCGTCACCCCGTCCATCACCGGCGCGTGACCCAGCTCGGCCCGTTGCTGGATCTCGGCCACGAACTCCTCCAGTCCCGCGCCCGGGCGCGTCGCGTGCATGTCGTCGGCGAGCTGGGCGACGGCGGCCAGCGACTCCCACCGCTGCCGGCTGGCCCCGCCGCCGGAGGGCTCGGCCGGGGTCAGGCCGAGCCCGGACAGGACGTCGCGCACCTCGGCCGGGAGCGGCCCGGTCGCCTCCCCCGCCAACCGGCCGCGGAGCGCCCCGCGCAGCAGCATGAGCGCCTGGCGCACCTCGGGCCGGTCATAGAAGCGTTCCGATCCCCGGACCTGGTAGGGCACGCCGACGGCGGCGAACGCGCTCTCGAACCGTTCCAGCATCGCGTTGATACGGACCAGCACGGCGATCTCACGCGCCGGAAGGCCGCCGTCGATGAGCGACCGCGCGTGGGCCGCGACGCCCTCGGCTTCACCGATCTCGTCGTCATAGGCCGTCAGGACGGGTTCCGGCCCCGGGGGGCGCTGCGCCGCGAGCGGCGCAGCCTGGCCCGCCAGCCGGTTTGCCACCGCGACGACCTGCGGGGTCGACCGGTAGTCACGGACCAGGCGGACGACCGTCGCGTCCGGGAACTCGGCGGCGAACCCGGTGAGGTAACGGTGCGTCGCGCCGGTGAAGGAGTAGATCGTCTGATGTGGGTCACCGACCACGCACAGGTCGTCGCGGTCCCCCAGCCAGACGTCGAGCAACAGCTTCTGCAGCGGGTTGACGTCCTGGTACTCGTCGACCACGAAGTACCGGAAGGAGGCCCGCACCTGGTCAGCGGCCTGGCGGTTCTCGGCCACGATGGCCGCGGTCAGCTCCAGCACGGACTCGAAGTCGATCAGCTGGCGCTCCCGGCGCAGCCGTTCGTAGGTGTCGTAGAGCGCTGCCACCGCGTCCGTCCCCAGCGGCCCGGCGGGCCGGGCCGCCCGCGCCACCGCGGCCACGTACTCGTCCGGCCGGACCTGCGTCACCTTGGCCCATTCGATCTCGGCGGCGATATCGGAGAGGCCGCCGTCACCGGGCTGCAGCCGCAGCACGCGCGCGGCTTCGCCGATCAGCGGCAGCTTGGAGTCGATCAGGCGCGGCGGGCGGCCGCCGACCACCCGCGGCCAGAAGTAGATGAGCTGGCGCAGCGCGGCGGCGTGGAAGGTCGTCGCGCGCACCGCCGCGGTACCCAGGCCCGCGCCGCCGAGCAGGCGCAGCCGGCCGCGCAGCTCGCCCGCGGCACGCACGGTGAACGTGAGCGCGAGCACCCGGGCGGGATCCACCACCCCGGTCAGCGCGGCGTAGGCGATCCGGTGGGTGATCGCCCTGGTCTTGCCGGTCCCGGCCCCCGCGAGCACGCACACCGGGCCGCGCACGGCCAGCGCCACTTCGCGCTGTTCCGGGTCCAGCGCGTTCAGCAGCGCATCGGCCCCGAGCTGGCTGACGTCCGCCTCCACCGATCTCGTCCGCCCTCCTGTCTGACGGGCCACTCTAGCCCGCCTGAGCCCCCTGTATGTTTTCCCAGGTGCGCTGCATGTCTTCGGTGGCGCTGCATGTCTTCGGTGGCGCTGCATGTCTTCCCGCATACCGTGGTCACGGGGCAGGCTGTGGGAGGAAGGATGGAGGTATCGGCTGATGGAGATATCGATGCGGATATCAGCAGTCCTGGCTCAGGCCGGGGACCGGGTGATCGGCGATGTGGTGGCCACCCTCGATCAGCGCGACCAGGCCCACCGCCGCGCGCCCAGCCCGGCGGAGCGCCGCCACGACGTAGAACATCTCTTCGATCTGGTGCGGCAGTGCCTGCAGGACGGCCGGGCCGATCCCATCATCACGGCGTCCCAGCAGATCGCGGCGGATCGCTTCGCGGCGGGCATCGACCTGGCCGACGCCCAGGCCGCCTTCGTCGTCCTGGAGGACGTGCTCTGGCGTCATCTCTCCGCTGAGCTGGCGGCCGACCAGCAGCTCGAGACGCTCAGGCTCGTGAACACGATCCTCGGGACCGGTAAGGACGCGCTGGCCCGGACCTACGTCGCCCTGGCCCAGGGCGGAAGCGGGACGGGCCCAGCGGACGGCACAGCGGACGCACTGACCGGGCCCCCCGGATCGGCCGGGCCCCCTGGATCGGCTAGCACAGACGGGACGGCCGGGACCAGCGGGACAGGCGGGACAGACGCCCCCGTGGACGCCATCGTCCAGACGGCGGTCCAGGGCAAGGTGGGCATCATCACCCTGGACGACCGGCAAAAACGCAACGCCATCAGCGCCCGGATGGTCACCAGCATCGTCGCGGCGCTCGCGAGCCTGCGGGCCCAGGACATGCGGACCATCGTGATCCGCGCCGCGGGGGGGATGTCCGTCTGGTCGTCCGGGCACGACATCAGCGAGCTCCCCCAGGGCCGGCGCGACCCGCTCGGCTACGACGATCCGCTGGAAGGCCTGCTGCGCGCGATCCGCACCTTCCCCGCGCCGGTCGTGGCCATGGTGCACGGCACGGTGTGGGGCGGGGCACTGGACCTGGTGCTCAGCTGCGATCTGGTCATCGCGGACGAGACCGCGTCGTTCGCGATCACGCCGGCGAACCTGGGATTGCCCTACAACACGACCGGTCTGCTGCACTTTGTCGGCCGGCTCCCCATCAACCTGATCAAGGAGATGTTCTTCACCGCCGCCTCCCTCGACGCGCAGAAGGCCAAGGAGTGGATGGTCGTCAACCACCTGGTGGCATCGGGTGAGCTCGAAGCGGCGACGCTGGAGCTGGCCAGGACCATGGCCACCAAGTCGCCCATGGCCATGGCGGTCATCAAGGAACAGCTCCGCGTCCTCACCGACTACCAGCCCATCGCGGCGCAGGTATACGAGCGCCTCCAGGGGCTGCGCCGTCAGGCGTACGACAGCAGCGATTACCTGGAGGGCCTCAGGGCGTTCGCCGAGAAGCGCCAGCCCATCTTCCGCGGCACCTGACCGCCCGTCATGCCCCGGGAAGCGCCGTCATGCCCCGGGAAGCGCCGTCATGCCCGGGGAAGCGCAGCCACGCCGCCGGTGTTGCTACTCCTCAGACGGGGGCAGCTGACGGAAGGAGACAACAGGTGTCGGCTCCGCTGACCATGTACACGACTCAATGGTGCGCCTTCTGCAAGCGCCTGAAGAGCCAGCTGGCCCGGGACGGAATTACCATGACCGAGGTCGACATCGAGCACGATCCGGCCGCGGCCGATTATGTGATGAGCGTCAATGGGGGCAACCAGACCGTGCCCACTCTCGTGTTCCCCGACGGAAGCGTGATGGTCAACCCTTCGGCCGCGCAGGTGAAGAAGCGGATGGCGGAGCTCGCTGCGAGCGGCTGAGCACGGTCGGGAAAGGCAGCGCCAGGAAAGGCAGTGGCAGATGAGCGGCAGGGCGGCACCCGGCGAGACGGTAGTCCGTAGATCCGGCCGGGGATGGGTCGTCGGCGACGAGGAAGCGTCCGACCTGACCAGTGCGATGGTACTCGCCGACCTGCTCGCCGCCGACCTCGCGTCGTCCGGCCCCGCCGCTCAGAGCCCTGCATCCCCCGGCCCCGCCGCTCAGGGCCCCACCGTTCAGGGCCCCGCAGCGTCCACGACGGAGTCCACCACGACGGGGGGCGCCAGGGCAGGCGCGAGTGCAGCGGACACCCCCGCGGACGGAGGCAGCGCACCGCCGGTCCCGAAGGCCGTGCCACGGCACGCCCGCCCCATGAACGAGGCCGGCGAGGCGGACGAGGCGGCGCGGCTGGCCGTGACTGTTTCCCAGCTCGAGCACGCGCTCACCGCCCGGGTCCGGGTCGAGCAGGCCATCGGGGTACTCGCCGAGCGCCACCGGCTCCGCAGCCGCGATGCGTTCGACCTGCTCAGGAGCGCGGCGAGGAGCCGCGGCAGGCGGGTCCTCGACATCGCGGAAGACGTCGTGAACAGCACCACGAACTCGCTGCTGCGGCTGCCCGAGGAACTGGAGCGCAAGCCGGAGCCGCGAGCGCGGATCCGGTCCGCGCGCCGGTCCCGCCGGGCCGACTGAATCTCCGCGCCGGGTCCCGCCCGGCTAGCCGATTCGGCTCCGCGCGCGGGTCCCGCCCGGCCAGCTCAGTCCATCCCGGCCCAATTGTCACTGCGCCGCGCTAACGTCCCGGACAGGACACGGGGCGGCGGCACGCGCCGTTCACCATGAGGGAGATTCGTTTGCGCCACAATGGGCGCCAGGCGCTGTGGGCAAGAGGAGGGCCGCGTGACGGATCTTGAGGTCATCGAGATCTGCGCCGGAGCGGGCGGGCAGGCTTTGGGCCTGGAACGTTCCGGTTTCGGGCACGCCCTGGCCGTCGAGCTGGACCCGTCAGCCTGCGCCACGCTGCGGGCGAACCGCCCGGCCTGGAAGGTGGCCGAGGGGGACGTGGCGGACCGGGAGGTGTGGGAACCGGAGGCCTACGCCGGTGTGGATCTGCTGGCGGGCGGCGTACCGTGCCCGCCGTTCACCGTGGCCGGCCGCCAGCTCGGCGCCACCGACGAACGGGACCTGTTCGCGTGGGCGGTGGAGCTCTGCGGGCGGTTGCGGCCCCGCGCCCTGCTGCTGGAGAACGTCCGCGGTCTGTCCATGGCCCGCTTCGGCGCCTACCGGCAGCACGTGCTGGACCGGCTGCGCGA
>Ga0116134_1001877_pt1 | contig 10465 bp, 14 predicted proteins | sample June2015DPH_19_5_FD_89737 | JGI IMG/M metagenome (GOLD analysis project Ga0116134, IMG submission 89737) | Peatland microbial communities from SPRUCE experiment site at the Marcell Experimental Forest, Minnesota, USA - June2015DPH_19_40 | ecosystem: Environmental > Terrestrial > Soil > Wetlands...
CCCGCCCGCTTCGTCCCGGCCAGCACCCGCCCGCTGGCCTGATCGCCCGGCCCGGCCGGCCGTTATATGGATCGCGTCGCGCCACGGCCTGTGAGACCGTACCCGGGTGGAGGAGTACCAGGCCGTCAACCAGCAGAACTGGGACGAGCGCGTGCCCGCTCACGTCGCGTCCCCCGACTATCACCTGGCCCAGTTCGCGGACGACCCTGACTTCCTCAGCCCCGTCGTCCGGTTCGACGTGCCCCGGCTGGGCGATGTCCGCGGGCTGCGCGGCGTCCACCTGCAGTGTCACATCGGTACCGACACGGTCTCGCTGGCGCGGCTGGGCGCGTCCATGACCGGGCTCGACTTCTCGGCCCCTGCCGTGGCCGCCGCCCGGCAACTGGCCGAACGGATCGGTGCCGACGCCCAGTTCGTGCAGGCGGATCTGTACGCGGCGCCCGAGGTCCTCGGCCGCGGGGGCTTCGACCTGGTATTCACCGGCATCGGCGCGCTGTGCTGGCTGCCCGACATCCGCCGCTGGGCCGGGGTGGTCGCCGCCCTGCTGCGGCCCGGCGGGCGGCTGTTCATCCGCGAGGGCCACCCGATGATGTGGGCGCTGGACGATTTCCGCGACGACGGCCTGCTCGTCGTGCGGTTCCCCTACTTCGAGCGCCCCGAGCCGCTGGTCCTGGAGGAAGAGGGCACGTACGTCGAGACCGACGTGGTGTTCCAGCACAACCTCACGCACTCGTGGAACCACGGCCTGGGCGAGATCGTGACCGCCCTGATGGACGCGGGTCTGCGGCTGACCGCGCTGACCGAGCACGACAGCGTTCCCTGGGAGGCGTTCCCCGGCCGGATGGAGCAGATCGGCGGTGGTGAGTGGCGCCTGGCCGAGGAGCCCTGGCGGCTGCCGCACAGCTACACCCTGCAGGCCGTCAGGCTCGCCTGACCCATGCCTCCGGCCCCGAGGTGACCGCGCCCCAGGGCGGCCCGTGCCGGATCAGGCGGCCAGGGCGGCCCGCACCAGGTCGAGCAGCTCGTCATCGGTGATGCCGGCCGCGTCGCCGGGCCGCAGCTGGATGGTGCCCTTGCTGGTCTTCAGCGCCGGGTGCCGGGCCGTGAAGCCCGGCGCGCCGCTCTGCGAGCCGTAGATCGACACGCCGTGCTTCCACGCGCCGATGCAGAGACGGTGGCGGCCGACCTTGTAGGTCGGCATCCGATACGACAGCACCAGGTCGGCGTCCGGGTACGCGCTGAGGATCAGCCCGTGCAGCCGGTCGAACAGGGGCCGGTTCGCCGGGTCGATTCTGTCGATGTACGTCCGCACCGCTTCGTCCATCGTCCCATTGTGGCCGCTCACGGCGGTCCCGGGACGCTGAGCAGTTCGTGGCATGGCTGCCTCCCGCCGGCGCTGTCAGCCCTGTACCGGTGCCGACGCCCGGAGCGGGCGAAAATCATCGCAGCCGCCTGTTCGCTCCGGCCCCGGGAGGGGATGCTAAACGTACGGCGACAGCTTCATAACCTCGGCGGGCCTCCTCATGGCGGCCCACATCGGTGCGGAAGGTGCGGCATGCCTATTCCCCGGGTCGTAGCGCGCTGGAACAAGGCCGGGCTGAACCGGGTCACCCGGCACGTCGCCCCGTGGGCACCCGGCCTGGGTGTCGTCGTCCACCGTGGCCGGCGCTCGGGCCGCCGCTACCAGACGCCGGTCAACGTCTTCCCGGCCGAGGACGGGTACGTCTTCGCTCTCACCTATGGCCCGGACAGCGACTGGGTCAAGAACGTCCTGGCCGCGGGCGGCTGCGAGCTGCACACCCGCGGGCACACGATCCGGCTGGCCGCACCGCGCCTGTACCGCGACGAGACCCGGCAGGCCATCCGCCCCTTCGAACGCCAGGTCCTCCGGGCCCTGAACGTCGCCGACTTCCTCGCGCTCAGCGTCGCCCCGGCCGGCACCGGCACCGCCTCCGACGCGCCCGTCTTACCGGCCGCGGATGATGGCGCCGGCCTGAGACCGCAGCCGGGCCAGCCCGAGTGAGGCGGCCCAGCGGCCGACTTCGCGGGCGAGCATGCCGGCTCCGGCCGTGTCACCGCGGGCGGCCGCAAGCTCAGCGAGCAGCGCCTGCTGGGCCAGGACCAGCGGCAGCCACCCGGCGTGCTGGGCCAGCTCGGCCGACCGTTCCCACTGCTGACGGGCTGTTTCCAGATCACCGGCCGCCTGGGCGGAGCCGCCCAGGTGGCGCAGGGCTTCGGCGGCAAAGTCGTCGTCGGCGCCTGGCCGGCAGGCGGCCAGGGCCCGGGTGAACAGGTCCCGGGCAAGGTCCGGCTCGCCGCGCAGGTTGTCGGCGATCAGCCCGGCGTAGAACGCCGCGCGGGCGGAGCGCCTGCGGTCGGGTGCGGCAGCGACCAGGCAGGCCGCCCGGTCCCGGAGTTCGTCCAGCCCAGCGGGGTCGCGGCCCGCCGGGCCCAGGTGCGGTGCGGCTCCCTCGGGCACCAGTTCGGTCCAGTAATCGCGGAACAGGCGCAACAGATCCAGGTCGAACGCTGCGCCGCTGTCGGCCGGGAGGTCAGGCAGCGCCGCGGCGGCGTCGATCGCGGGCGCGGGGTCCCCGGTGCCGCGCCACTGCCGGACTTCCACCGCGATCTGGGCGCGCGTCACCGCCCGCCCTACCCGCTCGGCGCGGTCGAGGTTCCCGGCGGACGCCAGCAGCCGGTCCGCGAGCTCCCACTCGGCCGCCCGGACCAGCGCCTGGGCGGCTTCCAGCAGCAGACCGCCGTCGACTTCGGCCACGATAGGCTCCACTTCGTAGGTGGCTATGAGAGATATACCGCCTACCTAAGCGGACCCGGCTGTAGGTGGTCAAGTGAGTTTTGAGGACTACGATCTCAATCCCGTGCGGCTGGCCCTCGACCTGGCCTCGTTCGGCACCGATGCGCTGGGCCCGGACGAGTTGCTGGACCGGCAGGGCCGGATGCTCACCGACCACGGGTATCCGGCCGGCCGGGACGATATCCCGGCCCAGGACCTGGCGCGGCTGGCCGCGGTCGGCCGTGAGCTGGCGGCCGTGCTCACCACGGCCGGGGACCGGGCCTTCGTCGCCGCCCTGGCCGCGCTCCTGGACGCGCAGGACTGCCGCCCGCGGCTCAGCATGCACGACGGCGCGGCCGCACCGCACCTGCACTACGCGCGGGACGGCGCGCCGCTGCCCACCTGGATCGCGACCATGGCCGTCGCGGGCCTCGTCCTGCACGTATGCCGCCACGGACGGTCCCGGCTGCGCCGCTGCGCGTCGTCCGGCTGCCGCCGGTGGTACGCCGATGAGTCCAAGAACGCGTCCCGCCGGTACTGCTCGCCCGCCTGTGCCAGCCGAACGACCGTCGCCGCCTATCGCGCCCGGAGAGCCCAATAGGCCCGCCGGTCCTGGTGCAGTTCGGCCTGCGCGCCGTCGATCAGGCCGGCCACCGCGGCCCCGTCGCCTTCCCGCTAACGTGGATAACGCGGCGAGCACCGCAAGCAGGTACGGGGAGACGATCGTTACCGGCGACCCCGGGCCAACGGCCGGCGAGCGGCTGGTGCTGGCGGGATGCGCTGAAAACGCCGCCCAGATAAACCAGATACGGAGCTCACGGCGGGCGCGAAAAATGTGGTGCGCGGGCCAGCCGCGCCCTGCCACCCTGAGCGGCATGGATTTCCTGGCCGAGGGCAGCCGCACCGACCCCGCCGAATACGGCGAGCGCATCGGCGGCCGTTACGACGAGTGGTACGGCTCCCGGGACGACCCGGCGCCGATCGCGGACTTCCTCGCGGCCCGGGCCGGCCGCGGCCCGGCGCTGGAACTGGGCATCGGCACTGGCCGGATCGCCCTGCCACTGGCCGAACGGGGCGTGCCGGTGGACGGCATCGACGCCTCGCCCCGGATGGTCGGGCAACTGCGCGGCAAGCCCGGCGGCAGCGACATCGCCGTCTCGGTCGGCGACTTCGCCGACGTCGACCCGCCGAGTGGGCCCTACGGTCTCATCTACGTCGTATTCAACACGTTCCTCATGCTGCTCACGCAGGAGGACCAGGTTCGCTGTTTCGCCCACGTGGCGGCGCATCTGGTCCCGGGGGGCGCGTTCGTCATGGAGGCCTTCGTCCCCGACCTGGCCGGGTTCGACGGGGAGCAGCGCTTCCGGGCCGACCAGTTCGACCAGGCCACCACCCGGTTCACCGCCTCCCTGCTCGACCGGGTCGGCCAGCGCATCAGCGCCCGGCACCTGGTCGTCGGCGCGGCTGGCATCGAGACCTACCCGATCGAGCTGCGCTACGCCTGGCCCAGCGAAATCGACCTGATGGCGCGCCTGGCCGGCCTGCGGCTGACCGGCCGCTGGGGCGGATGGCAAGGCCAGCCCTTCACCTCAGCCAGCGACCGCCACGTATCGGTCTGGCAGTCCGCGGACCCGGCCTGATCACCCAAGTCAGCGACGACCCGCGGCATGATGGGCAGATGGCGTGGGACCTCCGCATCGAGTTGTTCGTCGGCGACCTGGACCGCTTCGCTGACTTTTATACGAGGGTGCTCGGCTTCACCGTGGCCGATGACCGCCGTGACAGCGACGTGCCCTACCTGTCCGTGCGCCGCGACGGCGTGCGCTTCGGTGCCGTCCTCGCCGGGCAGCCGGTCGACCCGGCGTCCCGCGCCTTCCCGGCCGGCGCCGAGATCGTGCTCGAAGTAGACGACATCGCCGCGGAACGGGACCGGGTAGTCGCCGCCGGATGGCCGTTGGCGGACGACCTGCAGGCCCAGCCGTGGGGCCCGACCGATTTCCGCGTGTACGACCCCGACGGTTACCTCCTCCGCCGGACGAACCGCCTTGGCACCTAGCCGCCCGGCCTCTGAATCATCCGGCAGTAAGGCGATCAACACGATCGATGGTGATCAGGTCGCCTTCAATGACGTACATGACCCGGTACGTGCCGACCCGAAGGCGGCGCACATCCCCCCACCGGAATGACCCCGCAGGATACGGATCTGAGGCTAAGCCGTCTATGGCCGCCACGAGCGCCGTCATCCCGGCGGTGTCCTCCAGGAAACGGGAAGCCGTCGTGGTCGCCCTGGGCGACCAGTCGATCCTCACCGGTCTTGGCTGAGCAGCAGCCTTCGCGCCTCAGCGTGGGAAATGGCTCCCGGCCGGCCGGCCTCGGACCACTCCCGGTATTCCGTCAGTGCCGCCGCCGCCTCGGCGTCCTCCAGCTCCTGGGGGGACGCAAGCTTTTCCAGCGCCTGCAGGCGCCGGTACTCATCGACAGGCACGACGACGGCGGCTTCTCCACCAAGATGAATGACGTCGTGGCCCCGGTAGAGGACGTCGTCCTTACCAGTACCTGGAGACCCGGCCGGCTGCGTGGTCATGGTTCTCACGGTATCGCCCCATGCCGACAATCCCGCGCTGAAATGCCCCGTGGGCCGCGGACTCCTGTCACCGGAGCCGCCGGAAGAACTTTCGCACATCCTCCACCAGCAGGTCCGGGGCCTCCATGGCGGCGAAATGGCCGCCGCGACCGAACTCCGACCATTGGAGGACACGGTGATCGCGCTCGGCCAGCGGCCGGATCGTGGTGTCGCCCGGGAACACCGCCACCGCGGTCGGCACCTGCGACCGTTCCCGCGGCTGGCCCCACGATCGCGCGCCCTCGTAGTAGATCCGGGCCGCGGAACCGGCCGTGCCGGTCAGCCAGTACAGCGACACGTTGGTGAGCATCTGGTCCCGGTCGACCGCGTCTTCGGGCAGCTCGCGTGCGGGGTCCGTCCACTCCCGGAACTTTTCCACGATCCACGCGAGCTGCCCCGCCGGCGAATCGGTGAGCGCGTAGGAGATGGTCTGCGGCCGGGTCGACTGCACGATCGCGTACCCGATCATCTCGTCGCCCCAGGTCTGCATGCGCGTGAGCCGCGCCTGGTCGGCTTCGTCCAGGCCGGCCAGCTCGGACGGGTCGCCGGACGGGAACGTGGGCACGCCGTTGACGTGCACCCCGGCCACGTGATCGGGGTCAATGCGGCCCAGTGCGGGGGAGACGATGGCCCCGGTGTCGCCGCCCTGCGCGCCGTACCGCGGATAACCCAGCCGGTTCATCAGCTCGGCCCAGGCCCGGGCGACCCGCTCGGTGTTCCAGCCGGTCGCGGACAGCGGCGTGGAGAAGCCGAAACCGGGCACCGACGGGGCCACCACGTGAAAGGCGTCGGCCGGGTCCCCGCCGTGCCGGGCCGGATCGGTCAGCGGCCCGACGATGTTCATGAACTCGGCGACCGACCCCGGCCACCCGTGCGTGATGATCAGCGGCAGCGCGTCCGGCTCGGGCGAGCGAACGTGCAGGAAATGCACATTCTGGCCGTCAATAGCGGTCGTGAACTGCGGGAACTTGTTCAGCCGCGCCTCGGCCGCGCGCCAGTCGTAGCCGCTGCGCCAGTAACTGGCCAGGTCGCGCAGGTAGCCCTCCGGCACGCCCGATTCCCAGCTGGTCCCGGGCATCTGGCCCGGCCAGCGGGTGCGCGCGAGCCGGCTCGCGAGATCGTCCAGGTCTGTTTGCGGAATTTCGATAATAAACGGACGTATCGTGCTCGTCCTGCCCTCTGCTGTCTGCTTCATATGTGCACCTTAAAAGCCATCGCGGTCAGATGCTGTCCGCAATCCGTGCCAGAATCGGCCCCATGCTGGAGACGTCGGCGCGGCTGCTCCGCCTGCTCTCGCTGCTGCAGGCGCGGCGGGACTGGCCGGGCCCCGAACTGGCCGGACGGCTGGAGGTCAGCGCGCGGACGCTGCGCCGCGACGTGGACAAGCTGCGTGATCTCGGCTACCCGGTGCACGCCAGCTCCGGGGCCGCCGGCGGTTACCGGCTCGGCGCCGGCGCCGAACTGCCCCCGCTGCTGCTGGACGACGAGGAGGCCGTCGCCGTCGCGGTCGGCCTGCGCGTCGCGGCGGGCGGCACCGTCACCGGGATGGCGGAGGCGTCCGTCCGCGCCCTGGCCAAGCTGGAGCAGGTACTGCCGTCCCGGCTGCGGCACCGGGTCGACGCCCTGCGCTCGGTCACGCTCCCGCTGCCCTGGGCGGGTCCTCCGGTGGACCCGGCCATCCTGACCGTGCTGGCCATGGCGGCCCGCGACCGGCAGCGCGCCCGGCTGAGCTACACCAGCCAGGACGGGCCGCAGCGCTGGCGCAGCGTGGAGCCGCATCGCCTCGTGGCCGCCGGGCGCCGTTGGTATCTGCTCGCCTGGGACCTGACGGGGGAGGGCTGGCGGACGTTCCGCGTGGACCGGATCGCCGCGCCGCAGATCACCGGGCCCCGGTTCACCCCGCGCGAGGTGCCGGGCGGGGACGCGGCCGCCTACGTGGCCCGGTCGGTGTCCACGGCGGTCTACCGCTACCAGGCCCGGATCCGGCTGCACGTCCCGGTGCGGGCCGCGGCCGAGCTCGTCCCGCCGACCGCCGGGCACCTCGAGCCCGACGGCGACGAGGCCTGCATTCTCACCACCGGCGCCGAATCCCTCGACACGCTGGCCGTCTACACCGCGCTGGCCGGCGCCGAATTCGAGGTCCTCGACCCGCCCGAACTCGCTAGCTACCTCCTGGTACTGGCGGCCAGGCTCACCCGCGCGGCGCGGCCCTGACCCGCGCCACCCCGGAGCTCACCCGGCCGGGTCTCATCGGGCCACGGGCTCATCGGGGCGGGGCCGCGGTCCATGCCGCTAGCGCCAGCCGGACCAGTTCGGCGTTGCTTCGCGCTAGCCCGCCGTCGGGGCGGACCGCGGTGTCCTCCAGCCCGGCCCGGGTCGGCAGCCCGCGCCGGCCCGCGTGCGCGATCAGCGGCCAGCAGGCCTCCCCTTCCCCGTGCAGCAGCCGGGGCTGCGGCACGCCGGCCTCGTCCAGGGCACCGAGAATCTGGTCCGCCCTCGCCGTGGCCCTGGCTCTGGGGCCGTGCCTGATCTCGACCAGAATCCGCAGCCACCCGGGGCCGGGTCCGGTCGCCATCAAGGTGTCCACGTCTTCCACGGACCAGACCCCGGCCTCCACCCTGATCCCCGCCCCGTCCAGGATGCCGGCCAGTAGACCCGGGCCGGGCTCGGACAGGTTCACCGACGCGAAGTCCGGCCGCGCCGCCGTCGGCAACCTGGCCCACTCCGTGACCGTCGCGTGCCGTGCCTCCGGGTCGCCGCTCGTGATCCACAACCCGGTCGACACGCCGACGGGGATGCCCGGGCACGCCTGGCGGATCGCCGCCACCGCCGCGCCGATGTCCGCCGCGCGGAGCGACTCACGGCCGTCGGCGCCACGCGGGTGCACGTGGATCGCTTCCGCCCCGGCCGCCACCGCGCCCGCGGCTGACAGGGCCAGCTCGGCTGGCGTGAACGGCACGCCAGGATGATCGTCGCGACGGCGGCCCCCGTTGAGGCACACCTTGATCCGCGTGATGGTCTGCACCCGGACATGCTCGCACCTACGCCAGCCCGTAGCCGGCCTGCGCTCGCACTTTACCGGCCGACGGTCTCGCCTTTACCGGCTCACGGTTCCGCTTTACTGGCTCACGGTCCCGCCTTGTACGGGCTCACGGTCCCGTCTTGCCGGCCCACTGCTCCGCCTTGCGGGCCAACCGTCCCGCTTTTTATGGCCTATGGTCCCGCACGGTTCCCGCGCCCGGCCGCCCTGCGGCTCGCGGGGGTAGCGTGGCCATTGTGAATGCACGCCCGGCCGACGACGAGGCCCACCGTGACGCGGCAGGAGCGGCGCCCGGCGACGTCGAGGCCCGGCTGCGCGCCGCGCTGCGCGACGCCATGAAGACCCGGGACGTGGTCGCGGCCTTCGCGCTCCGGTCGGCGCTGAGCGCGATCGGCAACGCCGGGGCCGTCCCGGCTGACCCGGATGGCGGAGCCGGCCCGGGCCGTCCCAGCGCCGGAGCCGTCCCCGGTGGGGGCGGACCGGCACCGATCGCCACCAGCCCCGACGTCGCGGGAGCCGTGCCGGGCGCCGGTGCCGCCGAGGTGCCGCGCTGCCGCCTCACCCCGGCGGACGTCAGCGGCATCGTCCGGGCCGAAGCCGCCGAGCGGGCTACTGCCGCTGCCCAGTGCGAGCACGCCGGGCACCCCGACCGGGCCGAACGGCTCCGGCGAGAGGCCGGCATCCTGCTCGCGCTCCTCGACGAGATGGAGTAACGGGCGCTGTGACCCGCAGGCATACGTACCAGGTCTCGGTGGCCTGGACCGGAAACCGCGGCACGGGCACCAGCGGGTACCGGGCCTACGGCCGGGACCATGATGTCCGCGCCGCGGGCCTTCCGCTGATCGCCGGGAGCGCCGACCGGGCGTTCCACGGCGACCGGGGCCGCTGGAACCCGGAGCTTGAGCTCACCGCGGCCCTGTCCCAGTGCCACATGCTGGCCTACCTGCACGTGTGCGCGGACGCCGGGGTCGTCGTGACGGACTACTCCGACGACGCGCGCGGCACGATGGCGGAAACCAGCGATGGCGGCGGTCATTTCGTCGAGGTGGTGCTCCGGCCCCGGGTGACCGTCAGCGCGGAGAGCATGGTCGACGCCGCGATGCGCTTGCACGAGGACGCCAGCGTCCGGTGCTTCATCGCCAGCTCGGTCAGCTTCCCGGTCCGCCATGAGCCGGTCGTCACCGCCGAGGCCAGCCGCACCGGCCCTTATACCGCCCGCCACCGGAGTGGCTGAGCAGCGTCCCGCCACGGGCCAGGGGACCGTCTATTCGGCCGTGGGCCCCGCATATGTTCCGTGCCGTGGGCCCCGCATATGTTCCGTGCCGCGGGCCCCGCATATGCTCCGTTCGGCTGTCATGGCTCATAGGAACCGTCATGGCTGGTAGGAACCGGGGACCCACGCCCGGGTGCTGACGCTGATCGCGTTCCAGGCGTTGATCGTTACGATCAGGCTGACCAGCGCGGCCACCTCGTCCGGGCTGAACTCCGCCGCGACCGCGTCGTAGGCCGTGGCGGGGACGTGGCCGTCGGCCAGCAGGGTGACCGACTCGGTGAAGGCCAGCGCCGCGCGCTCGCGGCCGGTAAAGAACGGTGTCTCCCGCCAGGCCGGCAGGGCGTACAGCCGCTGCTCGGTCTCGCCCACCGCCCGCGCGTCCCTGGTGTGCATGTCGATGCAATAGGCGCACCCGTTGATCTGAGAGGCGCGGATGCGGACCAGTTCGCGCAGCCGGGGATCGAAGTCGGCCCGGTCGAGCTCCTTGGTCGCGGCCCGGTCCAGCTGGGCCATGGCCCGGGCGTACCCGGGGGCGTAGCGGTCGAAGTCGAGGCGAACCGGAATCTGGGGCCCGTTCGGCGTGGTGATTTTCTCGGTGCTGATCATCTCGGTCATGGCTCCAACCTAGGAACCAACCAGCCCAGCGGTAAGGTCCACCTTTATGGCAAATACGTGGGCCACTTTTGGGATCGACCTGCATCTGGATCTGTCCGGCCGGGGGCGAGCCGGCCTGGA
>Ga0116134_1001878_pt1 | contig 10464 bp, 10 predicted proteins | sample June2015DPH_19_5_FD_89737 | JGI IMG/M metagenome (GOLD analysis project Ga0116134, IMG submission 89737) | Peatland microbial communities from SPRUCE experiment site at the Marcell Experimental Forest, Minnesota, USA - June2015DPH_19_40 | ecosystem: Environmental > Terrestrial > Soil > Wetlands...
ACGAACACCTCAACGATCATCCTCTTCTGTTTCTATCATCTGTTCCTGCTCTTGCCGATTCAATCATGCCTCCGTCCATCGCCAACCGCGGCAACTTTCACGCTAGAGAAGATAGAATGCGGTCGCCCCCCTGGTTTGAAACTGCCCGGTTTTGATTGAGCAATGGTTGGATGCGCTCGAGATGGCGAGTAGCATCGCGGCATGTTCCACGCCCGGAGGTCGAATGGCCCTCATTGACGGAACAGCGAACCGTTCCGCCTCCGCGCGCGATCAGGAGCTGCGCTGGGCGGCGGCGTCGCTTGCGGTGAGCGTCGTGCTGCTGATCACCAAATCCGTGGCCTATTTCCTGACGCACTCCGACGCGGTCTTCTCCGATGCCCTGGAAAACATCGTGAACGTGTTCACCGCCGGATTCGCGATGTATTCCCTTCGCCTGGCGCATCGCCCGGCCGACCAGGAACATCCCTACGGACACGGCAAGGTGGAGTTTTTTTCCGCCGGGCTGGATGGCTCGATGATCGTTCTGGCCGGCGTGGTGATCGTGGCGAAAGTCGGGCTTTCATTTCTGAATCACGAGCGGCGAAAGATCGAGCGGCTGGACATCGGTCTGGGTCTGATGGGCGCGGCCCTGCTGGTCAACGCGCTGATGGGATTGTGCCTTTGGTATCGGGGGCGAAAGGCGAAATCGCTGACGCTGGAAGCCGAAGGAATTCATCTGGCGGTTGACGCGGTTGACAGCGTCGCCGTGCTTGGGGCCATCGCCATCGTCCGCCTGACCGGATGGAAATGGGTGGACTCCGCGGCGGCCTTGGCGATCGCCGCATACATGGCGTACCTGGGCCTGCGGCTCTTGAAGCGATCGGCTGCGGGATTGATGGATGAACAGGATGCGGGCGACACCCAACTGCTGCGGAATATCCTCGACTCGCACAGCGGGGCAAACGGAAAGGAGCCGCGAATTTGCAGCTACCATAAGCTTCGCCATCGCCACAGCGGCCGATATCACTGGGTGGATTTCCACATCATGGTCCCGCCGTGGTGGAGCATCGACCAGGGCCATCGCATCGCCAGCGTCATCGAGTATCAGATCGAACTGGCGCTGGGCGAGGGGAATGCCACGGCACACGTGGAGCCGTGCCATGATGCGGATTGCCAGAGGTGTGAGGCGGAGAAAACCCGAGAGCAGAAACCCGAAACCCGAAACCAGAATGACGAATCAAATCCGAAACCAGAATGACTGAAACGGCCCTTGTTTCGGGTTTTGGTCATTCGGACTTGATTCGTCATTCTGGTTTCTGGTTTCTGGTTTTCCTCTGGGGCCTACGCCGCGGCGAAGACCACCAGTTTTTGACTCGGCATGTCCACATCGGCGATTCGCTCGGCGCAGAAGTTCAGCATCGAAGACTCCACGTCGGTCAGGAATTTCACGAAGAACTGGCGAACCGGGTCGCTCATCTGCATCTCCAGGATCTGTTTGATTTCGCCACGGACGGCGTAAAACTGTTGCCGCAGGCCCCCGTCCGGGCCGTCGATTCCCATCGGATCGTTGCCGTAGAAGCCCGACGCCTTGATGGCCACGATTCGCATGCCCGCGGCCGCGGCGGCGCCTTCCATCTCGTAGCGGCTTCGCACGAGCATCCAGTTGGTTCGCATCGTTTGGCGGGGCATGTATTCCGTAGTCACCACCCTGCCGCCGGGAGCGAGATGGTTGGCCAGATTTTTCATCGCGACGGTGAAGCGGTCCGGCTCGGGAATGTGGAACAGCACATTCATGACGTTGATGAGATCGAACTTCTCACCCAGATCGAGCGAGGGATCGGTCAGATCGGCGGTGCGAAACGCGGTCTTGATCCGCGGGACATCGCCGTAGCGGCGCTTCAGCAGTTCGATCGACGCCTGGGTGAAATCGACGCCCATCAAAGAGGCCGGCGTGAAATTCCGCGTGAAGAACCGAATCCAGCGTCCGGAGCCGGCCCCAACGTCCAGCACCTTGCCGCCGCTGACCGGGATTCTGAGATCGTTGAGCAGCCGCTCATACAGCCGATACACCACGCCGTCCTCGATGGGATTGGAATAAGCCAGGGCGGCGTCGTCCTGGGCCGCGTCATCCATCTGCTTCCAGGCCTGCTCGTAGTGCTTGCGGATGTCTTCCTGCATGAGGGGCATGAAATCTCCGTCGCCCAAGGCGGGTAATATCGGACCATGAGCAATGTCGGCCAAAAGGGGGCGGATTGTGCAGTTTTTGAGGAGGTGGATAGCCTTTTTCAATTGGCGGAGATCGCCGGGCCGTGGACTGCGACTTTCAATCCAGGGCGGACAGTTGGAACATTGCCGCTACAAAGCGTTCGCATTCATCAATGCGAAGCGCCACGTCCTTGGCATTGAAATCGGCGAAGACTTCGTAATCGCCTTCACCCCGCTCGTCGAAAATCGTGTTATAGAACCGGCCCAAATCTTCGGAAAGCTTTGCCGTCTTCACAAATTCCTTGTTGACGGCCGCGCGAACGGATGTGTGTTTCGTAAACTGACGGCCCTTTCGCAACAACGCTGCGCACGCGCTGTAGAACGCGGCGTAGTATGCCCTGTTGATGGCAATGCGCACTCGACCGCGCCGCCAACTCGTCTTTCGCAGACGCCAATGATTCCGCAGCCAGCTCCTGCCAGTATTTAACGGCTTTGGTTCGCTCGCGGTCTTCGCTCATGCGGCGACTCCGTCGCGATCTATTTCGTGTCGAATCGGCAAAACACGGTAAACGCCGTGTTCCCAGTCCCGGGTCCACACCACCGTCAGGCCCATCCAAACGTCGGACGACATCTCGATCGGCAAAACCGCTTCGCGCATCTGTTGGCGCATCGGCCGAGTCACCGGCCGGGAAGTCGGCACCAGTAAGTCAGCGTCCGATTCCGGATCATCGTCGCCGCGAGCCTTGCTTCCAAACAAAATCACCTGCTGGACAGGGAATTGCTTGCGCAGCACGCGCGCCGCGTCCGACACAGCCTGCCGTTCGGCGGGCTTCAGATTGATTTGGTCCAGCGTTCTCACGATTCAGTTGATTATACAAAGTTCTTTACGTCGGCGTTCGTTTCATCGCACGTGCCCGTCGCCGGTGACGATCCACTTGTAGGTGGTCAAATCCGCCGCGCCCATCGGGCCGCGGGCGTGCAGCTTGTCGGTGCTGATGCCGATCTCGGCGCCAAGGCCATATTCGCCGCCGTCGGCCAAACGCGTGCTGGCGTTGACCAGCACGCTGGCGGAATCCACCATCATGGTGAATCGCTCGATCGCCGGCTTGGAATTGCTCACGATGGCGTCCGTGTGATGGCTGCCGTATTCGTTGATGTGTGCGATCGCCGCGTCCAGGGAATCGACGACCTTGATCGCAATAATCAGGCTGAGATATTCCAGCGGCCAATCGGCTTCCTCGGCCGGCTTGGCATTCGGATAAAGCGCTCGCGCCCGCTCGTCGCCACGAATTTCAACACCCTTGGCCGCGAGGTCCTGGCACACCTTCGGGAGCAACCCGGCGGCGACATCCTTGTGGAAGAGGATTTTTTCCACCGCATTGCACACCGCCCCGCCCGGATAGCTTGTCTTGGCGTTCACGCAGATTTTGCGGACCTGGTCCTCCAAATCGCCGGCGTCTTCGTGAACATAAATATGGCAATTGCCGGTGAAATGCTTGAGCACGGGAATGGTGGATTCCTTGACGACGGCGCGAATCAGGCTTTCCCCGCCGCGGGGAATCACCAGATCGATGTATTTGTCGAGCTTGAGCAGCGGCGCGACCAGGGCGCGATCGGTGGATTGAATGAGCTGCACCGCCGCGGGGTCGATGCCGCTATCGGCCAGGGATTTGGAAATGATCCTGCCGATGGCGAGATTGGAATGGATGGATTCCTTGCCGCCGCGGAGAATGATGGCGTTGCCGCTCTTGATGCACAGGGCGGCGGCGTCGCTGGTGACATTCGGCCGGCTTTCATAGAAGAAGAGGACGACGCCGATGGGCACGCGCATTTTGGTGATTCGCAGGCCGTTGGGCCGGACGTAGCCTTCGAGGATTTGGCCGACGGGATCGACCTGAGCGGCGATCTGTTCCACGCCGTCGGCCATGGCGGCCAGGCGCTTGTCGTTGAGCTTGAGGCGCTCGATCAGGGCCGGTTGCATTTGGGCCTTCTGTGCGGCGGCGACATCCTCGGCATTGGCCGCCAGAAGCGTTTCGCGCCGGGCGCGGATCGCGGCGGCGATTTTTCGCAGCGCGGCGGTCTTGATCTCGCCCCGTAAACCAGCCAGCTCGGCCGACGCTTTCCTGGCCGCTTTGCCGAGGTTCAGGACATATTCGCCGAAATCTTCCATGGACGTGATTTTAGCACGTTCACCGCTGGGCGGACACGCCCCCGGGGTCCCCATCGTGCCGCGTTGCCACCGGCTCTAAAAGATGCTAGCATTCAATTTGATGCAAATTGAATGCGAGGTAAAACCATGGACTTGGGCAAAGACATTCGATCACTCTCCGACTTCAAGCGGAACACCGGCGAGCTAATGGAGCGCATGGAGGAGAGTGGCGAACCGATGGTTTTGACGGTGAACGGCAAGGCCAAGCTGGTCGTGCAGGATGCCGCCTCCTACCAGAAGCTGCTGGAATCGATCGATTACGACCAAGCCGTTAAGGGGATTCGCCGCGGCCTGGAGGATGTGAAGCAGGGACGAATGCGGCCCGCTCATCAGGCATTTGCCGAGATTCGTAAGCGGCATGGCATTCCACGGAACACACGTCCGTGAAATATCGAGTGGAGGTCACGACCGGCGCGCGGAGCGACGCGGGCGCCGCGTACGAATGGCTCGCCGAGCGGACCACACACGCTGCCGCATGGTTTAATGGGCTGGTCGATGCGATCGAAGGCCTGGCCGAGTTGCCTGCCCGCTGGCTCGCGAGAGCGGTGCATTCGATGAACCGATCCGCCAGATGCTGTACGGAAAACCCCCGCATCTCTACCGGGTGCTGTTCATCGTTCGGGGCGACCGCGTGTATGTCCTGCATGTGCGGCACGGCGCCCGCCAGACAATGGAACCCGGCGAGATTGAGATTCCCGGCGAAGGATGACTTGCCGTACAAATGATCCCCATGCGGATGAAGCGAACGATCTTCTGCGTACTGGCATTATTTGGCTCGATTCCAACGTTTGCGCACGCCGCTGGTCCGCAGACGGCTGTGTATTCAGCCAAACTGAATGCCTCGGCGTTGCAGGCTGGTCAAACGGCGGTGGCGGCGGTTGTGGTGGATATCAAACCGGGCCTGCACGCTCAATCGCACACGCCGCTGACGGATAGCGGCGTCAATTACATCAAATTTGAAGTCGCGCCCGAGGCGAATCCGAACGTGGAGTTTTTGGATCCGATCTATCCGCCGGGGGCGATCGAGAATTTCCCCGCCCTTGGTCCGCAGAGCGTCTATACCGGCGAGGTGATCGTTTATATACCGATGCGCGTGAAAACGAGCGCGGCCGCCGGTGACACGACGATCTCGGGGAAACTGACCTGGCAGGCGTGCAACGATCAGTCCTGCTTTCCGCCGTCGCGAAATCAGCCGTTTGAGATCGTCACCCAAATCGTCCCGGCGGATACGACGGTGACGCCGGAGAACCAGCCGATTTTCGCCAACTTCGATCAGCGCGTATTTGCCCGAAATGCTCCGCCCGCGGCCCCCGCGCAAAGTACCACCGTGGATTTCTTCGGCCGGACGTTTGATCTGGGCTCTTCCAATATCGTCCTGGCCCTGGCGATCGCGCTGATCGTGGGAGTGCTGTTCAACCTGATGCCGTGCGTTTTGCCGGTGGTTCCGCTGAAGGCCATCGGTTTCTTCGAGGTCTCGCAACACAACCGTTACCGATGCCTGATGCTGGGGACCGTATTCAGCCTGGGAGTGATCGCGGCCTTCGCCGCGCTGGCGGTCATCATCGTCGCCCTGCGGAGCAGTCTGCATTTCAGTTGGGGCGAGCAATTCAAATACGGCTGGTTCATCTGGGGGATCGTTACGATTCTGGTGGTCATGGCATTAGGTATGTTCGGGTTGTTCGAGGTCGCCCTGCCGGATTCCGTTTACTCCCTGGCTCCGAGCCACGAATCGGTTTGGGGGAATTTCGTATTCGGGATCCTGGCGGCGGTTCTGTCCACACCCTGCACCGCGCCGATGTTCGCGGGCCTGCTGGCGTGGGCGACGGCCCAGCCGATTTATTTGGGAGTTTCGGTCATCGTGACCGTGGGGATTGGAATGTCGCTTCCGTACCTGATTCTCAGCGCATTTCCGAACCTGGCGAGATGGGTCCCGCGCACCGGGCCGTGGTCGGCGGTGCTGAAGCAGATGATGGGATTTTTGCTGCTGGCGGTGGCGGTGTATTTCGCCGGGGGCCGGCTGGCATCAAGCCGGGATTTCTTCTGGGCCGTCTTCGCCGTCGTGGCGGCGGCCATGGCATTCCTGATCCTCCGAACGATCCAGCTTTCGCGGCGCGCGTGGCCGGCGGCGGCGTCGGTGGCGATTGCCGCCGCGGCTGTCTGGGTTTCGCTGGCGATCACGCTTCGGCTGACCGGCGGGATTGCCTGGCAGCCGTATTCGGATCAGGCCTTGGCCAATGCCCGCGCCACGGGAAAGCCCGTGCTGGTTGAATTCACGGCCAACTGGTGTCCGAATTGTCTTTCGATCGAAGCCTCGGTGTATCACGAGCGGCGCACGGCGGAGGCATTGCACCGGCTCAGCGTCGTGCTCCTGCGGGCGGACCTGACGGACGAGCACGCGGCCGGCTGGCCGAAGGTGGATGAGTTGAATCCAGGCGGAGGGATTCCGCTGACGGCGATTTACGGGCCGCACCGGGAGCAGCCGATCAAGCTGACCAGTCTTTATACGGCGCAGAACCTGATCGACGCCCTGGATCGGGAATAAAATTGGACCGCAGAGACGCAGAGGGCGCTGAGACAGACGCAGAGAAAATTGATATTTCAAATTTCAAATCCGATTTTGGCTCTTAGATTTCAAATCCAATTTTTGACTTCTCCGCGTCCGTCTCTGCGCCCTCGGCGTCTCCGCGGTTGCATTTGATTTGGGGGGCGGAAAACCACCTGGCGCTTTTGACAACTTGACCGGCTTAGGATGAAATGCACGAACTAACCGTGGAATCGGGCAGATGAATTATTCGCCGCGTTTTCGTGCTCTGCTGATCGCTGTTGGTGTTTTCATTTTTACCAGTTCCTCGCTCACGCGGGCTCAAACCATGCCAAGCACTCCACCGGCCGCCAGCGTCCCACCGGCCCCGCCGCCCTGGGTTAATCGGCAGCCGGATGTGCCGTTTTTGCCCAATCCGGCCACTCAGCCCGCGGATTGGATTGTCCCGCACGATCCGGTTACTCCCAACGCCTCGCCGGAGGCGCGAGCGCTGCTGAAATTCCTCTACAGCATCAGCGGCAAGCACACGATGACTGGTCAGCATAACTATGCGGGCCGGCAGGAGGATTCAACGCGGGGCGCGCTCAAGGCCACCGGCAAAACTCCCGTCATCTATGGCACGGACTGGGGATTCTCTAAAAAAGGAGATAAGGATTCCGCCTATGTCCGGCAGGCGACGGTGGACGAACTGATCAAGCAATACAAAATGGGTTCGATCATCGCCATCACCTGGCACGCGGTGCGTCCGACCGAAGATGAGCCGGTCACATTTCGCAAAAGCGTTCAGGGCAAGCTGACCGATGCAGAGTTTAATGATGTGATAACCCCCGGCACGAAGCTGTATGGCCGCTGGTGTGCCCAGGTGGATGTGATTGCCGGGTTCCTCAAGCAACTTCAGGATGCCCATGTGCCGGTGCTGTTCCGGCCGTATCACGAAATGAACGGGGCCTGGTTCTGGTGGGGAGGCCGGCGAGGGGAACGGGGAACCAAGGCGGTGTACCGGCAAATCTGGGATCGTTTCGTCAACCACCACAAGCTGACCAATCTGATTTGGGTCTGGAACCAGGATCAGCCGAAGCTGCCGGACCAGCAATACGTGGACTACTTCCCCGGCCAGCAGTACGTGGACGTTCTGGCGCTGGACGACTACAGCAAGTTTCAACAGCGGTATTACGATGAGCTGAACGCCCTGTCGGACGGAAAGGTGATGGCCATTGCCGAGACGGGGAACCCGCCGCCGATCGCCGTTTACGCGGATCAGCCGAAGTGGACGTATTACATGCTCTGGGCGGGCATGGCCGGGTCGAGGCGTCTGCGTCCGGACGCCGGGCCGCGCATTCCGCTGGCAGACATGGTGAAGAACCCCAGGATGTTCAGCCTGGAGGATCAGGCATATTGGGATGCGATCGCTCCGGTGCGGGCCGCATCGGGACTGCCGCCCGGTGGGCCGCCTCCGGCAACGCGCCCGGCCGGGAAATAAGCATTTCTTTCAGCGGTGTGAAGATCGAGGATCAATCAAGTGAAGCACAGTAAATGTAAATCGTTTCTCAGTTTCGTCGCCTGCCTGCTTGCCTGGCTCGCGACCGCTCGAATCTGCAACGCGCAGAAAATCGTCATCACGCCCGCCAAGGCAAGCTGCGTTTACGACATCGGCGAGCAAATCACCTGGAAGGTGGAAGTAACCGGCGACAACGCCTCCTCGATCAAGCAAGTCAATTATGCCTTGAAAAAATGCGGCTTGACGGTGATCAAGGCGGGAGTGCTGGACCTGTCTTCCGGCAGCGCGTCGCTCGAAACTTCGCTCAGCGAGCCGGGTACGGTTTTGGCCGAGATCACCACCACAATCGCCGACAAGCCGGTCCGCGTCCTGGCCGGAGCCGCGGTGGCTCCGTACAAGGTTCAGCCCACCTCGCCGCGTCCCGATGACTTTGACCAGTTCTGGAGCGACGAGATCAAGGAACTTGAAGCGATCCCCGCTAATCCGCAATTGGAAGCGGTCGACGTCGGCAATCCGAATGTGGAGTATTTCAAAATCCGCATGGACAACATCCACGGCTCGCACATCTACGGCCAATTGGCTAAGCCGAAGGGTCCGGGAAAATATCCGGCCCTGCTCATTCCGCAGTGGGCCGGCGTATATGGTCTGCCCAAGTCGCGCGTGGTCGATCGGGCACGGCACGGCTGGATCGCGCTGAACATCATGCCGCACGATCTGCCCTTCGATAAGCCCGATGCGTATTACAAGGACCTGTTCAAAACGACGTATAAAAACTACTGGACGTTCGGAAGCGAGAGCCGCGACACGACGACATTTTTGCGCATGTATCTGTCGTGCTATCGGGCGATGGACTACCTGAGCCAGATGCCGGATTGGGACGGCAAAACGCTGGTGGTCATGGGCGCGAGCCAGGGCGGCCAGCAGGCGATCATGATCTCGGCCCTTTATCCGGGAGTCACCGCGATGCTGGCCATGGTTCCGTCAAGCTGCGACGTGACGGGACCAACCATCGGCCGGGCCATCGGTTATCCGAATTGGGCGGACCAGGCGAAAGAAAAGCATAACGACGCGATCCTGCAGACCGGGCGATATTTCGATCCGATCAACTTCGCCTCGCGGATCAAGTGCCCGGCCCTGGTGGCTCCGGGGCTTCGCGACGAGACATCTCCTCCGACAGGCGTTTTCGCCGCGTTCAATCAGATTAACGCGCCCAAGGAACTGCTGATTTTGGTGAATTCCAACCATTCCGGGGACGGCAACGCCCAGGCTCCGTACAATAATCGCGCCGAGGTGTGGCTGCGGGCGCTGGCTCAGGGCAAACCCGTGCCGCCGAACTAAACAGAGCCGCACCCGTGTCGGCCCGGTGAAGACCGGGGCGACACGGGAGCGGCTCTGTAATTTCCAATTGCTTGACACCCCCGGCACGCCGCCCTACTTTCCGATGTCCGCTCGCGTTCGCCGCAATCATTGGAAGGACTCGCTGCCGTGATTCCGCTGCAAGAGGAAAATACCTGCGTCATCGGACTGCAATGGGGCGATGAGGGAAAGGGGAAGATCGTCGATTTTCTGGCCGAGCGGGCCGACGTCGTCGTCCGGTACTGCGGCGGAGCGAATGCCGGCCACACCGTTCGCATCGGCGGGGAAAAATATTCCACCCATCTGCTCCCCGTCGGCGTACTGCGGCCGGGGAAGATGAACATCATCGGCAACGGCGTGGTCCTCGACCCCGCGGTGTTGTTCCGCGAGATCGACGCCCTGGCGGCGCGCGGGATCGCCGTCACCCCGGCCAATCTGCGGATCAGTTACAAGACGCATCTGGTGATGCCGCATCACATGCAGGAGGATGCCTCGCGCGAGCAGAGTTCCGAGGGGACGGCCATCGGCACCACGCGGCGCGGGATCGGGCCAAGCTACGCCGACAAGATGCACCGCGCCACCGCCTTCCGCGTCGCCGATCTCGTGGACGAGCAAAAACTCAAGCATCGCATCGGACAGGTGGTTGCCGAGAAAAACAAGGTTTTGCGCGCCCTG
>Ga0116134_1001879_pt1 | contig 10460 bp, 11 predicted proteins | sample June2015DPH_19_5_FD_89737 | JGI IMG/M metagenome (GOLD analysis project Ga0116134, IMG submission 89737) | Peatland microbial communities from SPRUCE experiment site at the Marcell Experimental Forest, Minnesota, USA - June2015DPH_19_40 | ecosystem: Environmental > Terrestrial > Soil > Wetlands...
CACCAGAACCGGATTTTCCGTGGCGGCGCGCAGATAAGAACCCAGCCGCGTGCGCTCGATCGCGAACCAGGTCGCGAGACACACCGCGAGCGACAACACGATGACCCAGGCGCGGTAGTTCGGCAGAAACATGAAGCCGAGATTGCGCCCGCCCTGCAGCGCTTCCGGCACCTGATAAGGCTGCCCCGACGAGCCGTAGACGTTGCGGAACAGGCCTTCGATGATGAGCCCCAGCCCGAAGGTGAGGAGGAGACCGTACAGCGGATCGAGCTTGCGCAGATGCTTGAGAAACAGCCGTTCGATCACAACGCCGGTCAGTCCGACCAATAGCGGCGCCAGGATCAGCGCCCACCAATAGTTAATTCCCGGATCGACGTGCTTGTATTCGACCGTGATGTGCGTGCCGGAAAAATGCAGGATCGGAACGTCGAACCCGCTCAGCAGCATGAACGCCGCGAACGCGCCCATCATGTACTGCGCGCCGTGGGTGAAGTTGATGATGTTGAGCATGCCGAAGATGACGGCGAGGCCGAGGCTCAAGAGCGCGTAGAACGAGCCGTTGATCAGGCCGAGCAACAGCTGGCCGAACAACGCCTGCGACGGGATGCCGAAAATTTCGAACATCGTTAGGCCGGTCCCCCGTACTTATCGACACGTCATTGCCGGGCTTGACCCGGCAAACCATGCGACCGTGCCGACCGCGTAAACCTGCCGCTTGCGGCACGTCATCATGGACCACCGGGTCGAGCCCGGTGGTGACGAATGAATAGCGATGACGCCGACAGAGGCCCCCGGCAGCGTCGTCACTCGCATCACCCCCCGACCAGCGGACAGCCGCCGTCCTTGAGCGGCCGGAAAGCCTCTTCCGCCGGAATGGTGGCGCGCAGCTTGTAGTCGTCGCCCGGATATTTCGACTCTTCCGGCGTCTTCACTTCGAACAGATAGGCGGGATGGATCTTGCGGCCGTCGGCGCGAACGTAGCCCTTGCCGAACAACGGATCGTCGGTCGGCAGCTCTTTCATCTTGGCGACCACGGCCTTGCCGTCGGCGTCGCTTTTGAGCGCGGCGACGGCTTTCAGATAATGGGTGACCGCGGAATACACGCCGGCCTGCGACATGGTGGGAAATTTACCCGGCCGCTCGGCCTGGAAGCGCTTGGTGAAAGCGCGGTTGGCGTCGGTCATGTCCCAGTACCAGGTCTCGGTCAGGACCAGCCCCTGCGCGATCTTGAGCCCGATCGCGTTGACGTCGGCGATGAAGACCAGCAGGCCGGCGAAGTGCTGGCCGCCGGCGGCAATGCCGAATTCGGCGCCCTGCTTGATGGCGTTGATGGTGTCGCCGCCGGCGTTGGCGAGCCCGACGATTTTCGCCTTCGACGCCTGCGCCTGCAGCAGGAAGGACGAGAAGTCCGGCGTGTTGAGCGGGTGGCGCACGCCGCCGAGCACCTTGCCGCCATTGGCGACGATGACCGCGGTCGTGTCGCGCTCGAGCGCCTTGCCGAACGCATAGTCGGCGGTCAGAAAGAACCAGGTGTCGCCGCCGGTCTTCACCACCGCCTTGCCGGTGCCGTTGGCGAGCATCCAGGTGTCGTAGGTCCAGTGGATCGTATTCGGCGAGCACTTCGGGCCGGTCAGGTCCGAACTCGCGGGGCCCGAGCCCAGGAACACTTTGTTCTTCTCGCGGGTGACCTCGTTGACCGCGAGCGCCACGCCGGAATTCGGCACGTCGACGATCATGCCGACCTTGTCGACGTCGAACCATTGCCGCGCAATGTTGGCGCCGACGTCCGGTTTGTTCTGATGATCGCCGCTCAGGACCTCGACCTTCATGCCGTGGGCGGCGGGGTCGAAATCCTGCACCGCGAGCTTCGCCGCGATGACCGAGCCGGGCCCGCCGACGTCGGCATAAAGGCTCGACATGTCGGTGAGGACGCCGATCTTGACGACATCGCCGTCCTGGGCGCGCGCCGTCGCCGCGCCACACATCAACGCCGCGATCGCGACTGCAAATCCACTGACGCGTTTCACGATCATTCCTAGCCTCCCTCTCCGCGGGCGCTTTGACCTCGCGGCGTTCGTATTGCCAGTCGCCCCGTCTTACCGGTTCCCCTGCCCTTGATATCAAACTCCGAGATAGTCGTGCAGTTTTTCCATATTGGACTTAAGTTCGGCGGCCGAGAAATGGTCGACGATGCGGCCGTGCTCCATGACGTAATGGCGGTCGGCAAGCGCTGCGGCGAAATGGAAATTCTGCTCGACCAGGAGAATGGTGAAGCCCTGGGCCTTGAGCGTTTCGATCGTGCGCCCGATCTGCTGGATGATCACCGGAGCGAGCCCCTCGGTCGGCTCGTCGAGCAGCAGAAGCCGCGCGCCGGTGCGCAGGATGCGGGCGATCGCCAGCATCTGCTGTTCCCCGCCCGACAGCTTGGTGCCCTGGCTCGACAGCCGTTCGCGCAGATTGGGAAACAGTTCGAAAATGCGGTCGAGGTCGAGCCCGCCGGGCCGCACCACGCGCGGCAGCAGCAAGTTCTCCTTGACGTCGAGGCTCGCGAAAATCCCGCGCTCTTCCGGGCAGAAAGCGATGCCGGCGCGGGCGATGGCGTCCGAGGTCGCGGCGATCAGTTCGCGACCCTCGAACCGCACCGAGCCGGTGCGCTGCTCGATGATGCCCATGATGGCCTTGAGCGTCGTCGTCTTGCCGACGCCGTTGCGGCCAAGGAGCGTCACTACTTCGCCCGGCTGCACGGCGAGCGTGACGCCGTGCAGGATGTGCGATTCCCCGTACCAGGCCTCGAGGTCCTCGAGCGCGAACAACGCCCGCGGTTCCGCGGCCTTCGGCGTCGCCGTCGCCACCATCGCGTCAGGCATGACCGGTTCCGAGATAGGCCTCGCGCACGGCAGGATCGGCGGAGACGGTTTTGTAGTCACCTTCGGCCAGCACCTGGCCGCGGGTGAGCACGGTGATGCGGTCGCACAGATCGGCGACGACGCTGAGATTGTGTTCGACCATCAGCACGGTGCGCTTGGCGGCGACCACCCTGATCAGCGCGCTGATGCGCTCGATGTCCTCACGGCCGAGCCCCGCCATCGGCTCGTCGAGCAGGAGGAGTTCCGGCTCGAGCGCCAACGTGGTCGCGATTTCGAGCGCCCGCTTGCGGCCATAGGGGAGTTCGACCGCCAGCGCGTCGACGTAGGGCGACAGGCCGACGTCGGAAATCAACCCCAGTGCGGGATCGTCCAGATCGTGCAGCACGCGCTTCGAGCGCCAGAAATCGAACGAGTTGCCGCGGGCGCGCTGCAGTGCGATGCGTACGTTCTCCAGCACGGTCAGATGCGGGAACACGGCCGAAATCTGGAACGAGCGGCCGACGCCGAGGCGCGCAACGTCGGCGGGCTTGACCGCCGTGATGTCGCGGCCATCGAACACGATGCGGCCGCGGGTCGGCGCCAGAAACTTGGTGAGGAGGTTGAAACAGGTGGTCTTGCCGGCGCCGTTCGGCCCGATCAAGGCGTGAATGCTGCCACGGGCGACGCGCAGATTGACCGATCGCACGGCGACGAAGCCGGCGAACTCCTTGGTCAACCCTTCCGTTTCGAGGATTATGTCTGCCGACAAGCTTTTCCCCTCCCCCTCGGATCATTGTCGTCGCCTTCGGAGCCGGCGTAAAGGGCGAGCGGTTGGCGCATGTCGGTATTTCCGGTCGCTAATTCATATCGCGGCAACAGCGGCCGCCTAATTTCGAGCCTCTGGCCAAATTGACGCTGGCGCCTCTATCGTTGTCGGTCAGCGCGTCAGGGGCGACTTTACATGGGGTTCCGCGTTTGGTGCCGATTGGCGGGGGCGCTTGGCCTGTTCGCGCTCGCTCCGGCGTATTCGGCCAAGAGTGACGACGGTCAGACCGGGGCGCCACCCGCCTCGTTCTTCGCGCTGCCGCTCTATCTGCGGCAGATCACGGACACGGGCGGCCTGCGTTCCAGCCTGGAACAGCAGGGCCTCAACTTCACCTTCAGCTATTACGGCGATGCGCTGGCGAATCCGATCGGCGGGGTCGAAAGGGGTTTGGGCTATGACGGCCGCTTCGGCATCCTCATCGATGCCGACCTCGCCAAGCTGTTCGGCTGGAACGGCGCGACCTTCCACGCCAGCATCCACCAGATCAACGGCACGCAGTTTGGCTCGACCCACCTCGACAATCTGATGACGGTGAGCTCGATCGAGGCGCCGCCGACGACGCGCCTGTTCAACCTCTGGATCGAGCAGGCGTTCACCCCGGCGGTGAACCTGCGGGTCGGACAGATCACGGCGGCCCAGGAGTTCGAGGTCAGCCGGTACGCCAGCCTGTTCGTCAACACGACGTTCGGCTGGCCGACGCTCAACGCCGCGGACCTACCGAGCGGCGGCGCGGACTATCCCGAAGCGACGCCCGGTGCGCGCCTTCGCATTTCGGCCGGCCCGCAATTCACATTCCGAGCGGCCGTGCTCGACGGCAATCCCGCCGGGCCGGGAACCGGCGACCCGCTCGACCGCGATCTCTACGGGCTCGCCTTTCGCGTCAACGATCCGCCATTCTTCATCGCCGAACTGGAATTCGCCCACGGTGAAAAAACCGGCGCGGCCGACGTCAACCCGAACGAGGAAGGCAGCGGCGCCGAAGCCGCCAACGGCCGCGCGGCGGCCGGATCGAGCCTGCCTGGCGCCGTGAAGATCGGCGCCTGGGCCCTGACCGGTACGCAAGGCGGGCTGCTGGACGTTCCGGCGGCATTGCCGCCGCAGCATTGGGGCAACTACGCCGTCTACGGCGTGGTCGACCAGACGCTGTGGCGGGTCCCCGGCAGCGCCGAGCGCGGGCTCAGCGTCTTCCTGCGCGCAACGACCGCGCCGAGCGATCGCAATCTGATCGATCTTTATGCCGACGGCGGCCTAACCTTCAGAGCGCCCATTGCGGCGCGCCCGGAAGATACGATCGGGCTCGCATTCGCCGTCGGCCGCGTCTCGCCTACGGTCGCCGCCTATGACCGCGACGTCGCTGCGGCGCTAGGCGAGCTGGTGCCGGTGCGCGATTTCGAAGCGACGATCGAATGGACCTACCGCTGGAAGCTCGCCGAGCGATGGTTCATCCAGCCGGATTTGCAATACATTTTTCACCCGGGCGGCAACATCGCGCCGCCGCCCGCTGTTGCCGGCACGCCGATCCCGAACGCGCTCGTCGTCGCGTTGCGGACGACCCTGCGTTTTTGAAGCTTATATGACGTAGCTTAACATACTGATATGACTAGATTATTTTCGTTTGTTAATGTTTTTTCAATGCCTTTCCACTCAGCTCGTTAGCCGGAAAGGCCCGTAAATTCGACTCTTGAGAACATTCCATTGATGGAATATATTGTTCGTGATGGCTTGGAACGTCGAACACACTGACGAGTTCGCGCAGTGGTACCGAGGCCTCAGCGAAACACAGCAGGACGACATCACTGCCGCCGGGTTGCTGCTGATGGAGATGGGGCCGCAACTGCCCCACCCGTATTCGTCAGGCATAAACGGATCGAAGCACGCGCAACATGCGGGAGCTTCGCGTACAAAGTGGCGGACGACCGTTGCGAGTGTTTTACGCCTTCGATCCGAGGCGGTCGGCGATCTTGCTCATTGGCGGCGACAAGACAGGCGATGACCGCTTTTACGAGCGCATGGTCCCGATCGCTGACAAACTTTACGACGTGTACATCACTGAGATTAGAAAGGAAGGATTGATCACATGACTGGACACAGGCCCTTTAGCGAACTGACCAAGGACTTCACGCCTGCCCGCCGGGCGCGTGTCGCAGCAAAGGCTGCTGCGCTGCGCGAGGCGATGACACTTGAGGAGTTGCGGAAGGCGCGTTCCCTCTCGCAAGAGGAAGTAGCGGATGCACTAACAGTCAATCAGCCCGCCGTGGCAAAGCTTGAAAAACGCGGGGACATGCATGTGAGCAACCTGCGCCGCTACATCGAAGCGCTCGGCGGCACACTCGAAATCACCGCGCACTTCGACAACACGACCGTGGTCATCCGCAACATCGGTGATTCACACCCCGAGTAAGCGGCATGACAGTGGCATCGCCCTCCGGCGCACGTGACGCCATCGCAACCATCAGAAATATAGCGCTTTCTGCAAGTAGTAATAAGTATAATGGCTGAAAATATACTTATCAGCCTTTTTTGGCTGGATCGAGTCCCGCGCTACTGCGTCAGCGTGTTGGCGACCTTGTAGCTCGCCTCGGTCTTGGCCTTGATGTCATCGAGCGTCACGTCGGGGGCGAGCTCGATCAGCGTCATGCCGCCGCCCTTGCGGTCGATGGTGAAGACGCCGAGATCGGTGATCACCATGTCGACCACGCCGGCGCCGGTCAGCGGCAGGCTGCAACTGTGCAGGAGCTTGGCCTCGCTCTTGGCCGAATGCTCCATCACCACCACGACCTTCTTGACGCCGCCCACGAGGTCCATGGCGCCGCCCATGCCCTTGACCATCTTGCCGGGGATCATCCAGTTGGCGAGGTCGCCGTTCTCCGCGACCTGCATGGCGCCGAGGATGGCGATATCGATATGGCCGCCGCGGATCATGGCGAAACTGTCGGCCGAGCTGAAATAGCTCGTCGTCGGCAGCTCGGTCACGGTCTGCTTGCCGGCATTGATGAGGTCGGCATCTTCCTCGCCCTCGAACGGGAACGGGCCGGTGCCGAGCATCCCGTTCTCGCTCTGCAGCTGCACGCTCATGCCGTCGGGGATGAAGTTCGAAACCAGCGTCGGAATCCCGATGCCGAGATTGACGTAGAAACCGTCACGCAGTTCCTTGGCGGCGCGGGCCGCCATCTGATCGCGGGTCCAAGCCATCAGACTTCCTCCCCCGTGCCGGCGGGCGCGTCGGCCGGCGCGCGCTTGCGCACGGTGCGTTGCTCGATGTGCTTAACCGCGTTCGGCATGTGAATGATCCGCTGCACGTAAATGCCGGGAGTGACGATGTGGTCGGGATTGATGTCGCCCGGCTGCACCAGATGCTCGACCTCGGCCACGGTGATGGTGCCGGCGGTCGCCATGATCGGATTGAAATTCCGCGCCGTCTTGCGGTAGACGAGGTTGCCCTCGGTGTCGGCCATGTAGGCGTGCACGATCGAGAGGTCGGCGACGATCCCGCGCTCCATCACGTAGCGCTCGCCGTCGAACTCGCGCACATCCTTGCCTTCGGCAATCAGCGTGCCGACGCCGGTCTTGGTGAAGAAGGCCGGCACGCCGGCGCCGCCGGCGCGGATCCGCTCGGCGAGCGTGCCTTGCGGGTTGAACTCGATCTCCAGTTCGCCGGCGAGATACTGCTGCGCGAACGTCTTGTTCTCACCCACATAGGACGCGATCATCTTCTTGATCTGGCGGGTGTCCAACAACACCCCGAGGCCCTTGCCGTCGACGCCGCAATTATTCGACACGACGGTAAGGTTCTTGACTCCGGAATCGCGGATGGCGAGGATCAGGGACTCCGGGATGCCGCACAGGCCGAACCCGCCGGCCATGATCAACATGCCGTCCTTGAGCAACCCGGCCAACGCGGAGCGCGCGTCCGCATAGACCTTGTTCATGACCGCTCCATTTTTCCCGGCGAAGCCTTAAGACCGCCGACTACGCTAACTTGGCCGGTGGAAAGGTCAACCTTTAGGCGTCGAGTAGCTGCCGACGATCGGCAGCGGGATGGTGGGATGCGGGTAATAATTCCACGCCACGAAGATGACCGCGAACAGGATTCCGGCGATGATCGCGCCGACGAAGCGGTTACTGAGCGAGATGAGGGTTCCGACGAGCGACGCGATGAACGCGAACACCGCCATCAGCCCAACGAACACCCAATTCACTGTCGATATGTCGATAGGCATTGTATGCTCCTGGTTGTCTTAACACCCCTGCCGGCATGAACGCGGGAAAAGCAACCGATTCGAACTATAATGCGCACACCTTAGCCGAGCTTCTCTCGCCGCGCGATTGCCTTGGCCTCGCTGCGCACAAGAAGTTAATGGCGGACTGGGCTGATCGATCGAACCGGACGCGCCCGGCCGCCTTTCCCGCACGATGCGGATGATCGTCGCGCAAAGCGGATAGCCGCCGCGATGCGCCCCCTCGACAATTCCCGATCGCGAGCAAGCGCAAACGAGGCGAGGTCATGCGAGGTCTCGACGGCAAGACGGCAATCGTTGCGGGCGGGTCGACGCTGATCGGCCAGGCCGTCGCGGCAACGCTCGTCGGCTATGGCGTGAACGTCGTCATCGCCGACATCAATGTCGCGGACGGCGAGACGACCGCGGGCAAACTCGGCGGCAAGGCGCGCTTCGTCCGCTGCGACCTCTGCAGCGATGAGGATATAGCAGCCCTCGTCAAGGCGACGGTCGAAGCGACCGGCCGGCTCGATTATCTCGTCAACGTCGCCTGCACCTATCTCGACAACGGCGCGGACACGACGCGCACCGACTGGCTCAAGGCGCTCGACGTCAACATCGTCGGCTCGGTGATGCTGATGCAGGCGGCGCGGCCGCACCTGAAAAAGAACAAGGGCGCCATCGTCAATTTCGGCTCGATCTCCGCGCGCGTCGCGCAGACCGGCCGCTGGGTCTATCCGGTCTCCAAGGCCGCGATCCTGCAATTGACCCGCAATCAGGCCATGGACCTCGCTCCCGACGGCATTCGCGTCAATGCCGTTTCGCCGGGCTGGACCTGGAGCAACATCATGGTCGAGTTGACTAAAGGCAACCGCGCCAAGACCGACAGCGTCGCCAAGCCTTTCCATCTGCTCGGGCGCACCGGCAACCCCGAAGAAGTCGCCGAGGCGGTGGCGTTTCTGTTGTCCGACAATGCGAGTTTCATCACCGGCACCGACATTCGCGTCGACGGCGGCTACACCACCATGGGGCCGGAGCGCGCCGATCCGGCCATTCCGCTGCTGATGGAGTGATATCCAAATCTCAAGGTCGCAGTCTTTCAAGGTTTCAGACGCCGCCGGGCGCTTGCAGGAGAAGAACATGAGCAAACGCGTGATCACCATCGTCGGCGGCGGCCAGTCGGGCCTGCAGGTCGGCAACGGCCTGTTGTCCGCGGGCTACGATGTCCGCCTGGTGCAAGACCGCACCGGCGACGACATCTTCAAGGGCAAGGTGATGTCGAGCCAGTGCATGTTCGACAAGGCCTTGAGCTACGAGCGTGAGCTCGGGCTCAATTTCTGGGACAAGGAATGCCCGACGGTCGACTCGATCAGCTTCATCGTGCCGGCGCCCGACGGCTCGGGCAACAAGGCGATCGAGTGGAACGGCCTCCTCGACAAGCCGGCCCAGGCGGTCGATCAGCGCGTCAAATTTCCACGCTGGATGCAGGAATTCGAAAAGCGCGGCGGCACCATCGAATACAAGGCGGCAACGGCCACCGATCTGGAGAAATATGCCGCCGAATCCGACCTGGTGATCGTCGCCGCGGGCAAGGGCGACATCGCCAAGCTGTTCGTGCGCGATGCGCAGAAGAGCCAATACGATGCCCCGCAACGGGCGCTGGCGCTGACCTATGTCACGGGAATGACGCCGCGGCCGCTGCATTCGGCGGTGCAGTTCAATCTCATTCCCGGCGTCGGCGAGTATTTCGTTTTCCCCGCGCTGACCACGACCGGTCCGTGCGAGATCATGGTGCTGGAAGGCGTCCCAGGCGGCCCGATGGATTGCTGGGCGGACGTGAAATCGCCCGAGGAGCATCTCGCCAAATCCAAGTGGATTCTCGACACCTTCCTGCCCTGGGAAGCAGCGCGCTGCAAAAACGTCGAGCTCACCGATCCGAACGGCATTCTGTCCGGCCGCTTCGCCCCGACCGTGCGCAAGCCGATCGGCACGCTCCCGTCCGGCAAGGCCGTGTTCGGCATGGCGGACGTCGTCGTCCTCAACGATCCGATCACCGGGCAAGGCTCCAACAACGCGTCGAAGTGCGCCAAGATCTATCTCGACGCCATCCTCGCACACGGCGACAAGCCGTTCGACCAGGCCTTCATGCAGGCGACGTTCGATCGCTACTGGGATTATGCACAATACGTCACCGGCTGGACCAACGCGCTGCTCCAACCGCCGCCGCCGCACGTTCTCAACATCATGGGCGCCGCACAGGGCATTCCGGCGCTGTCCCACCGTATTGCCAACTGCTTCAACGAGCCGCTGGATTTGTTCCCGTGGTTCGCGGTGCCCGAAGAGGCCGACAAGTATCTCAAATCGCTCGCGGCGTAGCGGCGCCTTCACGCGCAGCGGCCGGTCACGCGCCCGGATCGGCAGCCCCGATCGGCGTCACCCGCGCTGTCTGCGACGGCAGTTCGCCGAACTGCGCGCGGTACTGTGCGGCAAAGCGCCCGAGGTGAGAGAAGCCGCAATCGAGCGCGACCTTGGTCACGCCGGCCGCGCCGCGCGCCGCGCCGCTTTGCAAAG
>Ga0116134_1001880_pt1 | contig 10459 bp, 4 predicted proteins | sample June2015DPH_19_5_FD_89737 | JGI IMG/M metagenome (GOLD analysis project Ga0116134, IMG submission 89737) | Peatland microbial communities from SPRUCE experiment site at the Marcell Experimental Forest, Minnesota, USA - June2015DPH_19_40 | ecosystem: Environmental > Terrestrial > Soil > Wetlands >...
CATGCCTATCAGGGCGACGGTGGCGTTCAGCTCCATTGCCGGACGCTTCGGCAACGTCGGACAGACGGACTACAGTTCTGCCAACGATCTGCTCTGCAAGATCACCTCGAGCTTCCGCACCACCCGGCCGGACACACGCGGCATCGCCATCGACTGGACTGCGTGGGGCGGTATCGGCATGGCCACACGGGGCTCTGTCCCGAAAGTAATGGAATTGGCGGGCATCGATATGTTGCCAGCCGAAGCGGGCGTTCCACTGATTCGACGGGAACTGACTGCGGGAGGGACGCGGGGCGAGATTGTGATCGGCCAGCGTCTTGGTGTGCTGCTGAATGAATTCGATCCCACTGGCGGGCTTGAAGTGAACACAGCAGAAGTCTCCGCTGAAAAGCGCTCGTCGGCGCAAGGGCCAGCGGGCGGCGGCCCAATGATCGGCAAGATCGCGAGCGCCGGACTCTACAGCCCGCTCACGATTGAGACCATGCTCGACCCGGCCATTCAACCGTTCCTTCACGACCATCAGATTGACGGCACGCCGGTGCTGCCCGGCGTCATGGGCATCGAGGCGTTCGCCGAAGCTGCCCTGTGCCTGCTTCCGGGCTGGCATGTCGAGGCGATTGAGGACGTAAACTTCCTGGCGCCGTTCAAGTTCTACCGGAACGAGCCCCGCCCGGTAACGGTCGAGGCAGTGATCCATCCGCACGAAGACGGCTTGATCGCGGATTGCCGGTTACTGGGGCGCCGGCCACTTCCGAATCAGACCGAGCCGCAAGTCACCACGCATTTCACGGCGCGTGTGCGACTGGTGAAACACGCGCCCGCGTTGGTGACCGTGCCGGCCCTGGGCCCGCCAGCCGGGCACATCATTGAAGCCGCCGACATCTACCGCCTCTACTTCCACGGCCCCGCGTACCAGGTTATTGAGCGGGCATGGTGGGATGGAAGTCGGATTGTTGGCCTGATGGCCAAAGGCCTGCGTAACAATCACCACCCATCCGGCCTGCCGACGCTCATGGCGCCGCGGCTGATCGAGCTGTGCTTCCAGACCGCCGGAGTCTGGGAAATGGGCATCGAGGGCCGCATGGGTCTGCCGCAGCACATTGATCGCGTCTCCTTATTGGTGTGCGATCCCGAAGAGGCGGAAGGCCAGTTGTATGCCGTGGTCACTCCCAACCCGTTGCAGGGAAGTTTCGATGCGGAGGTTGTGAATGCGAAGGGAACCCGCTACCTGCAGCTTAGCGGCTACCGCACGGTGGCGGTTCCCGGCGCCGTTGATGCTGGGCGGTTGGAAGCGTTGCGGGCGGCAATGTCATTGGAAACGGTCGCGGCATGATTCCTTCTGGCTTGCTAGCACGTGACGATCTGTCGAGGCATTTATGAATCTCGAATTCCAGCGTGTGGCGATCGTCAATCGTGGCGAGGCCGCCATGCGTTTCATCCACGCAGCCCGCGAGTTCAATCTAGAACATGGCACATCTTTGCGTACGATCGCGCTGTTCACCGAACCTGACCGCCATGCCATGTTCGTCCGCGAGGCGGACGAGGCGGTGTGTCTCGGTCCCGCTCAGGTCGTCGATCAAAACACGCAGCAGCTCAAGAGCAGCTATGTGGACTATGGCCGGCTGGAACGGGCGCTGACGGGCGCACGCGCGGACGCGGTTTGGGCGGGATGGGGCTTCGTCGCCGAGCACGCCGAGTTCGCGGACCTTTGCCGCGATTTAGGCATCGTGTTCATCGGCCCGGATGGCGAGGCGATGCGACGCGCGGGCGACAAGATTGCCTCGAAACGCCTGGCTGAGCAGAATCAGGTCCCGGTGGCGAACTGGAGCTGCGGCCCGGTGGAAACGGTCGCCGATGCCGAGCGCCACGCTGAGCGCTTAGGCTATCCACTCCTTATTAAAGCCACCGCCGGGGGCGGCGGTTCCGGGATTCGCCGGGTGCTTTCGTCCAGCCAACTTTCGGAAGCTTTTCACAGCGCCCGCGCCCAAGCGTTCAAGGCCTTTGGAGACCCAACTGTTTTCATCGAGCAACTGGTTCAGGGAGCACGCCACGTCGAAGTGCAAGTAATCGCAGACCACCACGGAACAACATGGGCCGTCGGCGTGCGCGACTGCACAATTCAACGCCGCCACCAGAAGGTTCTCGAGGAAGCGCCCTCGCCGGCGCTCTCTCGGGAACAAGATCAGGCGTTGCGGGAAGCGGCGGTGCGCCTGAGTCAGGCTGCCGGCTACAGCAATGCCGGCACCGTGGAATTCCTGTACCAACCGGAAAGCCGGCAATTCTTTTTCATGGAGATGAACACGCGCTTGCAGGTTGAGCATCCGGTGACGGAATGCACCACCGGGCTCGATCTGGTCAAGCTGCAGATCCATGTCGCGCGGGGCGGTCACTTGGAAGGCGAGCCCCCGCGCACCACCGGTCATGCCATCGAGGTGCGGCTGAATGCCGAGGATCCGGACAATGGATTTGCTCCCGCCCCAGGCGCAATTGGGCGGTTCAGAATTCTAACGGGGCCGGGAGTGCGGGTTGACACCGGCGTATTGGAAGGCGATGTCGTCGCCTCAGAGTTCGACTCGATGATCGCCAAAATCATCGCCTACGGGCAGAACCGAAAGGAAGCGCTTTCCCGGTTGCAGCGAACATTGCGTGGCAGCGTAGTTGTCATCAAGGGCGGTGCAAGTAACAAGGCGTTCTTGCTGGAACTGCTGAATCACTGTGATGTGCAGCGTGGAGAAGTCCATATCGGGTGGCTGGACCAGGTGGCGGCGAAGGGAGAGCACATCTCCAGGCGCTACGCCGACGTGGCTCTGGTACAGGCCGCGATCGAGGCCTACGATGCCCAGTTGGCCGTCGAGCAGACCCAGTTCTATGCCTCAGCCGTGCGCGGTCGGCCGCAGGTGCGGAGTGAGGTAGGCGGGACTACGGAACTACGCTATCGCGGGCATTCCTACTCGGCCAAGGCGTACCGCCTGGGCCCGCAACAGTATCGCGTCGACGTCGACGGATCGCGGATCAACGCCCACCTCGAGCGTCTGCGTCAGTATGAGTATTGGCTCACCGCCTTCGGGCAGCGTTTCCACGTTGTATCCGTGCCCCAGGGGTTGAGTTACCGCATCGATGTTAACGGCGTATCCCACCAGATCGACCGCGATGACGGAGGTATCGTGCACGCGCCGGCGCCGGCGGTGGTAGTTTCCATTGCCGTCAAACCAGGTGACACAGTTTCGGTCGGAGACCGCCTGGCGGTGCTGGAAGCGATGAAGATGGAGATGCCAGTCGTCGCCCCATTTTCCGGAAAAGTCCGGCAAGTGATGACCATGCGCAACGTGCAGGTGGACACGGGAGCGCCACTCCTGCAGATTGAACCCGATGCCGGCGACGATACGGTGGCCGCAGGGGAGCGTGTAGTTTTTGGCGCGTCACGCCGCCCGGATGGAAACGAGGATGCCATCCAACCCAACTGCCCCCAGAGCCTCGAAGAACTCCGCCAGCTCATGCTGGGCTTTGACGTGGACCCCAGGCACAGCACCCGGATGCTTGCCGAATGGGACCAGAGCTGCCCGGCGGACAGCGACGAAATAAGGCAGGCAGAAGACGAGATCCTCAACATCTTTGTGGACATCTGCTCATTGTTCCAGCGCGACCCGGAGGTAAACCATCGGGCGAGTAGCGAAGAGCCGAGCGCTGAGGCCCATCTGTTTTCGTACTTGCGCATGCTGGAGACGGGCGGCGAAGGACTGCCACCGGCCTTTGTCAGCGCGCTTCGCCGCGCTCTGTCACATTACGGCGTTCGAAGTCTGGATCGCTCGCCGGAGCTGGAAGAGAGCCTGCTCTGGATATACAAATCGCACCAGCGCGTGGAACAAAAAATCGCCCCGGTCATGGGATTGCTGGAACGGCGTCTGCGGTCCGTTCAGAGCCTTGCTCCGCAGGCTGCAGAATCACTGCGGACGCTTCTCGACCGCATGATTGTCATGAGTAACGGGCGTTTCCCGGCGGTCAGCGACCTGGCCCGGGAAGTACGCTATCGCTACTTTGATCAGCCGCTGTTTGAGCAGGCGCGCAAGCAGGTCTATGAGCAGGTGGAGGAGCAACTTGCTCACTTGGCTGCACATCCTGATGCCGCCGACCGCCACGAGCGAGTCCGTGTGTTGTTGGAATGTCCGCAGCCTCTCGTGGCATTGCTTTCCGCCCGTTTCGCGGCTGCTGACCCCGCCATGCGCAGGCTGATGCTGGAGGTGATCACGCGGCGCTACTATCGAATCCGGACGCTTGAAAACCTCCGCACTCTGGAGGTGGATGGACAATGTTTCGCATCGGCCGAATACGATCATGAGGGGAAGCGCATTCGTGCCTTTACCACGCACGCGGAGTATTCGCGGCTCGCTGAAGGGATGCGCGCTCTCTTTCCCTTGATCGCGCAGGTGCCGGCCGACCATGACATCGTTATTGACCTCTACGCGTGGCATTCGGGACGGCTGGGCGATCCCGATGTCACGCAACAGGAAGTTCAGTCAGCGCTCAACCAAACTGGTTTTCCCCGTTCCATCCGGCGCATCGTGGTGGAAGTCGCCGGCCCGGTCCATGTGGACTCCGTCCACGCCCAAGGCGCGGGCGGAATGCAGCATTTCACCTATCGACTCAGTGGGAATGCCTATGCAGAGGAGAAGCTCTATCGCGGGTTGCATCCGATGATGGCCAAACGGCTGCACCTCTCGCGGCTCAGCAACTTCAACATTGAGCGGCTGCCTTCGGTGGAGGACGTTTACCTGCTTCATGCTGTCGCCCGCGATAACCCGAAGGATGAGCGGCTCATCGCCTGCGCGGAAGTACGCGATGTAACGCCCTGGCGGGATGAGACGGGGCGCATCGTGAAATTGCCGCACTTGGAGCGCATGCTGACGGAAGCGATCGCCGGCATGCGGCTGTTTCAGTCACGGCGGCCAGCCAATCAGCGCCTCTATTGGAACCGGATACTGCTATACGTGTGGCCGCCGCTCAATCTTCAGCGCGACGAATTGCGCGACATGGTGCGCAGACTGTCGCCCGCAATTGAAGGCCTGGGGTTGGAACAAGTAGTAGTGCGTGCCCGTATTCCCAGTCCGGCGACCGGGGAATTGCGCGACATGGTGGTGCGCATTTCGAGTCCGGCCGGTACCGGGATGCTCATTACCTTCCGGCCCGCAGACAAATTGCCGCCCATCAAACCGCTGACCGAATACGAGCAAAAAGTTGTCCGCATGCGCCAGCGTGGACTCATCTATCCGTACGAAATCATCAACTTGCTTACACCCGCCCAGAAACACACGCGGGCCGAATTTCCTCCGGGTGATTTTGTGGAGTACGATCTCGACGCCGACGGCGGTCTGGCTCCTGTCGAGCGTCCCTATGGTCAAAACAAAGCGAACATCATCGTTGGCGTCATCCGCAACTTTACGAGCAAGTATCCCGAGGGCATAACGCGGGTCATGTTGCTGGGAGATCCGAGCAAGGATCTTGGGGCCCTCGCCGAACCGGAATGCCAGCGCATCATCGCAGCCATTGAACTGGCCCAGGAAATGGGTGTGCCGCTGGAGTGGTTCCCCATCTCGGCCGGCGCCAAGATTTCGATGGACAGCGGCGTGGAGAACATGGATTGGATTGCGCTCGTCCTGCGCCGTCTGGTGGAGTTCACTCAGGCAGGCGGGGAGGTGAATCTCATTGTGAATGGGATCAACGTTGGGGCGCAGCCCTACTGGAACGCCGAGGCCACCATGCTCATGCACACACGGGGCATTCTGGTCATGACGCCGAAGGCAGCGATGGTGCTCACGGGCAAGCGCGCCCTTGATTATTCTGGAGGCATCTCAGCCGAAGACAATCAAGGCATTGGCGGGTACGACCGCATCATGGGCATCAACGGCCAGGCGCAGTACTGGGCACACGACATTGATGAAGCCTGCCACCTCCTGTTCCGCCACTACGATCACACCTATGTGGCGCCGGGTGAGCGGTTCCCGCGACGGGCGGAGACGACCGATCCCATCGGCCGGGACGTGCAAGCCTATCCTCACGGCGGCGAGGAAGGCTTCACATGTGTAGGCGACATACTGTCGGACGTGACCAACCACGGGCACAAGAAATCTTTCGACGTTCGCACCGTGATGATGGCAGCCATCGACCAGGACCATGCACCCCTGGAACGCTGGGCTGGCATGCGCGCAGCGGAGACGGCGGTGGTTTGGGATGCGCATCTCGGCGGCTATCCCGTTTGTCTGATCGGCATCGAATCACGACCGGTGACACGGCTAGGATTTGTCCCAGCCGACGGGCCCGATCAGTGGTGCGCTGGAACGCTCTTTCCGCTATCGTCCAAGAAAGTCGCACGCGCGATCAACGCGGCCAGTAATAACCGGCCGGTCGTGCTTCTGGCCAATCTGTCGGGGTTTGATGGCTCGCCGGAGTCGATGCGCAGGCTCCAGCTTGAGTACGGCGCCGAAATCGGCAGGGCGGTAGTGAACTTCAAAGGCCCCATTGTGTTTTGTGTGATCTCCCGTTATCACGGCGGTGCTTACGTGGTTTTCTCACGTGCGCTGAACGCGAATCTCGAAGTAGCGGCTTTGGAGGGCACGTACGCCTCCGTCATCGGCGGCGCGCCGGCGGCGGCCGTTGTTTTCGCCAGTGAAGTCGACGCCCGAGCCCGCAAAGACCCGCGTCTCCAGGAGCTCACTGGGGCGATGGCCAAGGCCGAGGGCGCGGAAAAAGGACGGTTGCGTGCCCAGTGGGAAGAAATCTTTAAAGTCGTACACTCCGAGAAGCTGGGTGAGATGGCCGCCGAGTTCGACCGCGTGCACAGCGTGCAACGGGCCCTCGCCGTAGGCGCGCTGAATCACATCATTCCGCCCGCGAACCTGCGGCCGTATCTCATCGATGCAGTGCAGCGGGGAATAGGACGGGAAGAGGGAGCGAAATTCGAGAAGCCGCGAGTTCCAGCTGAAGTAGCGGCCTAGGTGGATTTGATGGAGGTATATTGGCTCGAACAGACTGAAGCAGATGTGCCGGCGGAGAATGCCTGGCTCAGCGCTGACGAGATAGCGCGACTAAACGGCATGCGCTTTGCCAAACGGCGCACCGACTGGCGGCTGGGACGTTGGACGGCGAAACGCGCTTTGGCCTGTTACCTGAATCTGCCCGCTCATCCCCACGTCCTTAGGAGAATAGAAATCCGTCCGGCGCCGTCCGGCGCACCCGAGGGCTTTCTCGCCAACCAACCAGCGGTTGTGACTATCTCACTCAGCCACCGGGCCGGCAGAGCTGTTTGCGCGGTGGCGCAATCCGGCGTCGATTTGGGTTGTGACTTGGAAGCGATTGAGCCGCACAGCGACGCCTTCCTCTCCGACTATTTCACGGCCGAAGAGCAGACGCTGGTTACGCGGGTGCCTGCCACGGACCGGGCTCGGCTTTTGACGCTGCTGTGGAGCGCGAAGGAGAGTGCGCTCAAAGCACTGCGCACCGGACTTCGACTCGATACCCGGAGTGTGATCGTTAGTCCCGACGACGAGTCATTCGACTTCAACGGCTGGAGCCGGTTGCAGGTTCGCTACATCGACGGCCCGATCTTTCATGGCTGGTGGCAGCATACCGATAACATCATGCGCACAGTGGTCGCCAATTCACCACTGGATTCCCCGATTCCCTTGAAGATCCCAGTTTATTTATCCGACCGGGTTGCGCTGTGCACGTAGAGGGCTGGTGATGCATGTCCTCGAAGATCCATTTCCGTGGCCCGATTCGATACCAGCTTAGGAGCATGGCGGAGTTGGGCGCATCGATCCTCGAAGTGTTTGTCCGCCGGATGCTCAAGGGCCCGCGGCGGCCAGGGTGGAACTGGTTTGTGGAAGTGGCCACGAGATTGGCGAAGAAGCAGGTAAACACCGCCTTCAACATGCGTGATGTAAAGGAGGCACGCCGTTATTTGGATTCGGTGGCGTTCAACTCACCGGAGTTGTCAGAGGTAACCATCAGAAACGCTGTGCATGAGAAGTTCAGGGGAAGCTGGTTCTCCTGCAGGAACGCGGAATCGCCGGTGACTGTCTTATATTTTCATGGCGGCGGATACTCCTTTTACCCTCAGGCTTACTGCAGCTTTATCGCGCAGATCACACTGGCGGCAAAATCGAGGACGTTTGCGCTCGATTATCGCCTTTCTCCTGAGCATCGTTTCCCAACGCAGCTTGACGATGCGCTCAATACCTACCAATGGTTGCTGGAGAGCGGCACCGATCCTGACAATCTGATCCTCGCCGGAGACTCGGCCGGTGGCAACCTGGCGCTGGCTTTGCTCTTGCAGGCGCGCGATTTGCAGCTCCCGCTGCCGGCATTAGCCATTGCTCTCTCTCCGCCAACCAACTTCGACCTCGAAATCGTTGGCAATGAGTTTGACTGGATCGACAAGCCGGCGCTCCTGCGGTGGAGGGACTGGTTTTGCGACCCGGCACAGCGCCGGAACCCGCTCGTCTCGCCGCTATGGGCTGACCTGCGCAACCTTCCACCTATTTATATACAAGCCGGGTCCGCCGAGATTCTGTATGACAGCATTAGGGCATTCGCCGATCACGGCAAGAATCAGGGAGCGGATGTCGTCCTCGAAAGCTGGGAAGACATGAATCATGACTTCCAGATCTTCGGACACGAGGCGTCGCAGAGCGCCGACGCGCTGCGACGGTTTGGAGAAGTCATCGACGCCCGGGCCCGAGGGCGGGAGAAAAAGGAAGCTATTTCGTGCTGAACGGGAGACAAATTTGGACCGCCAAGCCTTAAGTTGCGGCTTTGCTGGAACCATGAGCGGCTTCGGCCAAGCGTATCGCCCTCTCGTGCAACTCCCACGACTGAATGGCTTTCTGACATCCTTCTCGCGCCAGATCCGTATTCAGTTGTCTCTCCGCTTCGTCGAAGGTGTCTTCCGCAGCCATTCTGGCCTGGTAGGCTGCGTCATCCGCTTCTTTCACCTTCTTGGCAAAGAGTCTAACTTGAGGATCAATGGCCTGAGATGCGGGTTCGCTTTGCCGGCGGGTTCGAGCGCCACCTGCTTTCGCCGCCAACGCTTTGTAGGCGGCTTTCACGTCGCTGCTCCAGCGTGCCTTAACCGCTTCGTTCAATTTGTCCAAGGCAGCATTGGCCTGGTCGGCGGTCTCTCGTACTCTGCGCTTTTCAAACAGCCACCTGAAAACCGACCAGTCCACGGCTTCAATCATCAGCGCCTTGGCCTCTTCGACCTCGGGGAGTTTTCTCACGGCGCACTGACCATAATCTGGCACAACCGAAAAGTCCAGCGCGACGGCGGTGTGGTTTTACCGGGGAAGGCAATTGCAGCAGGCATATAGTTATGACGCTCCGCAACGAGCAACATCAATTCGATTTCGACTTTATCGTCATCGGCTCGGGCTTCGGCGGCAGTGTTTCAGCCCACCGGCTGGCGGAGAAGGGCTACAAAGTTGCCGTCATGGAGATGGGCCGCCGCTGGACGCCGGCCAATCTCCCGCGCACCAGTTGGTCCATCCATCGCTGGTTCTGGCGCCCAAGACTCGGCCTGCGCGGCTTTTTCAACATGCGGTTGTTCAGGCATGTAGCCATTTTCCACGGCTGTGCCGTGGGCGGCGGATCGATCACGTACGCGGGCACCTTGCTTCCGCCTCCTGAGAAAGTGTGGGAATCGGGAACGTGGAGTGGCTTGGCCGATTGGAAAACGGAAATGCCCCGGCACTTCGAAACCGCCGAGCGCGTCCTGGGGGTTACGGAAAACAAGATCCTCGGTCCTGCCGACCTCTTGCTGAAGCGGGTTGCAGAAATCTCCGGGGCAGGGAACACCTTCTACCCCACGAAGGTGAGCATCCTCCAGTCGGCGGAAGGAGAACCGCCCGGCCAGACCTGTCCTGATCCATTTTTCCAGGGAGAAGGTCCGTCGCGATCCACGTGCATCGCCTGCGGCGGCTGCATGATGGGCTGCCGCTACGGTGCCAAAAATACGCTGGATCTTAACTACCTTTACCTGGCTGAAAAACACGGGGCGCACGTTTTCCCGGAAACCAAAGTTGTGAACGTGCGACGGTTGGATGTTCGGAGCGATGGTAGCGCCGGATACGAAGTTTCCACCGTGAAGTCCACCGCCTGGATTCGCCGCCAGTCCCGCCGGTTCACCTGCCGAGGAGTGATCTTCTCGGCATCTGCTCTCGGAACGATGGAGCTTCTGTTTCAGCTTAAAGAAAGAGGGTCATTGCCGGCCATCAGCAGCGAACTGGGCAAACACGTACGCACCAACTCCGAATCGCTCATTGGAGCACGCGTACCGGGCTGCAAGCAGGACTTGTCGCAAGGCATCGCCATCGGCTCTGGCATCTACATTGACGAGCATACGCACATTGAAGCCGTCCGCTACCCCAGTGGCTCCGACGCCATGGGCCTTCTCACCACCATGCTGACC
>Ga0116134_1001881_pt1 | contig 10453 bp, 7 predicted proteins | sample June2015DPH_19_5_FD_89737 | JGI IMG/M metagenome (GOLD analysis project Ga0116134, IMG submission 89737) | Peatland microbial communities from SPRUCE experiment site at the Marcell Experimental Forest, Minnesota, USA - June2015DPH_19_40 | ecosystem: Environmental > Terrestrial > Soil > Wetlands >...
CGCTGCCAACCCTCCATCCGAACCACCTCAAGCCGCGCCCCGATATGCCGCTCGCCATTCACCATTTTCCCGAGCTCACCTAGAGTCATCCCGTGGCGCACCGGTTCAGGAAAATAATTCGTAAATTTTTCCTGCCCGATATCCGACACCGGCCCCTGCACAAACGATCCTGTAATCGGATTCGGCCGATCCAGAATGACCACTTCAATCCTAGTCTTGGCCGCCGCTTCCAGAAAATAACCCGTCGTGGCCTCATAGGTATAAAAGCGCGCACCCGCATCCGCCAGATCGATCACCACAGCATCCAACCGCTTCAGCACGTCCATCGGCGGACGCCGCGTCGCGTCGCTCGCTCCATACACGCTGTAGACCGAAATTCCGGTCGCCGCATCTTTCGTGTTCTTGACGTCGGTCGTGTCCAGCGTTCCGGTCATTCCATGTTCCGGACTGAAAATCGCATCCAGCGAAATCCCGGACACATTCGCGAGCACGTCAATCGTCCGGCGTCCCTCTGAGTCGACGCCGGTCTGATTCGTCAGCAGCCCAATGCTTCGCGGAGCCCCACCTTTCGACGGATGTAGCGCCGCAAACTTCGTCTCCTCGAGCACGTCGATTCCCGTCTTCACCGTCCCATTCCGCACCGCCAGCTTTCGCGCCGCGCTCTGCATTTCGTTGTAGCCGGTAATTGTTGCCACCCGCATCTTCTCCGCTTCAGAGGGATCGAGCGCCAGTGCCGCCGCCACAGCGGTCGCGACCTTGGTTCTAAGCGAAACTGCGCTTCCCTTCTCCTTCGGCGGCACCACATTCATATGCACCGCGTTCGTCAGCAGCACGATATAGGTCTTCGTCGCAGGATCGATCCAGAGCGAAGTCCCCGTGAATCCCGTGTGCCCGTAACCGCCTACTGGCAAAAGTTCCCCACGGTTGGTAGAAAGAGGAGAGTCAATGTCCCATCCAAATCCGCGCAGCACCGTCCCATTCACCGGCTGCTGGGGCGCAGTCATCTTGGCAATTGTCGCTGGAGTCAGCACGCCTCGCCCGCCATCGAGCAAAGCCTGCGCAAACAGCGCAAGGTCATCGGCGGTAGAAAATACTCCAGCGTGGCCCGCCACGCCGCCCATGCGGCGAGCCGCGGGATCATGCACCACTCCGCGCAGCAGGTGCTGGTTTTCATCTTCTTCGGTCGGCGCAATCCGCGACTCCCATGATGACGGAGGAACGAATCGGGTCTCCTTCATGCCGAGCGGACCAAAAATATGTTTCGCTGCATACTCATCGAGAGACTCGCCCGCAAGCCGTTCCACCAGCGCTCCCAGCACTACGAAGTCAATATCGCTGTAAACAAACGTCGCACCCGGAGCCCGCTCCGGAGTTTCCTCAAAAGCCATGCGATACGCCGTCTGCTTCCCTTCCCACGGCTTCGAACGATCCAGTTCCGGAGCCAGCCCTGAGTAGTGCACCAGCAACTGCCGGATCGTAATATCCTGCTTGCCGTTCTGCCCAAACTCAGGAAGGTACTTCGCGACCGGATCGTTCATGCGAAACTTTCCCTTCTCCCAAAGCTGCATGATCGCCGTTTAGTAGCGACGACCTTGGTCAGCGAAGCGCAGTCAAACACGGTGTCGAGCGTCATCGCTTCCGGCCGAGGTTCCAGCGCCCGGCTGCCGTAAGCCTTGCGATATGCCACCCGTCCGTCGTGCCCGACGATAAGGACTGCACCCGGAATCTGCCGTTCGGCGATGGCATCGTTGATGATGGAATCGAGGATGACGGGATCGAGCACAGCGAGGCGGGAATCCAGCGAAATTTGCGAGAACGCGGCGACAGAAAACAGGAAAGCGCAGAACAGCAGATTTTTCGATAGGCGTTTCACGTCTGCTGTGACTTTACATGACGCTGGAGATGCGGCTCAAGGCTGAACGGTACCAACGATGCCCCCGGAGTAACTCCCCGTTTGCCTCGGCCCGCCGCGTTTGCTATAACCCCATCAGTTCACAAAATGCCTTTGAACCTGACGCTGCCGAATCGAGAATCCGGTTTTTCCTTCCTGGTGCGCAATTTCGCCGCGCAGGACGATCGCTTTCGCGGTGCTTTCGGCGTTCTCGAAAAGGCCATCGCCGCCCGCGCCTTCCCCGGATGCTCGCTCGCGGTCGCCTTACACGGAGAGCTCATAGCCCACAAAGCCCTCGGCCGCTTCACCTACGATCCGGCATCGCCCGAAGTCAGTGCCGCGAGCATCCTCGATCTCGCATCGCTCACCAAAGTCGTCGCCACGACCACAATGGCCATGATCCTCTACGAGCGCGGATTGCTGGATCTCGAAGCTCCCGTCAGCGCGATCGTCCCCGAATTCGCTGGTGCGCTCGACAACGATAACAACGACCCTCGCCGACGCGAAGTCACACTGCGCATGCTGCTCGCGCACAGCTCCGGTCTGCCCGCTTACGAAAAGCTTTTCCTGCGCGCCAAGAAGCGGGAAGACCTTCTGCAAGCGGTATTCACCACGCCGCTCACCGCTGCCCCCGGTGCGCGCGCCGAATACAGCGACATTGGCTTTATCATTCTCGGCGTTGTCCTCGAACGCCTCGCCGACGAATCGCTCGCCACGTTCTGCCAACGCGAAATCTTCGGACCGCTCGGCATGACGCACACGACCTTCAATCCCACGCCCGCCTTGAAGGATTCCATCCCGCCAACCGCCGACGATCGCACTTTCCGTCATCGCATCATCCAAGGCGAAGTGCAGGACGAAAACGCCAGCATCCTCGGTGGCGTCGCACCACACGCCGGTCTGTTCTCGACCGCCGAAGATCTAGCTATCTTCGCCCACGCCATGCTCAACGGCGGACACCCCATCTTGCGCTCCACAACTATCGAACTATTTTCGCGACGAGAATCCGCGCCCGAGGGTACTTCACGCGCGCTGGGCTGGGACACGCCGTCTTTGCCATTGCCCTCGCAATCCGGAAAATACTTCTCGCCCGGTTCCTTCGGGCACCTCGGTTACACTGGCACATCGCTGTGGATCGACCCAGACCGCCAACTCTCAGTAACTTTGCTAACTAACCGCACCTGGCCTGACGGCACGAACCAGGCAATCAAGCAGGTACGTCCGACATTTCACGATGCGGTGATGGAAGCCGCTACAATCTAACCATGGATAAGCTGGTAATCCGCGGCGGTAACCCGCTCCTCGGGACGGTCCGAGTCAGCGGCGCGAAGAATGCCGCGCTCCCTTGCATGGCGGCAGCTCTGCTCACCGACGAGCCGGTGATTCTCGAAAACATCCCGCAGGTGCGCGACATCGAGACGACGCGCAAGCTCCTCGCCGCCATGGGCGCCGAGGTCGAACTCGGCTACGGGCGCGCCCATCATCGCACCACGATTTGCGCGCGCACCCTCGCCGCTCCTGAAGCATCGTATGAACTCGTCAAGACCATGCGCGCCTCCACGCTTGTCCTCGGACCGCTAGTTGCCCGCTGTGGCCGTGCCCATGTCTCTCTGCCCGGCGGATGCGCCATCGGTGCTCGCCCCATCGACCTTCACATCAAAGGACTGGAGCGTCTCGGCGCAAAGATCACGCAGGAACACGGCTATGTCGAGGCCGTCACCGATCCGCTCAAAGGCGACCGCCTCCGTGGCGCCGAAGTTGTGTTCGACAAAATTACGGTCACTGGTACCGAGGACATTCTCATGGCCGCGACCCTCGCCGATGGCGAGACCATCATGCAGAACTGCGCCCGTGAACCGGAAGTCGCCGATCTCGCCGCGCTGCTCAACGCCATGGGGGCTAAAATCCAAGGCGCTGGCACGTCTACCATCCGTGTAAAGGGGGTCAGCAAACTCCACGGCGCCCGGCACCGCGTTATCCCCGATCGCATCGAAGCCGGAACGTTCATCATCGCTGGAGCTTTGACCGGCGGCGACATCAACGTTGCCGGATGCGATCCCACGCACCTGACCGCAATCCTGCAGAAGCTAGCGGAAGCCGGCGTGAAGACTGCGGTGAAAGCCGACTCCGTACGCGTCATGGGCGACCAGCCGCTCGTAGCCGTCGACCTGAACACTGAGGAATATCCCGGCTTCCCCACCGATATGCAGGCGCAATACATGGCGCTTGCCACGCAGGCCGCAGGCACTTCAGTCATCACGGAAAATATTTTCGAGAACCGCTTCATGCACGCGCAGGAACTGGTGCGCATGGGCGCCAACATCAAGATCGAAGGCCGTCGTGCCATCGTTCGCGGGGGAACTCCGCTGAGCGCCGCAGCCGTGCTCGCCTCGGACCTGCGCGCCTCTGCCTCGCTCGTGCTTGCCGCCCTGGTCGCTGATGGCGAGACCATCATCGACCGTGTATATCACCTCGACCGCGGCTACGAGAACATCGAAGAAAAACTGAAAGCCGTCGGCGCTGAAATCCGCCGCGTCGGCAACATCTTCCCCAAGCGAGCCGCAGCCCCCGCTCAATCTTGATCCGGGCACGAAAGTAATCTGGAAGAGTAACCCCCAAACGCCGCGATCAGGCTCGCAAGCGCACGTTGATCCACTGGCATTGCTGACCTCGAATTAACGCGCTGCCGGTGACTTTCGTAATTCTCCCTCCCTCGCTAGTGTGTGGGATAACTGACTGGCAGGCCCATATAAGTCCCGGGGATCCCCATTGCATAGCGCTGCCACTCTCAGCCCTCAGCCTCATCGCGCATGCGGCGCGTGCGGCGCCTCCGGAAACACGGTCTGCCATCACCAGCGGTTCATCGTTCCCGACGGCTATCCACTGCCCAGCGAGTACGACGTCGTTGTCTGCCGCCGCTGCGGTTTCGTCTATGCCGACCCTGCCGCAACTCAGAGCGACTACGATCGTTTCTATTGCCAGTGGTCGAAGTATGACGACTCGGCGACCGCAACCGGCAGCGGCGTTTCTCCACACGACGCCGCTCGACTCGCCATCACTGCCTCCGACATTGCCCGTAGCCTGCCTTCGCGTGCGGCTAGCATTCTCGATGCCGGGTGCGCCACGGGCGGCTTGCTCACGGCCCTCCGCAATCACGGATTTTCGGCCGTCGCTGGACTCGATCCCTCGCCGCATTGCGCCGCCGCCTGCCGAGATCGCGGCTTTGAGGCCTACGTGGGATCGATATCGTCCGCCACGGCTCCCACGCACATGCCCAAATTTGATTGCGTCGTGTTCAGCCACGTGCTCGAACATGTTTACGATATTCCCGCTTTCTTCACCGCCGCCCGCCGGTTGCTCGCGCCGGGGGGCTATTTGTATCTCGAAACTCCTGACGCCACTCGTTACAACGACTATCTCTACGCGCCTTTTCAGGAATTCAATACCGAACACATCAACCACTTCTCGGCGCGCGCTCTTGAAAACATCGCCCGCCGCTTCGGCTTCCAGCCCGTGGTGGTTGAACAGAAAGTGATCCAGACGGGACCACACACCCTCTATCCCGCAGTCTTCGGCCTATTCCACGACAATGGCGGAAATGCAGACGAGCACTCGGTCGTTTGCGATCAGGAGTTACCGTCCAGAATCGCGGCCTATATCCGGCAGTCCACTGAGCAGATGGAAAGAATCAATCGCCACTTAGCCAGCCAGCTCACAAACACCCGGAGCGTTTTCCTTTGGGGCGCAGGGCAATTGGCGATGAAGCTGCTCACTCTTCCGTCTCTCGCGCACATCCAAGTCCGCGCCGTGATAGACAACAATCCTGTTCTCAGAGGCAAGACGCTGGCGGGGGCGCCCGTCATTGGTCCGCACGAACTTGGTTCGCACAAAATCGGGCTGCGCGAAATTGCCGGTACCACCGAGCCGATCATTATCGCCACGTTGCTGCACGCCGACGAAATCGGCGCGCAAGTCCGCCGTCTCGGACTCAGCAATCCTGTTATTTCGCTGCTGCCAACTCCGGACTCAGATCCGCACTCGGAGATAAGCCGCGCATGAAGCTTTCCGATTACATCGCCGGCCAACTCGCGGATTGGGGAGTACGCCACATCTTCCTGGTCACCGGCGGCGGCGCCATGCATCTCAACGACTCGATTGGACAGGAGCGGCGCATTCAGTACGTTTGCAATCACCACGAACAAGCTTCCGCCATGGCCGCCGAAGCTTATGCGCGCATCAGCGGACAGCCCGGCGTGGTCAACGTCACCACCGGGCCCGGTGGCATCAACGCCCTCAACGGAGTTTTCGGAGCGTGGACCGATTCCATTCCGATGCTTGTCATCTCTGGCCAGGTCAAACGCGAAACCTGCATGCGCGCCCAGGGCATTACCGGCCTGCGCCAGCTCGGAGATCAGGAGGCCGACATTATCGCCATGGTCGGGAACATCACCAAGTACGCGGTGATGATCGACGATCCACTCTCCATCCGCTATCACCTCGAGCGCGCCTGGCACCTCGCTCAAAGTGGACGCCCAGGACCTTGCTGGCTCGATATTCCGGTCGACGTACAGGCCGCGGCCATCAATCCCGCCAGTCTTCGTGCTTACGATCCGGCCGAGGATGCGGCAGAAGATGGGCAACCAGACAGCATCACCAACGATTCGTCCCGGCTCAAGTCCCAGTGCCAGGAAGTTATCCGCCGGATTCAGAACGCCAAGCGCCCAGTGATCCTCGCCGGCACCGGCGTTCGCGCGGCGCACGCAGTCGCAGAATTCGACGAACTCTTCCATCGCCTGGGCGTGCCCGTGACCACCGCCTGGACCCATGACGTTATCGCCTCCGACGACCCGCTCTTTTGCGGACGCCAGGGCACCATCGGCGACCGTGCCGGAAACTTCACGGTGCAGAATGCTGACGTTCTGTTGATCCTCGGATCGCGCCTCAACATCCGACAAACCAGTTACAACTGGCAATCATTCGCGCCGCGCGCCTTCAAGATTCAGGTCGATATCGACCCTGCCGAATTCCACAAACCCACCGTCCAGCCGGACATCGGCATCCAGTGTGATCTTAAGCGGTTCCTGCAAGAGCTTCTGCGCCAGTGTCACGCCGAGAACTACCGCCCTGGAGCCCACGCGCCGTGGCTGGTCTGGTGCCGTGAACGCGTCCAACGCTACCCGGTCGTACAGGATCGCCAGCGCCAACCTGGTCCGCCCTTGAATCCTTACTACTTCATCGAACAACTCTCAGCCCGGCTCACGGACGACGAAGTCATAGTCTGCGGCAATGCTACCTCCTGCATCGTGCCTTTCCAGACCATGCGTCTGTGCAAGAACCAGCGTCTTATCTCCAACTCCGGATCCGCCTCTATGGGTTACGACTTGCCCGCCGCCATCGGGGCGGCTTTCGCCCGTCCCGGCAAACGAGTCATCTGTCTTGCCGGAGATGGCAGTATTCAAATGAATATCCAGGAGTTACAAACCGTAGTTCATCATCACTTGCCCCTTAAGATCTTCGTTTTGAATAACTCCGGCTATCTCTCCATGCGGATGACGCAATCCGGGTTCTTTGGCCGCCTCACCGGAGAGAGCGCAGCGAGCGGCGCCTCCCTTCCCGATATGGTCAAGGTGGCCTGCGCCTATGGTATTCCGTCGCTTCGCATCGACCACCAGTCGCAGCTGGAGCATGTGGACCGCGCGCTCACGGCCGATGGGCCAGCATTAATTGACGTTGTAGTCGATCAAAATCAAGAGTTTGAACCGCGATCGCGGGCAAGGCAGTTACCCGATGGGCGTATCGTTTCCCCTAATCTAGAGGACATGTACCCATTCCTGGATGAGACTGAACTAATGGACAATGTGATCAAGGAATAAGGACATTACCATACTAACAAACCGCGCCCGCGCGCCGGTACGACACGAAGACTGGACAGACAAGTAACATCATGACTGGCAACGATATATTCGACGAGTTATTCGTGCTGGAGTTGGCCAATAACCACTTGGGCGACCTGCAGCGAGGTCTGAAGATCATCAGCAACTATGCACAGGTCGTGCGCTTTAATAACGTGCGCGCCGCCATCAAACTGCAATTGCGCGATCTCGACAGCTTCATACACCGGGACTTTCGCCACCGTGACGATATCCGCTACATCAGGAAAACTCTCGACACGCGTCTCCAGCCGGAGGATTACGCCGCACTGGTGCAAGCCATCCGCGAAGCCAGCTGTATTCCGATGGCAACTCCGTTCGACGAGAGTTCCGTTGATTTCTGCTGCGAACTTGGCATCCCCATCCTTAAGATCGCCAGTTCGGACTGCAATGACTGGATTCTGATCGAGAAGATCGCGAAAGCGAAGAAACCGACTATCGTTTCTACGGGCGGCTCTTCGCCCAAGGACATCGACGACCTGGTCACGTTTTTCAACAACCGTCATATTCCCCTAGCCATTAACCACTGCGTCTCGATTTATCCTTCCGAAGACTCGGAGATTGAGCTTAATCAGATCGACTTTCTCCGCCGGCGTTATCCCAATCACATCATAGGATTGTCATCGCACGAACACCGCGACTGGACTTCGTCCATGCTCATGGCCTATGCCAAGGGCGCGCGAACCTTCGAACGTCACGTCGACATCCAGACCGAGGGCATGACCGTTTCTCCATACTGCTCCGTACCGGAACAGGTTGACACCTGGTTCAAAGCCTTCCATCGCGCTAAGCGCATGTGCGGAGCTCCGGGAACACAAAAGCGTCTGCCTCCGCAAAAGGAAATCGCCTATCTCGACGCGCTCGTCCGCGGCGTCTATGCCAGACGCGATCTTCCCGTAGGCCACGTTCTGCAGGACGCCGATGTTTATCTGGCCATTCCGCTGCAGCAGGGACAGATCTCGTGCCGCGAACTCATGCGGGGCGAAGTGATCCGGAAAGCGGTGCCCAAAGATCAGCCCATTATGATCGACGCCATTGACAGTCCTTATGCCAACATTCCGTCGCTCACCGAACTGATCTATCACCGCGGTCTTCCGCCCCAACCGGTTGCGCACGCGGCCAAAGCGGGTGGTGGCAAGTGAGCGCCCCGCACAAAATGAAAACCATCAGTGTAGTCACACCCTGCTTTAACGAGGAAGGCAATGTCCGCGAAGTGTATGAACGTGTGCGCGACCTGATGTTAAGCCTCGGAAAGTACCGCTACGAGCACGTCTTCATCGACAACGCATCCCGCGACACCACCTTCGCCGTCCTCAGCGAAATCGCCGCCACCGACTCCAATGTCAAGGTGATCCGCAATGCGCGTAACTTCGGGCATGTGCGCTCGCCCATGCACGCGCTGCTGCAAACCCGCGGCGACGCCGTCATTGCCCTCATGTCCGATCTGCAAGATCCACCGGAAGTGCTGGCTCAACTGATCGAACAATGGGAAAAGGGGGTTCCGATCGTCATTGCCGTCAAGCATCAAAGCCGCGAATCCGCGCCGATGTTTCTGGTTCGGAAAATGTTCTATCGACTGGTCAACCACCTTTCCGACGACATCGAGACTTACGAAAACTTCACCGGCTTTGGGCTCTATGACCGCCAAGTGATCGACCTCGTCCGCCAGTTTGGCGATCCCTACCCTTACTTCCGCGGCATGATCGCTGAAATTGGCCTTCCCCACGCCGAAGTTGAGTATGAGCAGCAGCGCCGCAAGAGCGGTAAGTCCAAAAACAACTTCTATACCCTCTACGATCTCGCCATGCTCGGCATCACCAAGCTTTCCAAGGTCCCGCTTCGCATGGTCACGTTTTCGGGTTTTGCGGGATCGCTCCTCTCCTTGCTAGGAGGCACGGCTTATTTTGCCTACAAACTGCTGTTCTGGCATGAGTTCACGCTGGGCATTGCGCCCATTGCCATCGGAATGTTTTTTCTGGGATCGCTGCAGCTGCTCTTCATGGGCATTATCGGCGAGTACATCGGGAACATCCACACGCAGGTGCACAACCGTCCGTTAGTAGTCGAGCGCGAAAGATTGAATTTCCAGTACGAACCCGGCGAACCACTGCCCCGCAGAGCTCTCGCGTCGGGTGCGGCTGCCGGCCGCTGAAGGACGAAGGACCTAGGTATGTCCAAATACTGTCCTTGATCTTAATACCAACGAATGCAAGCGAAACATTTGCCAGACTCGATGAGCTTCCTTCCACAAAGTACTATGATCGGCGCCCAGCCCGACCTCCACCGGGGCTCGAGCCCATTAGTCACTATGCGGCTCTTGCGGGCACTCGCAGAGGTCGCCGATGCCCACGGCTGGATCGCCTTCGCGGCAATCTCCCTTGTCTGCGGCTGGAGCCGCCTTAGCGGATTCGCTTCGCGGCATCTCGGCCACGATGAGTTATATACCTTTTACATCGCGCAAGCGTCCACGCTAAAACAGTTACTCGTACTAACTCGTACGGTCGATCTCCATCCTCCACTGTCTTATCTTCTAGTCCGCACCTCCTTCGCGCTTTTCGGAGTTAGCTCATGGTCATGCCGGCTGCCCTCTGTGCTCGCCTTTCTCTTCACTGGCGTGCTCGTGTTTTGGTTA
>Ga0116134_1001886_pt1 | contig 10432 bp, 7 predicted proteins | sample June2015DPH_19_5_FD_89737 | JGI IMG/M metagenome (GOLD analysis project Ga0116134, IMG submission 89737) | Peatland microbial communities from SPRUCE experiment site at the Marcell Experimental Forest, Minnesota, USA - June2015DPH_19_40 | ecosystem: Environmental > Terrestrial > Soil > Wetlands >...
CAGCCTGCCGGAGTGGATCGCGAAGGAAGCGATGAACTATCTGAAGCAGCGCCTCAACGGCCACGGTGGAATCATTTTGCTCGACACTCAGGGCCGCTTCGGAATTGCCCACAACACCCCGCGCATGGCCTGGGCGCTTCGCACGGTGCAAAAACAAGAAGCCGGAATCAAGCGCAACGGATGAAAGTATAAGCTCCGTCTTGTCCTAGGACTGATGCCAACACCTTGCAAATCAGGCCCGCAGCGGGATTTGCGCGCAAGATAGGGCCCTGATTTCTCTGGAGAGTTTCGACTAAGGCACAAGGATCTCAGTCAAGCGATGCGTCAGCGCAAGGGTTGCGCCGTAGTTGCTGGCAATGGCGACGATGATTGTTGACAGAACAAGAAGAGTCCAAGGCCAAGTGCGTTGGAGGCGCCGGCCGGCGGTGCGCCACTCGAGCAGGCGCTGGACGCGCAGGCTAATCGAAGATGAGCCGCTGACCAGCCCACTGGCGAGCGCAGGCTCGGACCACTGCTTCGAGGATCTCGAAAGTTTGATCAATGCCGCCGCCAGATCGAGCGCATCCTGACGATTGGTCACGGCTGCATCGTCTGCCGCCAGTTCGGCTGCCTCTCGCCACGCATTTTCGAGGCTGCTCATCCCGGGAAACGGAGTCGCGCTGATCAGAACCCTCTTCAGGTTATCCCAGGAGCGCTTGTGCCCGAGCTCGTGCCGGACCGCTACTTGCAGCTCGCGGTCGCTGAGCACAATCGCTGCCCAGTCGGAGACCAGCACGCTAGGCCTCCGAATACCGACTAGAATCAGCGCGGGCGCGCCCTGCGAAGCGCTTATTGCGGGCTTGCTCGCATCGCCGCCGCTTCTCGCTCCCATGCTCTTCGCTCCCAACGACCACTGACTCACTGCGCGCGTCGTTCTCGCCTGAGCCGTAAGCACACGGAACAAGCCAGCGCTCAGGATGAGCAGCGAACACGCGGCGAGAATGAACGTTCCGGCGTCCTCGTCGAGCGACGTCCTCTCCATCAGCCAGAAGGACGGGAAAGTTAAAAAAACGGCGACCACAGTGGAAACCGTAAAAGAAAAGATTCGCAGCCCGAACAGGAAATTGGCAGAGCCCGCGATGTCAGAGCCAAAGCGAGACTTTCGGCCCGCGCAGTTTATGCCCCGCCATGCCAGCGCCACCAGCATGGACAGCGGGCAGTACACCATGGCAAAAAACGCCAGAGAAACGAGGAAGCCCCGCGCCGCGAATATCACTTCTGCTCTCCCTTCTTGAGTTGCAGTTCTGCGCGCTGACGTTCCACCAGGGTCTGCAACTCTTCGAGCAGTTTCTCGTCCTGCGCGCTGACTGCCTCCACGAAATACGAAAGGTGAAGCGAAGCATACTCCGACCCCAGTAGCTGCCGGATACCGTTCATGGCAGCCACGCGCTCCAGTTCTTCCGGACTATAGCGCGCCGAGTAGCGAAATGCTTTTCCTTCTTGAACGCGGCCGAGGAGTCCTTTGCGAAACAGACGGTCCATCGTCGTCATGATCGTGGTGTAGGTTTGCCAGATCGTGCCATCCTCCAGCACTTCACGGACGGTGGCATTTCCTCTCATCCACACCGCGCGGTGGATTTGCCGCTCCAGGGGTCCAAGCCGGGCGGCGGGAGTACTTTCGAAGAAAGAATGAAGCGGATCCATTTTCGATCGGTGCACCGGATCAAGGTAATCCCAAAAGAAAACTTTAAAGTCGGGAGTTCGGCGAGTCAATGAGGAGACGCAGAATTCATCTCGCCTCAACAATTACCGCAAGTAGTAGATCTTGGAACATATTAGCGTTGCTAGTAGGCTTTTCTTACAGCATTAACGTTTGTGTGACGTACTATTAATAACGCGCGATTATTGTCGTGTGTTTTGGCGCATCGATGGGCCCTCCTGATTTGTCTGCGAAGGATAATGAAGCTATGAAGCTAGATGAATGCCCTCCCACTCTGCTTCTCACACACGCCCTTAGAACCATCATTCGACCGGGCGTGAGGGTTCCGGTGGTCACCCGCCTGGCGGTGTGGAGCGCTTTGCTCGTGTTGGCAAGCTGCGTATTGCTGACTGCCCAGAATGTGGTGTTGACGGGCTCGCTCGGCGGTCTGGTCACCGACCCGAGCGGGGCGATAGTACCGGGAGCGTCGGTGGTGGTGCGGAACCTCGCGACTGGCGTGCAGCAAACCACCGCGACAAACCATGCGGGACTTTACCGGTTTCCAGTGGTCACGCCGGGCTCCTATTCCATGGTGGCAAGTCTCCAAGGCTTTCGCGATGTCCAGGTCCTGGTGCAAGTGCGCGTAGGAAACACCACGTCGCAGGATATCAAGCTGCAGGTGGGAGCCGGCGCGGACACGGTTAAAGTCATGGGGACGACACCGCTGCTGCGGCCGGAGGATTCCTCCGCCAGCACGGTCATCGACCGCTCTCTTATCGAAGACTTGCCGCTCAACGGACGAAAATACAGCAACTTCATGGTGCTCACACCGAATACCAGCTACGACGGCGACACCGGCTTGGTGAGCGTTGCCGGACAACAGGGCGGCGAGGATTCGGGATACGCCAACGGAAATGGCTCCACTTCGTTCACCGTCGACGGCTCCAATGCCACCAACAACTACTTCTCTGACATCGTCGGCCGTAACCGCATCCCTTACCTGTTCGGCGAAGATTCGATTCAGGAGTTCCAGGTCGCGGTCAGCCCTTACACCGCAATCTACGGCGGCGGAGCCGGCTTCGTGAACGCGATCACCCGGTCGGGTGGCAACGCGTTCCATGGCGCTGCGTTCTATTACAACCGCAACTCCGTGTTTGGAGCCAACGACGCCCTCGATAAAGCTGCCGGCAATCCGAAACCGGAAGATGATTTGCAGCAATTCGGCGTCGGACTGGGCGGTCCTATCCTGCGCAACCGTTTATGGTTCTTCGCGGACTATGAGCAGCAACTGCACAACAATCCGATTTCGGTGATCAACTCGGCCCTGGCGACGAATCCGTCGAGCTTGGATGCTTTTGTGCTTGCTAATTTTTTTCCGCCCTCGGTAACGACGGCCCCATCGCTGCCTCCGCCGAGCGGGCCCTTGCCGGTGCCGGGTACCGACTCCGCGCCTGATCCAAACAATGCAACGTACTTGCAGCAAGTGTCGAACACCATTAACGCGCTGAACTCCAATCTGGGCCTCAAAGCGAGAAAGGGCAACGATTGGGTGATTACTCCCCGCCTCGACTATCAGGCCACTAACCGCGATAGCCTGTTCCTCAGTTTCAATGTGAACCGATTCAACTCCCCCGGAGGAGTCATCCTTGACCCGACCGTGGCAAATTATGGAACGCAAACCCTGGCGAACGCCTACGTGCATACTTTTCAAGCCACCCTCGGATGGACGCACACGGTCTCTCCCAACCTTCTGAACGAATTTCACGCCGGGACTTCGCAAGACAACGAAATCGCGACGCCAAGTGGTTTGGCTCCCAACACGCCGACTGTGGTTCTGGATAGTCCTGCCGCGTTTACTATGGGAAACGCCGCGTTCTCCATCGGAAGGGTTTTTGAACGGCAGTACTCTCTGTCCGATCGTATTGACTACGTGATCGGCAAGCACACCTTGCAATTCGGTTTCGATATGGATCGCACCCGGGATGCGGACACCGATGATGGGGGCGCGGATCCGAACGAGGCTATTGACTTCGGGTCGCCGCTCGGCCTCTACGAATTTCCGAATCTGCAAGCCTTTGCTCTCGGAGAGTACAGCAATTTCAGCCAGGCTGCGGGAAACCCGACTTTGTCTTTTGCCGTGCCTTACTACGGATTCTACGTGCAGGACACTTTCCGGGCTTTGCCGAAGCTAACGCTCGAAATGGGCTTGCGCGAGGACTTCCAGGTTTACCCGCAGCCGGCCGAAAATCCGTTGTTTCCGGCCACCGGGCAATATCCAAACCAGTTTCGACGCCTGGCGCCGCGCTTCGGATTTGCCTGGCAGCCCGAGTCAAAGACCGTAGTCCGCGGCGGATTTGGCCTCTTCTACACCAACATGAACGGGCTGAACTATCGCAACGCGGTGATCTCGAACGGGCTGGCTTCACAGCAGTCTGAGGTAAGTGGCAATTACAACTCGGCATTGGCGCCGAGCCAGCAGACGCCGTCGGTGGACCCTGCCACTGGGATCGTCTATGGACCGGCGTTCCCCAGTCTGATCGCCGGCAATTCTCCGCTGTTCCAGGCTTCTCCGGATATTTCCCTGGTTTCTCCGCAATTCAGAGTGCCCTACATCATGCAGGCGAGCTTGCAGCTTGAGCGCGAGATTTTCGCAAACACAACTTTAAGTATCGGCACCATGTGGAATCACGGTGTGCATATAATCTCGGGCAGCGCCTATGATGTGAACCTCCAACCGTTGACCGGCACGACGACTTACACCGTCTGTCCGCCCAGCACACCAACAACTGCGCAGTCCTGCAGTGGCCAAACGATCACCCTGCCGAACATGGACAGTGGTCTGCTCAGGGACGGCCTCGTCAGTACCAAGCTCGGCCAAATCCAGGAGCTCATCAGCCCGGCGCAAAACCATTACAACTCTTTGTTCGTGCAGGTGCAGCACCGCATGTCCCAAGGCTTTTCCCTGCAGTTCTCCTACACGTTCGCCAAGAGCATCATGCTCGATGGGATGGACTTCAATAATCAGTTCGACTTCAGCAATACCCATGCTCCCTCGCTGCTCGACCAGCGCCACCGCCTTACCTTAGCCGCGGTTTACCGGCCCCGGCTGGAACAACTAACCACTTCCGATGCGGGCCGCAAAGTCCTCTCCGGCTGGACGCTGAGCAGCGTAATGGAGTTCTCTTCCGGCCGTCCCTACGCGGGACTTTTGGCCCCCGCGTCCAGCGGCGACAACCTGAACGACACCGCCTTTAACCAGGACACCGCAGCCACCGCCGGTGGCGTTAACGGCGCTGGCCCCACGCCGGGCATCGGCTTGAATTCTTTCTATGGCCCGTGGCTGGAGAGGATCGACGTTGGCTTAGCACGCAGTTTTGAGATTCGGGAAGGCAAGGAACTTCAATTTCAGGCGCAAGCCTTCAATCTGTTCAACCACGCCAACTACTACGTGCAAAACGGAGACGGCATCAACCAGTTGCAATACAACCCCATCGGGAGCAACTGCGGTGATGGCATGTCCACAAACCAGCAGTGTTATCTAGTGCCCAATTCGGGCCCGGGCAATTTCGGAACCTTCGGGGAAATCAGCCCCAACGGCCTTCCCCGCGTCTTGCAGTTTTCCGCAAGATTCACGTTCTAAGATTGTTTTACTGAGGACTGAGAACCGGGAACTGGTTCTAGAACTCCACATGCGCCCGCAGGCCTGGCACCACGACTGGCCCGCGGTCGCGGTTATAGCCGGGGTTATTGATGTGCTGCACTCCGGGAGCGATATAAATCCCCCGCCAAACGTGCGCCGTGTAATACGACTCGACGATGTTCTCCCGCCCGTAATTCAGCCCTCCATCGCCCAGCAGGAAACCGAGCCCGCCATCTGCCAGGTACACCTGGTGATCCTTCTTGATCCCGTTCGACACGAAGGCAACGCCAGCGCGGTCTTGCTTGCGATGCCATAACGCGCCATTCACCCCGATACCCTGGTTAAATGTCGAATCAATTTCAGTGTAGGCAAATGACTCGGTTCTTCCGTTGTCCCATCCCCAGCGGGCATAGGCCGTGAAGTTCCGGGCGAGATTCTGTTCGAGATTGATGCCAAAGCCATACTTGCGGGTGATGTGCCAGGGGTGGTTGGTGACGTCCGGGACCTTAACCAGACCTTCTTGATACTGAGCAATTGCATTGCGGTAGATGCCCATATTGGCGTAGTTCGTGTACGCCAACAGGCGCACGACGCCCGCTTTTTTCGGTATGAATCCGCGACGCAACTCGTATTCCCAATTTTCCGCGTGAACCTGCCACGGCCGCCACACCAGATCAATTCCGTTCGCGACCTTCGGCATGAGCCCTTCAGCGAAGCGGAAACCCCAGTTGCGGTCCTCGAAGTCCGCTACCACGCCCACGGTGTAGCCGCGCGTGTCGGCGGCGTAGTCCCAGGCGCCATTGTTGTCCACCGACCAGTTGTTGAATTGAAAATGCGTGTCGGAACCCACCGAATTGAGGTCAAAGAAATCCGGCATGCTGAACTTACCGAAGCGAATTTCCAGGCGGCGCCGCGGCAGCTCATCGAACAGAGATAGAAAGCTGCGCTGGTTTTCGACCTTATCCTTGCTCAACGCGAACACTTTGTGGATCATGCCGCGCCCCAGGTACGGTTCTTTGCTCAACAGCGGGTTGCGTACGATGTCCAGATCCGTATTCCCGGCCAGTCCAAGGCCGGTGCTGAGCGCCTGGCCGCCAGCTTCTTCGATGTCCACCAGAAACTCGGTGGAATGGTTGAGACGTACGCCGGTATAGAGCGTCATCACTCGCGAGGTGGCTTTGTCATAGTCCGGACCGAGGCTGTGGGGGCCGCTGTAGTCGGCGTGAAAGTCGGGATGAGTCTGGAAAATGAAGTTCGCCTGCCCGGAGAGCCAGAATCGCGTGCTCTTGAAATGCGGAAACATCGCTTCGCTATCGGCGTTGGCATCGCTCGGCGGGCTGGGCGGATCGCCCGCATCCGGCGCGGCGGGCGCGGAACTTTGAGTGGAAGCCGAGGCGGATTGCGCCTGCGCCCAGCTAGCGGGAGAGGCGAAGCCCAGCACCAGGCCCAGCGCCAGGGCCAGCGTCAGGGAAATGGGCAGTCCGGCAGCGCGACGGAGACGGCGTTCGCGGGCCCGGCGGTTCATTGTGAAGCGATCCATGTGAAGCGATCCGTTATGAAAATGAATTTCAATTTCAATATCATGAGAACAAGCTAGCGGCTGGCTGCCGCGCTCGGCAACGCCGCCAGTCACCCCGCGTTGTGATTGCAATCACACTGGCACACAGAATTTACCAGTATGCGCTTAGTCGGTTAATAGAAAGTTACAGTTGCGGCTCCGAGTTTAAAACGTCGCTTTTTCATGGCGAGACTCATCCGCAGCCGTTTCTCCGTCTCTCTACCCGCGTCGGTACGCGCCCAAGCTGAATAATTAACGCAAGCATATCATAATCAGTTAACTATGGTTAATACAGGACGGGTTACGCACGCTCGTGAGTAGTCCCGCGCATTGTTGTCTCAGTTTTTCGGAAATAGAAGAAGCAGAAGTGAACCGATGGGGGAAAAGCAAAGCGGCTATCGTCTCACGTCTACTGCTTCCATCCAGCGGGCCGCTAACTTGGAGGCTCGCGATTTGGTTTCTCGAATGCCTCGTTTGCCTCCTCACGGAGCAAATGCCGCATCCCTCCTGACCTTGTTTTTATATACCATAGGGGAGTATACTACCGTCAAGGAAAAAATGCATACCGTCGAAGAAAAACCCAAGCTCATCCTCCGGATCAAACGGATCAAAGGCCAAATTGCTGCCATTGAGCGCGCGCTGGAAGCGAACCAAGACTGCTCCGATGTGCTGCAGCTCATCACGGCCGCGCGCGGCGCCATGAACGGACTAATGGCCGAATTGCTGGAAGGCCACATCCGCTTTCACGTCATCAACCCCAAGCAGCTCAGTTCCGAGCAGGCGCTCGCGACCGACGAACTCATTGAAATTGTGCGTTCGTATATGAAGTGATTGCTCGCGCGCCGCGCTTGGTGAGAAGAATGCGCGTGAGGGGGACGTGCCGAAGAGCCTTCCAGAAATCAAAAAGGACAGCCCGGAGCCCCCCAAGGCCGTCCTGATAAACCCTCCCGGTTAGAAGGGCAACTGTGGTTAAGATAGCCGCGTCAGATTGCGGGAATATTGCAAATTCGTGAAAGTCCGGTGAATTTGATTCGGCGCCCAGGCGGCAGCGCGCAATGACCCGCGAACAATGATCCGCAAGCAATGACCCGCTCCGCAGCGAATCCTTGAGATACTGTAACGTGAAATCCCCTGCCAGCGTGAGAGTCCAGCCCCCACTGCTCGATCTGCGGAACGTGCGCGTGATGCGCGGTGGAAAGATCGTCCTCGACGACTTCAGCCTTCGCGTCCATTTGCATGAACATGTCGCGGTGCTGGGGCCGAACGGTTGCGGCAAATCCACCCTGATCAAAACCATCACTCGCGACTGTTATCCCATGGTCCGCAAAGGGTCGAGCATGACCATTCTCGGACAGAAGAGCTGGAACGTTTTTGAGTTGCGCTCCCTACTGGGCATCGTGTCCAACGACCTGATGTCTTCGTGTACCGGTGACGCCAGCGGCCTGGACGTGGTGCTGTCCGGCTTTTTCAGCAGCACGCGCATCTTCCCGAATCACACCGTCGATCCCAAACACAAAGAACTGGCCGAGGCCGCGTTGACGCAGCTCGGGGTCTCGCATCTGGCAGAGCGTGCCGTCGAGGAAATGTCGTCGGGCGAAGCCAAGCGCGTCTTGATCGCGCGGGCCCTGGTCCACAAGCCACGCGCGCTATTGTTCGACGAACCCTGTAATTCCCTGGACATTCTGGCGCAGCACGGGCTGCGAGAAACGATGCGCTCCCTGGCCAACTCGGGAATTGGAATTATCCTGGTCACGCATGAACTCCCCGACGTCGTTCCCGAGATCGAGCGTGTCGTGCTCATGTCGAACGGCCGGATCGTCGCCGACGGACGCAAAGAAGAAGTCCTGCAAGCCAGCAGCTTGGGCAAGCTTTTCGGGCTTAAAGTCGAACTCGGTCGCCGCGAAGGTTATTACCACATTTGGTGACAGAATAAGGTCAGAGGTTAGAGGTCAGATTGCAGAGGTGAAAAGCTGCAACGCTGCCGGGACCTTGAACGTTTTACTTCTGCAATCTGACCTCTCACCTCTGACCTTCCTTTGTGCCCGCTGCTATATTGATCGGAGCGACGATCACCACGCTGGAGGAATAATGGCCCGCAAGACAGAGCAATCCCGCAAGCTGCAGAAACGAGCCGAACAGTTGATTCCCGGAGGCGTGAACTCCCCGGTACGCGCTTTCCGGAGCGTGGGCTGCGACCCGTTGTACATCGTCCGTGGCCAGGGTTCGCGCATTTGGGATGCGGACGGCAACGAATATGTTGACTACATCGGCTCCTGGGGTCCGCTCATCCTTGGGCATGCCGCGCCCACCGTCATCGAGGCCGTGATCGCGGCGGCGCGTAATGGCACAAGTTTTGGAGCTTCCACTCCCGCCGAAGCGGATCTCGCCGAGCTGGTAATCTCCGCGTTTCCGCACATGCAGAAAGTTCGCTTTGTCAGTTCGGGCACGGAAGCGACCATGTCGGCGATTCGCCTGGCGCGCGCCTATACGAAGCGCAAATACATTGTGAAATTTGAGGGCTGCTATCACGGACACGCCGACGCGCTGCTCGTGAAAGCGGGATCGGGCGTGGCCACGCTGGGCATTCCGGGATCGGCGGGCGTTCCGGAAGAATTCACCCAGTTCACGCTCGCGCTCCCCTACAACGACACGGGCGCGGTCGAGCAGGCCTTCGAAAAATTCAAGCACCAGATTGCCTGCGTGATCGTGGAGCCGGTCGTCGGTAACATGGGATGCGTGCCTCCGGCGCGCGGATACCTCGAAGCTCTGCGCGCCATTACTCAGCGAGATAAGGCGCTGCTGATTTTCGACGAGGTCATGACTGGATTTCGCCTGGCCTACGGCGGAGCGCAGGAACTCTACGCGATCCAGCCCGATCTCACCACCATGGGCAAAATCATCGGCGGCGGTTTGCCGGTTGGCGCGTACGGCGGCGCAAGCGAAATCATGGATCTGGTTGCTCCGCTCGGCCCGGTGTACCAGGCCGGAACGCTCTCGGGAAATCCGCTGGCAATGGCCGCTGGCTACGCCACGCTCAGTTACCTGCGCGAGCACAAAGATGTTTACGCCAAGCTCGACAAACTCGCAGGAGAAGTTGTAGCCGGTGTAGCGGCCGCAGCCAAAGATGCGGGCGTGACCATGTGCCACAACCGCGTCGGCTCGATGTTTACCTGGTTCTTCGCGAAAGGTCCAGTCACGGATTGGACTTCCGCCGCCAAGTGCGACACAGAAGCCTTTGGGCGATTTTTCCGGGCGATGCTGGAGAATGGAATCTATCTGCCGCCATCGCAATTCGAAGCGGCTTTCATGGGTGCCGCGCACACCGAACAAGACGCGCAGCAGACCATCGCGGCAGCGAAGAATGCGTTCGCGACGGTGCACGCGTAGAAGAAGCTCTCAGTTCTCAGCTGTCAGCTCTCAGTAATGTGGAGCCGGATCGCACTAACTGATAGGTGATAGCTGACGGCTGACAGCCAGCATCTCTTCCACCGTCACAAACTCGTAGCCCTCACCCTTGTAACGCTGGATCAAATTGTCCGTCGCAATCACTGTCTGC
>Ga0116134_1001891_pt1 | contig 10425 bp, 7 predicted proteins | sample June2015DPH_19_5_FD_89737 | JGI IMG/M metagenome (GOLD analysis project Ga0116134, IMG submission 89737) | Peatland microbial communities from SPRUCE experiment site at the Marcell Experimental Forest, Minnesota, USA - June2015DPH_19_40 | ecosystem: Environmental > Terrestrial > Soil > Wetlands >...
ATCCGCGTGTAGGGATTCGAATCGTCGGCGCTCAGACAGCCCACCACCGAACGCGTCTCAAACACCTGTATCCAGGCATCGCGAATCGCGACTCCCCAGCGCAACCAGCGCGGCCCCTTCTTCAAGATCCCGAGCTGAACTGGCAACCTGAATGCCGGATGTGCTTGCAGCGACTGCTCCATCTGCGTCCAGCAGACTTCAAGTTTCTGCAATTCCTTTCGATCGAGTGTTTTCGTTGCAAAACCCGCCAGACGGGCCGTTTGCACATTTGCCGGAAGCGGCGAGACGGCTCCGGACTCGCGCGCCAGAACCAGGAGGAATTTCTTATCGGGCAAAATTCCGGCGTAACCGAGGGCGGTTTTCGTGACATTCGAATAGGCCGACGGAAGCAGCACAACCGGCTCCGATTTCCATTTTGACGACTGCGCGGGTGACCCCGCAAACCTCCTGCGCCAGCGGTAGCGCGGATCGTACTTGTCGTACACCACCTGGCGCAGTTGCACCAAGCTCAGGTTCGCAACAGCGACCGCTCTGCGACGCAGAATGCTGGGCACCAAACGCTCCCGCAGTCCCCGGTGGAGCACTTGCAGAGGTATTCCCAACTGGAGTCGCAAAACTTCTGCCGTCACCGACGGCCGGCTTACCGCCAGGGTGCGACATCGGCTGAGCTTCTCGGCCAGTCGAAGCGCGAGCCGCACATCCTGCAATTCCGGCTGCAGCATCAAACCGATCACGTCCCACCAGTCGATGCCAAAATTGTCTACAACTCGCCCCATGCCGAATTCAAGCAGGTGACGCCAAATCTGCATGTCCTCAACTTCGACGGCGAGGTCAAAAATGCTGAAGACGGGACACCCCAACGCGGCACTCCGCTCGTCATAAAAAGATTTTGGGGCTCGTCCCAGGTCAACTACCGAATCCCACTGCTGACTTGTCCACGAACCGTGGAAGTCATCGTCGGGATGTAGGAGGAGCACTCGCATAGATATCAGGGTCTCGTTCCGCGGTAGGAGACGCGGCAAGCCGCTTCTCTACAGGAGATCAGAGACTTCTTCAGGGTCGGCGCATCGACATTCCTCAACGCACCACCAGCGCCCAGCTGAGCGGCGTTCCCCGCTCCACCGCGCTGGCCGCGCGTTTTCCCAGAATTTCGTTGAGGTGCCGAGGGTGCAATCCGTCCGCGGGACGGATCGAACGCACATTCTGTTTCGTGAACAACTCGCCCTTTTTTATATCTTCGACCACAAACAGCGACCGCCGAAACTTGCGGCTGTTGGCCTCGCGCGCCCCGGAGGCGAACTGAACCGAACCAAGAGCTTTCTCGGCGGTGCGCACCGCCTCCACCATCGCCTTGAATTCCTGTGGTTCGAGTGAGAACGCGCCGTCCGGCCCCCCATCCGCGCGTCGCAAGCAAATATGCTTTTCAATGATGCAGGCTCCGAGCGCCACCGCAACGACTGGGACCGCGATCCCCATCGTGTGATCGGAAAGTCCAACGGGACAACCAAAGCGGCGCGTCATTTCCGGAATCGTGAGCAGGTTCGCCTCCTCCGGCGATGCCGGGTAGGCGCTCGTACACTTCAACAGCGCAATCCGGGTCGCTCCCGCCCCGCGCGCCGCCTCGACTGCTTCCGAGATTTCCTCTTCGCTGGCCATGCCCGTGGACATAATCAGCGGCTTCCCGGTGCGAGCTATCTTCTGGATCAGCCCGATATCCACCAGTTCAAACGATGCCACCTTGTGCGCCGGAACATTCATCTGCTCAAGGAAGTCCACGGCACTATCGTCGAATGCGCTCGAAAACAAGTGCATTCCAAGTTCGTCCGCGATCTCTTTCAGCTTCGGCTGCCACTCCCATGGCGTGAACGCTTCCTGGTAGAGGTCGTGAAGAATGCGGCCATCCCACAGCGTGCCGCCCGCTATCCGAAAGCATTCTTTCTCACTGCGCAGCGTAATCGTGTCTGCCGTGTAGGTCTGGAGCTTGACCGCATCCGCGCCGGCGTCCTTGGCAGCGCGAAGAATCAGAACCGCCTGATCAAAACTCTGATTATGATTGGCGGAGAGTTCAGCAACGATATAACTCGGTGTGCCCGATCCAATCACCCGGTCTCCGATCCGGAATCCACTCGGCATCAGGAGTTCCCCTTGGCATTGAGTTGCAGCACGGCTTCCTGCGGAAGAAACGGCGGGCGGCGTCCGCTTCGAATGATCGCCAGCGCATTTTCGCCTTCGTTGAACAGCAGGTCGAGAGCGGAAGCGTAGGGTTGAAACGGCGGAAAAAGTTGCCGGTACAGGGGGTGTTCGTAATGTTGAAACGCCACCTCGATTCCCCGCTCCGTCATGATTGGCAACTCATTCACCAGATACTCCGCTGATCCCAGGGGCGAGAGATACGATGTCGCTCCTAGCGACCTACAAATCTCCGCCAGCAGATCCGTTCGCTTGCCCTGCATCGTTAGTTCTGAAGATCTCAGCGTCGGCGTCCGGATATCCATGACTTTCGTGAACCACCGCACCAGGCCGATCGTGAGCGTCGCGAGATTTGAGTTGGACGCCACCGACTTCATCGAGTCGCTCATCGCCTCGTAATATTGATCAAAGAACGGAGCGCGGCGATAATTCATTGCAATGGAGCGAAGATGATCGCGGCAGAATTCTGCTCCAATTTCCACCTCCGCGATGCGCTGTTCCCTTTTGCCTCGCGATATAACCGGTACGGTCAGCCACTGCAAGCCGGTTGGAGTCTTGATCCGGTTGCGCTGTTGCCATGACCGCTTTTCGAACTGCACGCTGTCGAGGAACACAAACTGGTCGGCTTGATCCAGCAAGTCGAAGTAGCCCAGCCACGGCAAGTAGGTCGGCTGCGCAATGGCAATTTTCACGGCGTGCCCCGCGCAAGCACAAATCGTTCCGTCGCCTTCTGAAATCCCAGTGACTTCCAAAACGCCGCTGACGCCGTCTGGCCCTCGACGACCTCGATCTGTATCTTCGACGGAGAGTGCGACCACAGCTCCCGGATCGCTTCTGCAGCAATCGCCCTGGCAATACCACGCCGGCGAAATTCCGGACGGACGTAAAGTTCGTAAATCACTCCGCTGTGGCGCGACAGAAACCGATGCTTCTCCAACCCGAACAGAATAAATCCCGCTCTTCTCCCGTCACAGACAATCCAGCGCAGAAAATACTGAGGGTTAGAAACAATCGCCTGAAAGTATTGCTCTTTCCAATCGTTCTGCGGAACAAACCTGGGATTCAATTCCGAGAAATATTCAATTGCCATGCGCTGAAACTCTTCCCGCTCGGACGCTGCGATTGATACCATGCCCGCCATTAATGCGCTCCCGCGCGTTGCATGACTTCTACAACACGTGCCGCTCCCTGGCCGTCGACGAGCATATGGCCAACGGTCGTCATGCGCTCGCGCGCCAGCCGCGAACCCGCCAGCTCTATCACCGAAACCGTCAGCTTTGCCGGATCAAAATGCCGGGTCTCACCCAAGTCGACCACCACCCCGCGATTCGACAAAACGTGCACGACGCGCGCCTGCACGATTGTTCTAGAATAGCTCAATACCGCACAACCCATGGAAAGAAGCTCCCAAAGCGTTCCACCCGCGGCAATGATTGCCTGATCGGAGTCCTGCATGAACTGCGCCATGTTTGGAGGGTTGCAGACGACTCGGAGATTGCTCGCGTTCAGCTTTCGTAGCTCATTTACTTTGTCGTAGCCGGCTCCTGCGATCACTGTAACTTCAAGATCGGACGAGCGCGCCAGAGCTCCCGCGATTTTCGGCGTCAGGTTCTCCGGATCGCTTCCGCCGAGGGTGACGAGAATCCGGCTTCCCGTTTGGCGAATCTCTCTTCTTTCGTTTTCGTTTCCTTGCCTGAACTCGCGGCGCAGCAAGACGTAAGACGGGCCCGTCAACAGCCGTGCGCTGGCGCCTTGTTTTCGATACGGCTCTTCATGGTCGTCAAGACTGTCGTCAAGATTCGGATTTACGATCAGATCGGCAGGGAAAGCTTCCCGGCTGGCGAAATCATCGATCAGGAGCACTCGAAGACCTGCGGCGCGAACCGTCTCCAGAAAATCGCTGCCGAAGCGATCGCCGTCAATCACGACCCAATCGGCTCTCAGTCGGCGAGCCTGCGCAACCGTCTCAGCTGCGTCTTCGGGACCACCGGGGGCGGCATGGACCCGACTCGGCGAAACCCCTTCCGCAGTCAAACGCGGAGAAAGCGCATTCGGCAGCTCGGCCGCGGCAAGACTCGCCGTGCCGCCGGCGTCCTGCCAGGCCTGGGCTAGGGCCAGGCAGCGCATCACATGTCCAGTTCCTATGGCGAGACTGGCATCGGCCCGAATCAGAAGTACGCCTGGTTTCATCGACTCCTAATGAAGATGCATCCAACCACCGCTCTTGGGTTCGCTGACTGACGTGTCAGCGAGCGTATTTGCAAACGTATCAGCGAACTCGAAAAACCGGCTGAATCATCTCGCCTTCAAGATGCTTTTCCGGGTGTGGTTCACTCAGCCATTTCGACACGGTCTTGCACACTTCCGCATACACTCGCAGCGTCTGTTCAATCGCCAGCGGATCGTGCGCCGCCGTCATGTTGTGCGTGGCCAGCAGCAGCACTCCACGTTTTACGCATTCTTGCGTGAATAGACTTCGCACTAGAAAACTGTCTTTGCCGTCGGCATCGAGGAACTTGATCAACGACCAGAAGGGATAACCGATGCACTTGACACGATCCCGCAATCCCGCCTCTTTTGCCAGAGTGTTCAGTCCCTCCTGCAGCACGCGGCCGTTCGCATCCATGCGAGCTAGCGCGTCCGTGGTTTCCAGCACATCCAGCACCTTCATGGCCGCTGCCATCGACGCCACTTCGCCCCCGAAGGTGAAGCTGAAAAAGATATCTTCGAACACCTTCATGACGGCTGCCAGTCCAACCACGCACGAAATGGGGAATCCGTTGCCCATTGCTTTGCCAAAACAAGCAAGATCGGGAGTCACACCGAACATCCTCTGCGCACCTCCCAGCCCGAAATGAAAACCAGTGCAGATCTCATCGAAGATGAGCAGAGCTCCGTGCTCATGCGCCAGATCTCTCACGCCTTCCAAAAAGCCGGCCGATGGAGGCCAGAAGTTCACCGGTTCCATGATGACTGCGGCGAACTCGCCTTTGTGTTCGTGCAAGAGTTTTTGCAGTGATCCCAGATCGTTGTACACGAAAGGATGAGTCAAAGCCCGCACCGCTTGCGGAACGCCCGCATTTCGCGTCGTGCTTCCGATGTACCAATCCTGCCATCCGTGATAACCACAGCAAGCGATGCGTTCGCGTGCGGTGAGGGCTCGCGCCGCGCGGACCGCTCCGGAAGTGGCGTCCGATCCATTTTTGCCAAAGCGCACTTTCTCCGCGCACGGAATGAGCTGGGTCAGGCGCTCCGCCAGTTCCACTTCCAACGGGTGCGGCAAAGAGAAACTGTGCCCTTGTCCCAACTGCTCTGCCACCGCGGCATTTACTTCTTCGTGCGCGTAGCCGAGAATATTCGGCAGCAACCCCTGGATGTAGTCGATATATTCATTTCCATCCACATCCCAAACGCGACAACCTTTGCCTTTCGCCAGAAACACCGGCGCCACACCGCGGACGTGCTGGTTGGCTCCTTTGCTGAACGTCTGCGCAGCCCCCGGAATCACCTTACTCGCCCGCTCCAGCCATGCTTTCGATTTCTCAATCGGCCGGTGCGGCGCCGCCGACGCACGCGCATCTTCAAAGAGACTCTTGTAGTAACCGTGGTTGGAAACAATTTCCGAGTTCATCTTTTCCAGCCCCGGATTCTTTTCGATCAATTGCAAAACATCCTTCATCCCAAAACTCTCTTGTCCGCGAAAAGCTTTGTACACCGCCCGGATGAACTCCAGGTCGCTCGGCTCGTCCACCGTCCATCGGTAATGCTGGTAAAGATACGTCGAATCGTTCTCGACGTTCGCCGTACGGAATTTTTCCGACCGGAGGTAGGAGGTTACATGCTCACGCTCGGAAGTCTTGCTCGCCTCGTGCCATGCCCGTTCCAGCGCGGAAAATGAAAAGATCTCCGTATCCAGCCCGTCGGGATAGCTCCGCACCATGGCATTGGAGGCATAATCCAGGTCGCCTCGTTGAAAGCGGCGCACCACCCGATCGATGACTTCCGGATCAATCAACGGACAATCAGCCGTAATGCGCACCACCTGCGACGCTTTTTCCGCGCGCGCAGCACCGTAGAAACGATCAAGCACATCGTTTTCGCTGCCCCGATGACATGGAATGTCGTTCTCCCGGCACATCTTCTCGATCGCGTCGTCCGCCGGAGCGGTGGAAGTGGCCACCACCACCCGATCCACTAGATGGGCTCGTTTCACGCGCTGAATCACGTGCCACAACATCGGCCGGTTTTCGATCTCCGCCAGGCTCTTGCCCGGCAACCGGCTCGACCCCATTCGCGCCTGGATGATTGCAACCACCGGCCCCTCGCTCGGTTCGCTCGTCCAATTCAGCGCCTGTGGTCTTCCCTCTTCGGACGACTTCTTGGCTGCTTCCACCACCCGAATCACATCTCGTCCCTGCTCCAGATCGACCATGGGACCCGTTCTGTTCCCGAGAGACTCCAGAAAGTGAACCATTTCTGCTACATACATGTCGTTGGCTTCAAATGTGTAGGGGATGCTTTTCCAACTTGGCTGCCCGGCTGAAAACCAGCGCACTTCCTGAACGCTGAAATCCCAAACCACAGTTCCAGTCTCACCCACAACTTTGCAGGTGCGCGCATAGGCCCGCTGCACAAAATCCAGATGCAGTTCCGCGCGTCGCCGCTCCGGAAAACTCAGGTAGATCCACGCCGAATCTTCAACATCCACGTCCAGACTGCTGAGGTGCTCCGCCCGGCACGTCACTTCCGTGGGCCGCCCCAGGAGCCAGCAAATGTAATCCAGTTCGTGAGAACCGTCGAGGATGATGCCCCCGCCCAGTTCGTGGCGGGCGCTGTAGCTTTCGCGATAGTGCTGCCACGGTCGCCAGTCGGGAAGGTATTGCCCCGCTTCCGCGCTGAGCCAGAGCACGCGTCCAATCTTTCCCGAATCGATAAGCTCCTTCACGATCTGCAGGCCGGGATGAAACCGCATGTTGTAGCCGATCTGAACGTTCCGGTCGCGACGACGCGCCTCGGCAATCAGTGTTTGGATTCCACTCGCTTCGTGCGAAAGAGGTTTCTCGATAAAAACATGCGCTCGAGCCTGCAGCGCGGCTAGCGCTTCCTCCACGTGGTACACTGGCGGAGTGCAGATCAGTACTATATCCGGCCCGAATTTCTGCAGCGCCTCGCCGTAATCCCCAAAGATCTCCCCGTTCAGTTCTTCACGGCACTGCTTCAACGCTTCGGCGTTCGTATCGCAAAAGCCAAGTTGTTGCACCCCCAGCGACTTCAGATTCCTCGCATGCCGGCGGCCGATGGAACCACAACCGACTACCAGAACCCGATACCCTACCCATTCGGAGATTCTGGACATGACTTATTTTGATTGCCTGGTATCGAGCAAATTCGAGCGCTCGCCTTTCTCGTTCATTGAGAAACCCGTCGATCGTCGTTGGTCGTTGGCAAATCCACCGTCTCTTCGCAATCGACTAATGACCATAATGCCCCACAATTTTCCGCAACGCGTGGATCACGTCTTCCACATCCTCCGCCGTCATGGAGTGAAACATCGGCAGGCTGATCAGCCGCTCGTACGCATCTTCCGCAACCGGATAGCCTGCGCTTGATTTACAGCGCTCGCGGTAGTACGGATGTTGATGCACGGGAATGTAGTGAACATTCACACCGATATTTTCGCCGCGCAGCGCTCGAAATATCTCTCCGCGACCCACGTCGAGCTTTTCCAGATTCAGCCGCACCGGATATAAATGCCACGCCGGAACCACGCCGTCGCGCACCGTAGGAATGACAATCGCCGGCAAATCCCGGAATGCCGCCGCATACTGCGCCGCAATTTCCCGGCGTCGTGCCAGGTTCTCCGCCAGTCTTTCCAGCTGCGAGAGTCCCAGCGCACAGGCAATATCTGTCAGCCTGTAGTTGAAGCCCAGCAGGACCATTTCGTAAAACCACTGCCCTGCCTCCTGCCGCTCGCGCGCTTCGCTGCTGATGCCATGATTGCGAAACCTCCGCAGCGTCTTCGCCAGCTGCGCATCGTTGGTCGCAACCATGCCGCCTTCCCCGGTGGTCAAATGCTTCACCGGATGGAAGCTGAACACCGTCATGTCGGCAATTCCACCAACGCGTTTGCCGTGGAACTCCGCGCCCAGCGCATGGCAGGCGTCTTCAATCAGGATGGCACGATGGACTTGCGCCTTCGCTAATTCCGCCAGTTCATCAAGCGCGGCGGGATGCCCCGCATAATCGACCGCGATGATAGCCTTCGTGCGCGCCGATATTTTTCTGGAAACTTCGCCGGGATCGAGGTTCAACGTGTCCGGCGAGACGTCGGCAAACACCGGCTTTGCACCCTGATACAAAACGCAATTGGCAGTCGCGCAGAAAGTCAGGGGAGTGGTGATCGCCTCATCTCCAGACCCCAGTCCGGCGGCAAACGCCGCCCCGTGCAACGCCGCCGTACCCGAACTGAAGCTAACCGCGTGCCGGGCACCGATCCACGCTGCAAACCGCTCCTCGAACTCGCCGATCTTTGGTCCCGTGGTCAGCCAGTCCGACTTCAGAACCTCCACCACGGCCTGCACATCCGCGTCATCCAGGCTTTGCCGCCCGTAGGGCAACAATTTTTCGCGCACGGGCGTCCCCCCATGGATGGCGAGTGTTTCCAGCTTTGTGGGTAAGGCAGTCATGCTAGGCGGAGCTCTGAACCGCCTCCGCAGCGCTGGCTTCAGGCGTCACCAACTCTTCCAACTCCCGCCGCGTCAGCCAGCGTTGGTTCGTGTCGCTCGAATAACGGAATCCTTCCGGAAGCCGCTTGCCGCTCACCCAATTCTCCGATTTCCACCACGGATGCGCCGGCTGTATCACGTACATGTCTTCGGTTTCGACGGTCTGACGTGACTCGTCTTCCGACACCAGCACCTCGTGCAACTTCTCTCCCGGACGAATCCCGATGTACTCCACCTGGCATCCCGGAGCAACGGTCTCCGCCAGGTCCACCAGTCGCATGCTGGGAATCTTGGGTACAAAAATCTCGCCGCCGTGCATTTGCTCGAGGCAGCGGATCACAAACTTCACACCCTCCTCCAGCGTCAGCCAGAAGCGTGTCATGCGCGGATCGGTGATCGTGATCTTTCCCCGCCGCCGCTGTTCGAGAAAAACCGGAATCACGCTGCCCCGGCTGCCCACCACGTTCCCGTAGCGGGCACAACTGAAACGCGTATTTTTCGCGCCCGCATAGGCATTGGCCTGCACAAACACCTTTTCCGCGCACAGCTTGGTCGCCCCATAAAGATTGATCGGATTCACCGCCTTGTCGGTGCTGAGCGCCAGAATACGCCGCACGCCCTGATCCAGCGCCGCGTCAATCACGTTGCGTCCGCCCATAATATTCGTCTGAATCGCTTCGAACGGGTTGTACTCGCAAGCCGGCACCTGCTTCAGTGCCGCCGCATGCACCACCACCGTCACGCCCGACAACGCCCGCCTCAGCCGATCCACGTCGCGGACGTCGCCAATGAAATAGCGCAGGCTGGGATGATCGAACCCCGCCGTTCTCATCTCATGCTGCTTCAACTCGTCCCGGCTGAAAACCACCAGTCTTTGCGGCTGGTAGTCGCGCAGCATGATCTCTACGAACTTCTTCCCGAACGACCCCGTTCCACCCGTTACCAGTATCGATTCGTGCGGCCAATTGATCATTCTTGTTCCTTCAGATCCTCTTTCTGTTGAGTCATCCGATCAGTCAGTTAAGCGCACAGAAACGCTCAGGCTTCGTATCGGATATCGCTTAGCGATACCGGGTTCGTATCAGGGAATCGCTTTAGCGATAAAATCCTTCGAAACCACACGCCCCCTCATCGCGGCCGGGCCTTGAAAGCCAGCTTCCCGACACGCTGCCAGAAGAATCATCGCTTTCCGTGTGCTCGATAGTATAGCTGACGAGGCTCTGAAGGAACTATAGCCGGGGATTGATTGAGGCGCTCGTGTCTGCGCAAGCGTAACGAGTATCCGAAACAATATTGGTAAGCTTTGAATTTTTGGCTGGTTCTCACTCCCCGAGATGCTAAAATCAAGCAAATTCCTCACTACAGCCCGCTTTTGTCTGTCCGGCTTGCTGTGAATTTAGGTCGGGCTGGAGGCGAAACCTGTGTGTCGGGTGTGGCGCGCTGTCACATCGAGCCTGTGGCGGCTTAAGGAGTAACGCTGTCATTGGGGCCCCTGGTTCCACGAAATAAC
>Ga0116134_1001894_pt1 | contig 10419 bp, 8 predicted proteins | sample June2015DPH_19_5_FD_89737 | JGI IMG/M metagenome (GOLD analysis project Ga0116134, IMG submission 89737) | Peatland microbial communities from SPRUCE experiment site at the Marcell Experimental Forest, Minnesota, USA - June2015DPH_19_40 | ecosystem: Environmental > Terrestrial > Soil > Wetlands >...
AGCGTCTGCAGGAATTGCGGCATCAGGACCAGGCTGCTGAACAACAGGATTCCCAGGGTGAACATCATCAGGCTGGAACTCGCGAAGTTAAAGCTCTTGAACATGCGGACGTCGATAATCGGCGCCTTTTGATACCACTCCCAAATCACCAGCGAGATCAGGCATACAGACGCGATGACAACTAGAGTCGTGATGAAGTGCGACCCGAACCAATCGTCTTCCTGGCCCTTGTCCAGCAATACCTGCAGCGACCCGATGCCCAGAGTTAGCAGAGCGATGCCGATATAGTCCAACTTGACCCCAGCCGACTTGAGCTTAGCCAAATAGGGAGGGTCTTCGACAAAGCGTCGCACCAGGAACCATGTGGCCAAGCCCACCGGGAGGTTGATGAAGAAAATCCAGCGCCAGGAATAGTTGAAGGTGATCCAGCCCCCCAGGGTGGGCCCGATCGTGGGCGCCATGATGGCCGTAATTCCATACAGCGCAAATGCCAAGCCTCGCTGCTGCGGCGGAAACGTATCTGCCAGAATGGCCTGCGCCATCGGCTGCAGCCCGCCCCCTCCCGCGCCCTGGAGCACCCGGAAGAGAAGGAGAAACCCGAGGCTCGGCGCGATGCCGCAGAGCAAAGAACTCACCGTAAAGACAGCTAGACAGGACGTGAAAAAGCGCTTCCGTCCCAAGGCTCCGGCGAGCCAGCCGCTAATCGGCAAGATGATAGCGTTCGAGACCAGATACGAAGTCAACACCCAGGTGCTTTGGTCGTTGCTTGCGCCCAGATTCCCGGCCATGTACGGCAGCGCCACGTTGGCGATGCTGGTGTCGAGCACCTCCATGAAGGCCGCCATCGCCACGACAACGGCAATCAGCCAGGGATTGTATTTGGGCCTCCAAACCTCCTGGTCGAGTGTGAGAGCAGCGGAACTCATTTGAGGGACACGTCCGGCACCACGTTCATGCCTGGTCGAAGTTGGCGGTCCCGGTTTTCCCCGGGTTCGAGAACGATCTTTACCGGAATCCTCTGGACAATTTTCACGTAGTTTCCAGTGGCATTCTCCGGTGGAAGTAAACTGAATAGCGGGCCGGTTGCTCCGGCAATGCTGTCCACATGGCCTTTAAAGGTCCGGCCGCTCGAATCCACGTGGATTTCCGCTCTCTGTCCAACGCGCATGTGCCTGAGTTGCGTCTCCTTGAAATTGGCGGTAACCCACACCTCGTCAAGCGGCACTACGGTGAGGAGTTGCTGCCCATCCTGGACGTTCATTCCAACCACCACCGTCTTATTCACTGAACCGCTGACCGGGGCAACGATCTTCGTGTATCCAAGATTGAGTTGGGCTTGCTCGAGTAGCGCGCGCTTTTGCTCAACATCGGCGATCGCGGCCCGCACGCGAGCTTGAGTTGACGACACTTGCTGCGGCCCGGTCTCCGCAGATTGGTGGTTCGCGTTAGCTTGCGCCAAGTGGCTCCGGGCCTGCTGGACGAACTGCTGTGCGGCAGACTCACTGGCGCGGGCTGCCTCTACCGTCGCTGTGCTGGCTTTGGCTGCGGCCAGCGCCTGATCGTAGACTTGCGGCGCTACCTCCCGCTTGTCGACCAGCAACTTGTAGCGGTGAAGATCGTCCTGCGCTTTCACATCGTTCGCCTCGGCCACCTCCACTTGAGAATGAGCTGCGTTCAGTTGTCTCTCGGCGGCAATGACGCCCGCGTTGGCGTCTTCGATGCCGGACGCAGCAAACTTCAGTTGGCTTGAGGTGTTCACCGAAGTAATCGGTACCGTGATATTCAGCGATTGGGCCGTTGCTTCGGCATTGGCGAGATTAGCTTGCGCCTGCGCGACCGAAACCTCATAGTCTTTCGGGTCGATCTCGACCAGCACCGTGCCTTTCTCCACCCACTGGTTGTCGTCTACGTTGACCCGCACCACATAGCCGGAAACCCGTGCGCTGACGGGATAGAGGTGAACATCAACCTCCGCGTCGTCGGTGGATTCATAGCTGCTCAAGTAGCGCCACAAGAACACGCCGCCGATAACCACGACAACGATGAGGCCCAGAATTACGATGTTTCTGCGGCGCTTGGCAGGGCGGCGCACCGGCGTGGTATGGTCCCGGTCCATCAAGGGCGAAGGATCGACCGAAGATTCCTTGCCTGTCTCAAGTACTGAACGGGGTAAGTTCTCTTCTGCCATGTTCATTTCCCTCTGAAATATTCCTTGACGCCCTGCTCAGCGATGCCCTGAGCGCGAACCAGCGAAATTTTCGCATAATTATAGTTGTAGAGACTCGATATATATTGTTCGTGCGCGCTCGCGACCGCCTCTTCCGATTGCACCACTTCCACGGTATCGGTAACACCCGCGCTGAAACGATCGCGCGACTGAGTCAGCGTCTCTTCTGCCAGGTCAATGTTGCTGCGCGCCACATTCACCTGATCTGCCGAAGACTGCAGGTTCAGCAGCGCGGCGCGCACGTCGGAATCGATTTGGGCGCGCAGATTCTCCAGGCGCTCGCGGCTCTGCTCCAGTCTTGCGTCGGCCTGCAAGACATCACCGTGAACGCTGTCCCCCTGAAAGATCGGAATCGACAGTGTTCCGCGCGCGTCGGCTACGGGCGTTGCCGTGGAGGGATGCGACCCTCCCAACCCATAATCCGCGTTCAGGGAAAGCGATGGGAGATAGCCGGCCACCGCTGCCTTCCGGGCGAATTCGGCTGCGCGCACGTCGGTCATTGCTGCCTGGTAATCGGAACGCGAAGCGTATGCGCGTGTCAGAGCCTCATCCACGGTGATGGCGTCGATCGCCTCGTAAGGCGCCTTGTCGGTGAATTCAAATTCCTGCCCGGGAGCCAGGCCGATGACGCGCGCCACCGTCAGCTTCTGGATGGCGAAGTTGTTCTTCGCTTGGATCAACTGTTGTTGCCGGGTCTGGAGCTCGACCTTGGTGCGCAGTCCATCGATGTCCGGCGAAGTGCCGGCATTGATCTGGTCCGCTGCCTGATCGTAGAGCGCCTGTGCCGTCTTCACCTGGGCTTCTGCGGTTTCGATGCGGGCCGCGTCGGCGAGGGCCTGCAGATAAACATAGCCCACCGCGAGCACGACGAGGTCCCGAGCGTCCTTGAAAGTGTAAGCGGCGGATTTCAGGCTCTGGCTGGCCGCGCGGGTGGCGTTGATCGACTTCCAATCGAATAAAGTCTGGGTCGCATTGGCACGCGCATCAAAGTAAGAAAAAGGGCCAACCGATGGCGAAATATGCAAGAGTTTAGCGAGACCGGCAAAGCCGAGTTCGTCGACATTGAGTTTCGACTCCGCCACGTAAGGCGCCGCTGTCACATGCGGCAGGAGAGCGCTCAATTGTTCCCAGCGTTGTCCGCGAGCCGAGCCGATGTCCGCATGCGAAAGCAGCAGTCCGAGATTCTGCTTCAATCCGCGGTTGATGGCGTCCTGCAGCGAGAGCGGCATAACACCAGGAACAAGCTTGGTCGGCACGCTGCCCGCGAACGGGCTCACTCCACTCGTCCCGGGAATGGCCTGGCCCGGATTGCTCGAGCCGGGTGTGGTCTCAGTTTGCGCAAGAGATATTGCCGCTCCGCAAATCAAGAGTCCAGAAAACAGGAAAACGTGGCGGCGCCCGTGAATTCTCAAGGGAGACTCCTTAAGGCTCGAATCTTTGCGGCGGTGGTGCCGCGAGGCAATATCCTAAGTCTGGCTGGCTATTTCTGGCAAACGAAATCCAAAATCGATTCGCAACCTCCCGTTCTGTCGGCATGCCGCAGGTTGAGCCCTCCATGTCAGGTCGCATCGCTTTCCCGGCTGATTCATCTAAGCAACCATGGGTAACGGGTTAGCTGTTTCAGTACTTGATCTTGTGGGCATGCGAGCCAGTGAGTCCGCAGGCAGCGCAATTGCACGATCGGTGAACCTGGCGCAGCACGTGGAGCAGTGGGGATACAAGCGCTATTGGCTGGCGGAACATCACTCCATTCCTGGACTGGCTTGCTCAGCCACGCCCGTGCTGATTGGGCATGTGGCGGCAGCGACCAAGACGATTCGAGTGGGGAGTGGTGGAGTGATGCTGCCAAACCACGCACCCCTGGTGGTGGCGGAACAGTTCGGGACGCTGGACGCGCTGTACCCAGGTCGAATTGATTTAGGGCTGGGACGGGCTCCGGGCGGCGACTTTCAAACGATGCGGGCGCTGCGAAGAGATTTGCAGCAGAGTGGCGAGGATTTTCCGATGCTCCTCGCCGAATTGCAGACCTACCTGGGCCCGGAGCGGCCAGGGCAAGTGGTGAAAGCGATTCCCGGACAGGGGAGCAACGTGCCGATCACGTTGCTGGGGTCGAGCGGCTTCAGCGCGCAACTGGCGGGGATGCAGGGGCTCCCGTTCGCATTCGCGGCACACTTTGCTCCTGAGCACTTATATGCGGCGGCTCAGCTATACCGCGAGGAATTCCGGCCAAGCGAAGTACTGCGGAAGCCGTACTTCATCGTAGCGGTGCAGGTGATTGCGGCGGAGACGGACGCGGCGGCCCGACGGTTGTTCACGACACCGCAGCAGCGTTTTCTTCGACTAATTCGAAACCAGCCAGTCGAACTGTTGCCCCCAGTCGATTCCATGAAGCCGCTATGGCAGGACTATGAGCGTGCGGCTGTGGAGAGCAAACTGCGCGCGGCGATTGTGGGATCGGATGCGACGGTAAAGGCAGGGCTGGAGAAGTTGGTGGAAGATACGGCCGCCGACGAGGTGATCATTGTAACTGATACCTATGAGCACGCGGACAGGATTGAATCGTATCGACGAGTGGCTGGTATTGCTTCGATGATTGAGCTGAAGCCAACCGCAGTCGTGGAAGCCTGAGGTCCAGGTGAACGCCGGTCGTTCCGGTTGTTCTGCAATGCCGCCTCACTGGCCAGTCATCTAAAACTTGGTTTCGGCGGCGCGCACACTGAGTCAAACCAGCGACTGATGTATACCTCGGCGTGGGCTTCACCGCAGTAATGCCGGGCTCCGGTCGCATTGGCGGATTCGGAATTCCACCGATGCACGGTAAGCTCGGAATCTCCACATTGAATCACGAACCAGTGGATCGGATTCGTGGTCACGAGTCCACAGACTTCACATTTGAATTCCTGCAGTGTTGTCATGCGCTCAGTTCCGTATGCCAGTGGTTGGTCGTCCTCACTTCGCGATCGAGGCTGGTCGTCGATTTGGCGTCAGAATCGTCAATTCGCCGACTTGTTCCCTTTTCACGGTACCCCGCAGGGCGGCATGGTCCTTCATCCAAAGCTCGGGAATGATTTCGCCGACCAGTTGTCCATGACAGAAAAGTCGCACCACTGAACTCTCAGAAACCACAATACCCACCGCCTTGGTAACAGCACTCATGTTGGCGGCGGCAATATGACGACTGCCGAGTCCCAGCGGCACTTCTACTTGTGCGGCCACGGCATCGAGGTAGCGGCACGCAGAAAGCACAATTCCTTCGCGACTTACCACGAACCCACCGTCCAGCTGCGCCAATTCCTTGATGGTTCCGCGGAGATTGAGATTGGTGACATGTCGCGAGGCCTCAGGATGCCCCAACAACGGATCCAAAATCAAGGCTCGGGATCTAGCCATTACGGCATCCTCGTCTCCCAGCGTGAACAGCGTGCCAACCCGCCTTCCCTCTCGACCCTCGCGAGCAATTTCGACTGCGAGTCCAATCAGGGACTCAAGAACGTCAGGATCATATTCCGTTACTTGGCAGAGAATGCTCTCAAACATCCATCAACTCCTCGATCCTTGTAGAGGGCACCGGCACACAACGCAGACACACTCTGCTTTCGATGAAAGCCCTGCCAAAGAAGATTCAGGTGTCCTTTTGCTGAAGAAATCGGATTCCTGCGGTATGGTCCGCAAACAAGAAGTTGGACTCACGCACACAACTTTCAAGTTGCCGGCTCCGCGAGTTCATCAATCTTGAAACGGAAGCGCCTCGTTCTTCACTATCTCTCCAGAGCGGATTGCAAGCGAACGCCGTGGGGTTCGGGGAAATATTTCGCATCCTAAATTTCAATCTGGAGGAACAGCATGCCGCAATCGAAGAAAGACGGGTCACCCGGAGTTTCCATTCCGGTTAGCGTAACTCTACAGCAGTCCCCAACAGGCGATAAGCCACCTCAGTCCGTTGCTTACGCCTTTACGGACACCGGCCATTTCGTCACCAAGGCCGCCATCGACAATAATGGCTCGGTCACCTTGACCGTGCCCTCGGTTTCGACTGCGCGGAAAGTGCGCGTAGTCGTTGGCCCGGAGTTGACTGGCGAAAAACAGCCCGCGTTGTCCGACCTCACCCGCCGCGGAGCGCAGGAGCAGTTTGTGCGCGTCGACCCCGGGGCCTCCGTCTCTACCGTTGCCTTCGATATTCCTCCTGAAAACTGGGGTTGCTGGTTCCGTATTTGCCTGGTGCAAGGGACGTTGCTCAAGAGCGTCATTTCCGGCGGTCTGCCCTTGGATCTTCCGGTTTGCAACGCCCAAGTTCAGATTTGGGAGGTCGAACCCCTCGAGATCATCCTGGCCAGAGTGCCGGTCTCGATTATCGAGAAGATACGCCAGGTCATTTTGAATCCTCCCGCGGAAGCGAGCTCCGCAACCGCAACTGCAAAACCGAATCTGTCTCGTACTCAGGGCTCGGTCCAGGTCGAATACGCCAAGCCGGTTCCCACGTTGTCACCCGCTCCTGCTTCCGATTTGCTCAACTTGCAAGCCATCGCGCAAACCGCCGATTCGGCCGCCCTCCGCCAAGCCCTGATCGCGAACTTGGCTGCCATTCGCTTCTGTATCTGCGAGTGGATATGGCCCTTCGTTACAAAGACGCAGGTGGCGACTACCACGACCGACGCCTGCGGGAATTTCAGCGACTACATATTCCTCGGCGGCTGCTCCGCGAACCCCAACCTGTACTTCACGGCCAGCGTGAATCTTTGGATTTTCGACATCACCATTTATGATCCCGCGCCGATTCCCTGCTACACCTACTGGGGATACGAGTGCGGAACCAGCGTCACCCTCTACACCGACAATATCTTTGCGCCGGGCTGCTCGCCCTGCGCGCCTGTGAACGCTGCACAAAACTACGTTCTGTTCCGCGCCATCGGCAACGTCCCCCTCAGCCAGATCTATGGAACCAGCACCCTGCTGACAACCACGCCGAGCAACTTAGGCCTCGCTGCCGGTGCGGTCGTGGCCGGAGAAGATTCTCCCTTCGGCGGTCTTCTCCTGCCTCGTGTGGAATTTGACAGCTCTCTGCTGGAGCTGGGATTGGCAAGTTACTACTCGATTTCCTACCAGTCTCCGACATCCGGCGGATGGCAACCGTTGCCTTTTGACATCTACCGCCATTACAACCAATTTGTTGGCACCCAACTGGTCACGACGGCCTATTCTCTCGGGCCGCAAACCGTTGGGACCACAACCAACCTTTTCGCGATTCCGCCCGCCTTGCCACCCGTCGGCGACTGGGCATACCCCGATCCGCCCTACGACTTGGCAAATGCGCAATTTCCGACCACCTCTCTGCCCAGCGCCGTGAGCGGTGGAACGAATGGGCTTTACCAGCTGAAACTCGACCTCTTCGATTCCTCGGGAAATCCCGTCAATATCGCAACGGCGGGTATCACCTATTACGTGCCGACCACCACGGAACCAGACGGAACCATTAACACGGTCGACGCCTCGACTCTTCCCGGCCTTGTGGTTGGCAACAGTTTCATCATGAACGTCTACGTTGACAACCGGCCAACGGTCGCGCAGTTACCCGGAGTAACCGTCGACGGAGCCTCGGCCGATCCTTGCGGAATGCTCGAATATACGGATCGTTCCGATACAGTGGAGATTGAGTATGTTGCCTCTCAACCTGGCAACTTCCTGTATTGGGGCTTGGATGTCGCCCGCGGGCTCACCGGCACTGTCGCCTCCACTTCGGGAGAGTCAGAAAGTGAAGGCACTATTGCCACGCCGGCGGATTTCGACAATACGATTGACTTTCTGCTCGGACCAACCTGTACCCAAGCAGCATTCTCGGTCGTCCTGAATTGCTACTCCCTGTGCACCGACGGCTGGAGCCAGCAAACCGAATATGACACTTCAGCCACCATCGGCTTTGCTCTAGTCGCTCCGTGCCCGCCCTGTCCACCTTGCCCAGTCCCCCGAAATGGATGACGGTGTGGGCCGGGACGGCAGCAGGCGCTGATTCGCGCGAGAGACTGATTCGCGCGAGAGACTGATTCGCGCGAGAGACTGATTCGCGCGAGAGACTGATTCGCGCAAGAGATGGAGCGTCCGGCTCACGGTCGAGCCGGACGTTCCCATCTCCCACAAGACGAGGACGAATCCGATGGAATTCATCGCGCTAAACTCGAAACAGAGACGTTACGCAAATTCCAGTCAGTTCGCGGCATGGTCGTGATTGGCGCTCCCGATTTTTGGATTAAGTTCGTTCTGGCCTCGCTCGCCACCTGGCGCGTGACTCATTTGCTTGCCCGGGAAGACGGTCCGGCGGACCTGATCGTTCGCCTTCGCACCCGCTTGGGAAGCGGTCTGGCGGGCACCTTGATGGATTGCTTCAAATGCCTTAGCCTCTGGATCGCGGCTCCGGCAGCGCTGTTTGTAACTCGTAACTTGCTCGACTGGCTGTTCACCTGGCTGGCTCTCTCAGGCGCCGCGTGCCTCTGGGAGCGCTTGGGCCAGGAGCCGGTCGAGATTCAACCGGTTTCAGAACCTATCGAAGGAGACACCAGCCATGTGCTGCGGCCAGAAACGATCGACTATGCGGAGCCTCTCAACGCCAGCGAGGCTCTCGGTCCCAGTGAGGCCGCCGGCCTTTCACCCGGCCAGCGGAACAAGCAACTTTAATGCCGCACAGGTCCCCGTTGCTGCCCAGCGCATTCCTGCCGGGCCGCCGGCGTTGAGCGCGTCCGTCACCCTCCACTACCTCAGGAACTCGCCTATCCGAGTGCGTGGCCCTGTGAGTGGCCGACATTACGACTTTTCCAGTTCTCGGCGGGCACAATCCGTCGACCGCAGAGACTTGCCCGGCTTGCTGCGCGCCGGCTTCTTCCGTCAGGTCTGACGCCAAGTGCAGCTGACGGGAAATCTTAAGACCCATAACGAGCGACAAATCGATGTCGGTAATCCGTGGTGGCACGGCCTTGAATCCCTTGAGTAAAGGCGGCAGTTTTTCGGGATCGCAGTATCAAGATTTTCATTCGGCCAGCCTTTTCTTCCGCAGGAAATTGCGCGCCACTTCTTTCACATCGAGATGCAGCCCATCGACTGCATAATTCAGTTGCTGCATTTCCTGATCCGAAATCCTTCCCGCCAAACCCGCAAGCGCCTGCGCCACTTCGGGATGTTGCTGCAAAGTAATCTTGCGAACCACCGGCACCGCCTCGTAGGGTGGAAAATAGTGCCGGTCGTCTTCGAGAACAAAAAAATCCAGAGCGGAGATCAGCCCATCGGTGGCATTCCCCGCGGCCAGATCAATCTCATGATCGCGAAGCGCTCTTGCTAGCAACCCCAGATCCATCACGCGTGGCTGGGCTGCAAAATGCAGGCCATAGGCTGCAGCCAATCCTCTATATCCGTCAGGACGTTCCATGAATTCGTAGCCGAAGCCAGCACGCCATTGCGGCGCATAGGCGGCGGCCTGCGACAGGGTTCTGATGTTCAGGCGACGTGCGTCGTCACCCCGAATCTCCATAGCAAACGTATCGTTGAAGCCGAAGCTTGATCCCAGCGTCAACCCCAGGCGCTTTTCGTATTCGTCCTTGACTCGCTGATAAACCTCAGCCCGGCTTCCTTCGGGGTTTCGCTTCAGAATGGCACTCAGGGCGGTGCCGGTGTATTCCGGGTAAATGTCGATGCGCCCGGCCAACACAGCCTGATGGCAGATATATGTTCCGGCAAGATAAAAACGCCGCTCCACTTTGAGATCTGTCTGAGCTTCGATCTGCTGCGCCATGAGTTCACCCAGAATCAGGGACTCGGTAAAGTTCTTGGAGCCAATCACAACGCGATCAGAGCGCGCGGGCGAACACGAGGACAGTAGGGCTCCCATAACCAGAATCAGCAAGGTATTCCACTGGCCCAACTCGAAGCCGAGCGACTTCCTGCAAAACGCGCAAACACGCTGTGCACCGCGACCCTGACTGTATCGATCACTCTTCATCACTGGTTATTCTTCATTCTTCGTCATCATTCTTCACTGTGGTCGCAACCGCCGCTCGAGCCATCCCAGGCTGAGATCCGCTAACAGCGCCAGAATTGCGGCGGGAACTGCCCCCGCCAGAATGACCTGATTGTCCACCATGGCCAGACCCCGGAAGATAAACTCTCCCAACCCCCCCGCTCCGATGGCCGCAGCAATGGTCGCGAGCCCC